>Ga0194041_10001288_pt1 | contig 10576 bp, 19 predicted proteins | sample JunL449m_MetaG_FD_160082 | JGI IMG/M metagenome (GOLD analysis project Ga0194041, IMG submission 160082) | Anoxic zone freshwater microbial communities from boreal shield lake in IISD Experimental Lakes Area, Ontario, Canada - Jun2016-L442-9m | ecosystem: Environmental > Aquatic > Freshwater >...
GTGCAAGCCATTGAAGTACTTGACAGTACAGATATGACACTAAGCCATACAAACAAAACGCCAATTTCAGCAGCGCAGATGAAAACAAGTTATTTAACTTTGTACCTAAATGATCCTAGTAATCCAGCTAATGTTGGCGAATGGATCCAAAATGTACCTTTTACATTATTGCATAGAATACAAAACGCCGCAACAGATCCATTTGTAAGGTCAATGTTTCATTTAGATAATCAAGTTATTTACTGGGAAAAATGCTATATAACATTACCAGTTGCGTTTGCAAATACTACAGATGTTAGTTTTTTAGTACAAGTTTATTTTAAAGATTAAATAATGAGTGTAGCGACATATATAGGAGTAAATGAAATTTTAACAGCGTTTGAGGATCAAGCCAAAAAACCGTATTTTTCCATGTGGGTTAAAAATTCACAGTGCGAATATTACGACGGCAACGATATGGAAGTGGCAAAAGATAAAATAAGAAAAAAAATTTTAGCTTTTAGCCGCGCAAACAATTTTGAAATAATAGTAATTTATTTGCATAATGTACTACCAGATAAAAAAACTGGTTTATATTCCAAAAGCGATCCAGCAGTATTATTATACACTCAAGCAAAGGAACAGCCAGCCGAAAGAATGAACGGCGCCGATAATTTATTTCCGCTTTATAATTTAATTGAAAAACAAAACGAAAACATAAACGCGTTAATATCAAAAGTTAATGCGCTAGAAGCCGATGAAAACGAAAGTGAAACGAGTGTAGGAAGCAGCGAAGAATTATTATTATCACAAATTAATGGGATAGTAAATTCGCCTATTGGTACACTTGCTTCAACTTATTTGCCGCGTTTATTAGATCGTTTTTTTCCAGTACAAAATAAGATAGCCGGTTTAGCTGGTGCAACTGAAACAGATTTAGAAGAAACGATAACTATATTATATTCCAAAGGCGTAACGCTATCACATTTGCAGAAGCTTGCAGCCATGCCAGAAAACAAAATAAAAATGCTTTTAACTATGTTATAAGCTTTTTGCACCTTTATTATAAAAAAATGCCACTAATTAACGCGACACAATTAATAGGAAAAACATTTTACGTAACTAAACCGATTGATGTATATACAGTTGAAAGTATAAACACCAAAGGCGATAACGCAAAAAAAATAGGGCGCATAAATACTGGCAATTTTTTTATTTTAGATAGTTTTTTAATGCCAGCTGTAGCACATACAAGCTACGGTTATAAATATGCTACAAGAACAGATATTTATTTTTTATTTTACGATAGTTCAAATAAATATCTAGCTGTAAAATATGTTGCAGACGGTAGATTTTCATTAAAAAAATTAGCAGAACAAGGAGTAAAAACAGTAGAGCAAGAAATAAAAGAAAAAGAAGCAGCAGAACAAACCCCAGTTGATAAAATTACGGACACCATTAAAAATTTATTTACTGGCGTTGGCAATACATTAAAAACTGTAATATATATAGGCGTTGGAGTTTTAGCCGTTGGCTATTTATTACCTAAAATATTAAAAAAATAAAAAATGGCAAAAAAAAATAACCTGGTTACAGCTTTGTTAGTTGCTGCCGCTGTTGGCGGTGGTATTTATTTTTACAATAAAAGAAAGCAAAGCAAAAGCGAAAGCGATACAGATACAGAACCAGGAACAACAGAACCAGGAACAGAAGAAACGGCAGTAGTAACAGCAAAAAGCAAGGGCGATGTTTACGACGCCATAGAAAAAGCGCAAGAAATAGCAGCAAATACAAAGGACGCCGTAGTTACTGTAAAAGACGCAGCCGATAATGTAATAGCCGAAGTAACAAGCGGAGAGGGTAACGATCCTAATAAAAAAGAAGAAAGAAGAAAAAGACGTGAAGCAAGAAAGGCAGCCAGAAAATCAAAAAGAAATGCAAGAAGAAACAGACGCAGAAGCAGACGCAGACGCAAATAAAAGTATAACATGACAGAATATATAAACGAATTTATAACGGTTTCGCAAACAGCTGGAGTATATAGGTTTCCAGCCGATGAAAATATAATAAGTTTATACATTCGCAATAATTCAAGTAAAGGCGGGACTATTTTGTTACAAGGTTTTCAATTCAATAATAGTTTTAATTTATTACCTGGTAAAACTTTATATATTAAAGGTAAAGAAAACGAGAATTTTAGAAGTGTTTTATATTTTAGTTTTGATCAGTACGTAAGTAGTTCAATCTTTGTTAATCCTGGCGACATAAACGAACAAATAAAAAATTTATACATAATTATAAAAAGAAAAATTAACTAAATGCAACAGTATAAAATTGATGTATTACTATATGTTACAGACGGATCAGTCAAAAGCGATTGCGCCGATATTACTTTTTATAATCAAGGCAATACAAAAATATTATTAAACAGTAGTGTAACAATTAACGCGGGGCAAAGTTTAAGTTTAAGCGCAAATTCAAACGAAATAGATCGCACTATTTATAATTACTATTTTATAACTGCTGGAGTAACCACACCAACCAACAAGCTTGTAATTTTTCGTAAAATATACGTATAATGATAAATTTTGACAATTCAGTAACTAATATAGCTGCTACGCCTGGAATAATTACAGCAACAACAGCAGAAACTCCAGTAGCTTCACAGTTGGCACCAGGTACAATATTTATAAATTCAACTACTGGCGTAATTTCACAAAGCAACGGTACAAGTTTTAGTACTATTGGCGGCGGTGGTGGTTCTACGCCTGGTATAGACAGCGTTTTAGCAGTAAATCAAGTTTTCACAACAGATAGAAAAATTGATGTTAGAAGTTTTGATTTTAATATAGTTGCACAAGCTACGGAAATTAGTAAATTTTCACAAAACACACAAAGAATAGGTAAAGAAGCAAACCGAATTTATTTATTAGATAACGGCGGTGGTGATTATATTATTTCTACAGTTATGAATACTAGTAGCGGTAGTGTAAATATGGGTTTAGACATTAGAAAACCTAATAATAGCGTTGGAACTACTACTAAAATTGGGGATTTTGCAAATTGGTACAATGGGACAAAAATAATAGTTGACGATCCAAATAGCGTTATAAAAACTACTAATAAATCAGATCAAAACGACGGTATTTATTTGGATCAAGCAAATAATAATTATTATATAGGTACTGAACAAGATTTTTTTCAATTTGATAGTGCAAATCAAGAATATCAAAGTTTTTTTGGTGGTAATAAGGGCGGTCTTAAAGTTTATGGCGGTGCTAGTGTAAGTTTAGGCGATTTTAACGCTGTTTATGGCGGTTATTGTAATTTACAAGTAATTAACAGCTCTAGTAGCCAAATAAATACGTATGACGCAGATAGTAATTTTATTCTAGGTTTAAAATTAGATTTTACAAATAGTATTTTTTGCTTAGGCGATAAAGACCAGCATTTTAATGGTAATTATATTGAAATTAACGACGGCGCCGCTTCAAATATTACTATAAATGGTATAAATAATATAACTTTTATTACAGATCAAATTATATGTAATGGACCTTTAACTACTACAAATAATGGAACGGCAGTTAATGAACACTTATTAGTAACTATAAACGGTGTAAATTACCAAATACAGTTACGACTAGCTTAGCTTTTTACACCTTTAAATAAATACTATGAACAAAGAACAAGCGCAGCAAATTATAAAAAGCGTTTTAGATCTAGCCGTTAAAGCTGGAGTAATGCATAATATAGATAGTGCAGCCATGACAGCGCAAGCATGGCAAATAATTACAGAAATATTAAAAAATGACGAGCCAAAATAAAAAAATAATTTTTTTTACTGTAGTTGGTTTATTATTATACAAATTAACAAAAGGTAAAAAAACCATGAGTAATAAATTTATAAAGTTTAAGCCCCTAGAAATAGAAAAACTTCAATTCCTAGAAGCTGCATTAATTGCAAACGGATTAAAGGATCCGCAATTAAACTTTGCCCTAGCCCAATTATTACTAGAAACTGGCAGATTTTCAAAAGGTTCTAATGTTGCTAAATTGAATAACAATTATACTGGTATTAAGTTTATAAATAAACCTTATCAAATAGCCACTAAAGGATCCAGGACACCAGCAAACGAACAAACGGAACCAACAACAAGATCTACTAATTTTTACGCTAAATTTACAGACGCAAACGGTTGGGCCAAAGATTATATTCGTATATTATCATTCGGCGCCAAACCTATTTTAGCAAACACAATAACTGAATTTAATAAAAGATTAAAAGCTAATAAATATTACGGATCCACGCCCGAAATTTACGAAAGATTATTAAAAAGTTTTTTGGCTATGTTTAATTAAGTACATACATTTACGATATCATTAAAAGCTAACCAAAAGACATAATGGAAAAAACAGCCGCAAAAATAGCACCCAGCTATTCGGAAATACTTGAAAAACGGCGGTTTAACCACACGACGCACGTTATACCAGACAAAATTTATTTTACTATTAATGAAGCTGTAATAGGTACAGCCAGCAATTTTGTAACTATAACTGGACTACCTAAGACCAGCAAAAGTACAATTATAAGCGCACTAATAAGTAGCTTTATAACTGGGGCGCCAGTGTTAAATTTCAAACTTAACAGTTACCAGGATAAATATAAAATTGCACTTTTTGACACAGAACAAAGCGCGTACGATTTTAGCAGATCAGTAAAAAGAATAACTAGGTTTACAAAATACGATCAACCAGGTATATTCAAATTTTACGACGCTTTTTTACTTAGAGAAGATAGCAGCCAGCACATTTTAAGATTAATAAACACATACCTGGAACAGACGCCAGAACTAGCGATATTAATTATAGACGGCTTACTAGATTGTATTGAAAGCATGAACGACGAAGCCGCTAGTAAAAGATTAATTCAAACTTTAAAACGGTGGGGCAAAAAGTTTAATATTTTAATCATTACAGTATTGCATTTAGGTAAAAAAGATAATTCAAGTATTGGACATATTGGAAGCGCGTCGGATCGTTACGCTCAAAGTACTTTATTAGTTGAAAAAACTAAAAACAATACTTTTACGTGTAGTCCTAAATTTTTGAGAAGTTCTAAAGATTTTGAACAAATTGAAATAATGTACAGCGATCAAGCTAAAAATTTTATATTAATTTAAACTAAAAAAAACAACATGGAAAAACAAATTGAAGTCTTGGAAAAAATTATTGTAAAGGGCAAAGTAAAAAACAAATACGCCCTAAATAATAAAATAAAAACTTTAAAAAAGAAAGTACAAAAAGAAAGTAAAAAACAAAATTGGCAAAATTTTTTATCACAATAAAATTAACAACATGAAAAAAAACTTTTTACACTCAAAGACATTTACCGTAGTATTAGTTGCATTTATCACTTATTTATTCGCTTTTATTATTTATCAATTTCACACACTATAAAATTAAAAACATGACACACAAAGAAGCATTTTTAAAAATTACAAACTTTATTAATGACGCTGTTTTAATAAATTTAAAGAGTAACGAACATGAAATGGCGTATCAAAAACATTTATTACTAAGCTTTGCGAATAGTTTAGAACACCAGGATAAAAACTACAAGCGAAATATTCAAATATTAATTTCAATGATTGAAAGGACTGTACAAGTAAATATGGATCATAAGGACTACATACAAGCGGATCAAATTAATTTAATTTATGAACTGGCTAGGGGATTGCAAAATTTAGTACATGACACGCCAAACGATTTAGATATTACACTTTTAAACTAAAAAAAGAAAGCGCCATACGTAGAACGTAGGCGCAAACTTTATAAAGCGTGTAGCTTTTTACTCTTCAAATATACATAAATTATTAAAATGAACAAAAAAATTATTGCAATAGGATTAACAGCAGAAAAAAAAGCATACAAATATCGCTTAATGGAAACGCCGCGAAGTATAAATAGTTTTGAACGTTTTGCTAAAACTTTAAAAATAGAACATATAAACTACTATGAAAAAGACACCAGGCGTTTCATAAGGCGCGTAAAGCTTATTACCGAATAAATAAAACAATACATTTAATAAACTAGCCGCGAATTATCGCGGTTTTTTTTATGCAAAAAAGCAGCTGTAAAAACAGCCGCCGCTTATTGTATCACTATGAAAAAAAAATTAAGAAAAAATGCCCAGCGTATAAACGCCAGGCAATATCATTAATCAGCTAACCAAAGCCGAGAAAATGTAAATATACACATTTATTTATTTAAAGGTGTAAAAAGCTAGCTATTTTTATTATTTTAAAAATATTTTTTCTATTTGATGTATATGTAAAAAAAAACCCTTACCTTCGGGCGTAGGCGCCTATAAGCGCAGACGCCCGAAGGTAAAAAGGGGTTTTTTTACCTATATTTTTATTTTGTTGATTTTTTCTGCAAAAAATTTTTTATTATTCAATAATTAATTTTAAGTTTACGAAATGAAGCGTAACAAAATTTATATAATTTTAGGACTAGCCGCCGCAGCTGGATTATATTTTTTTAGTAAAGGATCATCCGCTAAAAAATTACAAGTATATTTTAAGGACATCAAATTAGGAGAAATAAAAGGTTTAAAAATACCAGATATTTTTGCCAGGTTTAGCATTACAAACCCTTCAAATAACACTTTGACTGTAGACGGTATTAGCGGACAAATTTTTTTAAACGGTAATTTGTTTACTACTGTATCTAATTTTGAAAAAATGAAAATTTTACCAAATACAAATACTTTTTATACAGTTAAATTAGTTACGCCAAGCATTAGCGCCTTTTATGCTATTTATAATATCATAAAGAAAAAACAAAGCGCAGAAATAGAATTTAAAGGATCCATTAATACAATGGGAATAGTTTTGCCAATAAATGAAAGCGTAAATATCAAACTTTGGAACAAGTAAATGAGATTTTAGGAAAATTAAAGCCCTTTGAAAATAAAACTGTATTAGTAAGTAATTACCAGGACAGCACAGATATAATAAACGAAATTTTAAAAGCACACGTTAAATATAAAAACGAGTACGATAAAATAGCAGTATATTTTTGGAAAGGAAACATAAAAAATACTTGCAATTATATATACAATTATTTAAAAAATAATGTTGATTATATAATTGAACCAGACGCAAAACAAACTGTAAAAAGTCCAGCGGCGATAATTGCTCAAGGATATGGCGATTGTAAACACTATTCTTTATTTACAGCTGGTATATTAGACGCTTTGCGCAGATCTGGTAAAAATATTAATTGGTCGTATAGGTTTGCCAATTACAAACTATTTTATAGGACACCGCACCACGTTTTTTGCGTTGTTAATCCTAAAACAAAATATGAAATTTGGATTGACGCAGTTTTAGAAAATTTTAACGATCATAAAGAATACGTAAATGCACAAGATAAAAATTATAAACAAATGGCACTATATAGTATAAGCGGCATAGATCAAAGAGGTTTTAAACGCACTAATTTAATAAACATGAAAAAGCGTTTAATGCAGTTGTATAAACTAGGAAAAACAAACCCAGCTTATAAAGCGTTATATATTAAATATAGGGCAAAATACAGATTATATGCTTTAAAAAAATTAGAAGCGCAAAGCGGTTTTGATAAAAATATAGATATCCAAAGCGTTGCCGGTTTAGGTTGTTGCGGCGATAGTGGAACGACTAGTATTGACGGCATAGGTAGAAGAAGCAAAGCAGAAAGAAAAGCAAGAAGAAGAAGTAAACGAGAAGCAAGGCGCAGCGGTCCAAATTGCAAAGGTCGTACTGGTGCAAAAATAGCGCTTGCAATACCTAGAAAAGCTTTTTTAGGTTTAGTACGTGTAAACTTTCGTAAAATGGGACAAAAAGTTTACCTGGCTATGCAAGATCCAGAAACAGCGCGCAAACTTTACAAAAAGTGGTGTAACATGGGCGGAAACGCAGCTTTATTAAGAAGAGCAGCAACAAAAGCATATTTAAAAGCAAAAAGAAAGGGCAAAGTAAGCGGACATGATGATCAAATAGGAGTTATTACCGCCGCTGGTATTGCTGCTTGGTGGGCTGCAAGCAGTCCAATTATAGCAGCAGTAACACCAATATTAGCACTAGCAGCAAAATTAGCGGCGCCAGGATCAAAAGGCGCTGAAATAGCACAACAAGCGGATAGCACAGTTCAACAAGTTAGCGGACACCTTTAAATATATAAAATGAACAAGTTAAAGCAGATTACAACAAAAGCAAAGCAGCTTTATAAAACTGGTAAGTTTTCTAAATGGACTGACGCAATTAAAGCAGCCGCCGCAAGTTTACCAGGTGCAAAAAAGAAAGCAAAAAAAATAAAACAATATAGTGTAACAAGAAGCGCAGACGGTACATTTAAAAAAGGCGGAGTTAAAAGAATAAGCGGAGTAAAAACAAAAGCAGCTACAAGAAATTACGGTAGCCATAAAGACACAGCAAGCCATAACGTTAAAATAAGCGTAATGAGCGGACACCTGGAAGCAAGCAAAGAAAAACATTTGAGAATGTTAAAAGATTATTTTGCTAAAGTTTATGCGGAAAGTTTTACCGCTGTAGGCAAAGAAAAAAAGGAGTTTAAAAAAGTATTAATGTTACTTAAAAAAGACATTACGAAATTAAAATAATGGAACAACTAAATATAATAGTCCAGGCGCTAAGCTTTATTTTTGGGATTGGTATAATTTACGGAAGTTTTAATACTAGGATAAAAAGCATAGAAAAACAATTAGATGATCATAAAAATATTGGCGAACGATTAGCAAGGATAGAGGAACAAATAAAAATGATTTTTGAAATTTTAAAAGAAAAAAAATGAAAAGTATATTTAAGAATTTAATTACTACAATATTTGGCGCTATAACTGGATTGCCTATTATTGTTAATGGCATACAAACACACGATACTAAAACTATCATTACTGGCGCTGGGGTTTTCTTAATTGGATTATTTTCTAAAGATCATAATAAATAACAATTTTAATAATCAATAAATCAAATAAAATGGCACGTAAAAGGCACACAAAAAAAAGACACCACAGACGCCGTAGATCTATGAGCGGAACTGGTGCGGGAATGAATGTTATTTCTATGTTAGCTGGCGCAGTAGTCGGCAAAATTGCAATTAGTAAATTTGCTTCTGGCTTTGATCCTAAAATGGCGGCAGCTGGCGAAATTGCTGTAGGTTTTGCAGTTAATAAATTTGTGAGAAACCCATTTGTTAAAGGCATGGGTACTGGAATGATGATCGGCGGCGGATTACAAGCTTTAACAAGCTTCGGAGTAATAAGCGCTATTTCTGGGATTGGTGCTGGTGTAGAAGTTGATTACATGAGCGGCGATGATGATATGGCTGGATTAGGTTTTGACGACGAAATGAGCGGATCTTCAACTATAGACACTTTAGCTGGTTACTCTGGTTTTGGTGGATCTTCAACCATTGAAACTTTGGCTGGAGATGATGATATGGACTATTAAAATAATGTAGCTTTTTACACCTTTAATTAATTATTTATAACATAAAAAGACAAATCAAAATGAGTCAAGTAAATGCACGTCTAGTCTACCGTAACGCATACAATGCTATGGTCGCAGCTGGAGTAGATCCAAAAAAAGCGGTTTTATCTCAATCTTATCTTAGGTTAGAGGTTGCAGCTTCAACAAGTAAAACAAATTATCAATTTGGCGTGTTGATCAACGATCAACCACAAGGAAACCCCGTTCGCGTAACGGAAAACCGTTTAAATCTTCAAGATGCGTTCTTTTGTGCGTCGGTTCAGTTGTTTACAGCTGTATCAGCAAACGCAACAGATACAAATTTTTCTTTAAATTCGTATCCAAATCCGCGTATATATTTTACAAGTGGCGCTAGTGCTGCTTTGTATAATTTATATAACGGATATCTTTCTTTAACTGTAAATAATTCAGTTATTACGCCGTCTTGGGATCTTTACAGACACCTAGAAATCAACCAAACACAGCAAACAGTTACACCAGTTGCGACAACAATTCCTTTGGATCAAATCAGCGGAATTACAAGTACAAGTGTAGCATGCGAACCTAACTGGGTTTTAATTGGTTCAAAAAATAATACTTTACAGATTAACTTGCCAGCTTCAATAGGTACTTTGCAAGCTTCAAGCACAACAGTATTAGTATTGATTTTACGCGGAGTTTTGGCGCAAAATTGTACTGTAGTAAGTTAATAATATTAAATTCATAAATTTAGCGCGGCAGCGAGCTGCGCTAAATTTTAAACTTTTAAAAATGCCAAACGTTAATAAATCTCAGTTAATAGAAGTAATACTACCTGGCGTAGCTACGACTGGTAATCAATCAACAAAAATACAATTTGCAGACCAGCCCTATTTACGTTTTAAAAAGGTGCAAGCCATTGAAGTACTTGACAGTACAGATATGACACTAAGCCCTACAAACAAAACGCCAATTTCAGCAGCGCAGATGAAAACAAGTTATTTAACTTTGTACCTAAATGATCCTAGTAATCCAGCTAATGTTGGCGAATGGATCCAAAATGTACCTTTTACATTATTGCAT
>Ga0194041_10001289_pt1 | contig 10571 bp, 10 predicted proteins | sample JunL449m_MetaG_FD_160082 | JGI IMG/M metagenome (GOLD analysis project Ga0194041, IMG submission 160082) | Anoxic zone freshwater microbial communities from boreal shield lake in IISD Experimental Lakes Area, Ontario, Canada - Jun2016-L442-9m | ecosystem: Environmental > Aquatic > Freshwater >...
GGTGGAAACTCTCAAGAAAAATATTGATTTGTCCACAGAACGTTGGTTAGAATTAGCGGAAATGGATTCTTAAGTTGCAATTAAATTAATCGTCTTGTTGAAATCTTCAAATATACGTAGGGTGGGTTAGCAAAAGCGTAACCCACCATCTGATTAGGTAGTTATGTAAAATAAATTGCATATCTCATATAATTTATGCTCATAAGAGCTAATATATAGCTCCAATTTATTTAATAATGTAGGGATCTATTTATATTTAAGTTAATAGGCAAAAGTGACATAATTGCTGCAATTATGTCACTTTTTTTAGCTATTTACAGTCCGTAATTGTCTATTTTTTAGTGATATTCTCAACCTAAAAGGGCAAATTTACGGATATTTGTGCGGAAAATGCTGTTATCATCAAGCTATTGAAGGTGACAAAACTGAAACAATTATGTCACTTTTATTTTGTCTAAGTCTCTAGACAGAGGTTTTTATTTTTCATAGGATGTAGTCAGGAAATGAAAAAGTACAACATTTCCGGTTTTTTCTAGATTTTTTGATTTTTTAAAACCAAGGAGAATACGAAGATGGCTAATATTGTAATATCTGAACTACATCCTGCTGGTTCTGATTTTTTTATCGATTCTGAAAGCTTTTTGTATGAGCTAACTGATAACGAAATTATGGTAATCTTAGGTGGTAAAATATGGCCTCTTTATAATCTGGAAGGAAAACAAATAGGCTTTGTTGATGATGGGAAGCCTTCATAGCCCAATAGGGAATGTTGGGAACGGGAAGTAAGTATTTGTAGGGTGCGTTAGCATGAGTCCTAACGCACCAAGAGCATCAAACTAACGCTATTTTCTCGTTTTTCCTCGTTCCCAGTCTCCGACTGGGAATGCCACTGAGAGGCTCTGCCTCCATAATTTAGTATCAATGAAGGCAGAGCCTTCCGTAATTCGTTCCCATACAGAGTATGGGAACGAGAAACTATCATATCATTTTTTCTCGTTCCCAGTCTCCGACTGGGAATGCTACCTAGAGGCTCTGCCTCCATAATTTAGTATCAATGAAGGCAGAGCCTTCCGTAATTCATTCCCATACAGAGTATGGGAACGAGAAACTATCATATCAATTGTTTATAGTGAATGATGAAGAATAAAATACCCCATTTTAATATTATTAAAAATTATTAAAAAAGGGGTTTTGTCTATTCTGCAATTAGTTAAATACTAATACTGTTGAGAATAAGTCTGGGTTGGAGATATTCGTAATTTACTAAACGTCCCTTATTATTCAATTCAATTTTTCTCTGTACCACACTCAATTCTTGCTGAAATTTATTCACAACTTGGTCAGCATTTGGATCTGTAAATTCTTCCTCTTCATAATATCCCAGTCTGTCATAACGATAGTCTGAAAGTATGTACACAGTTGATAATTGGGTATTTGTGGGTTTGGCAAGTGGTAGAAAATCTATGAGGGCTTGACGGTCTTTAATATCACCCTTTTCTTGAATTGCTTGATAAGCAGCTAGGGGCATATTAGGAATAAAACCCATGTATTCATATTGGGAGAAATTAACCGCCGAATGCTGCGGACCACAAATATATATGATAGTAGTAACAATCTCAACTAATTGTTCTAAGGTATCAATGCGATCGCTCATACCCTTAACTCTACCACCATCCTGAGCCACCAATTCCCGCGCCCAAGCTTGTAGTTCTCCGTCTGCTTTCAAGTCTGCTGGACTCTTGTAATAAAGTTGCAAATAGTTAAATACAAACTTATTAATCGCATTCCATAACAAAATTCCATCATCCCGATAAGGATAATGTGGCAAGTTTTTCACATCATCTACACCGCGATTTTTGAGTTCCCTGGGTAGAGCAAACTGGTCCAGACTCCAACTTTTATAGGCATCTACCACAATTTGCAATGATTCTTGCAGAGTTCCTGCTAATAATTCATCAACAAAACCGCCCCTACTAACCAGACGCTTGCGGGCTAAATCATTATTAGCCAACATAAACCGGAAATGGGGTCTGAGTAATATTCTCAGAGGATGATTTTCAGCCAGTTGACGCGGGGTGACAACAGCAAAGGGTTCCATTACTAAGTGAGTCCGACATAAATGGCTACTCATTTCATGATGATTACCATCAGCAATTTGCACACAGGACTTAGCATAAAACCAGGTTAAAGGGTCATCAAAAGGAGTCAGCAAGGGGCTGGCTTTACCTGCTTTGGGATTGATTTGAATGGCTACAGGGACTAATTGGCCTCGATCTTGAAAGCCCGAACTGCGCCAACAGAAAAAGGCCAGAGGTGCTGGTAGGTACTTTTTTCCTTTGGCATAAGTGCCACCTTGAATGAACGCCAAGGATCTATAATCAGCGACATATAGATTTCCTGTGGCCAATCTTTCGATTAAATTAATAGAATTGCCAAACTTATCCTGTAATTCTTCAATGGTAAAGGCAAAGTTAGCTGGCATTTGCTTAATTTGACGTAAAACCATCGGATTCACCCCACAAAGCCGTTGTTCGGCGAAGGAATCATCGGTTTCATAGGTTTTCATCACATTAGGTTTTTGCAAAACTGGGAAAAAGTCTTCATAATCTTGCAATTCATCTAAAGGATCCCACATAGCATGAGTTTTAACAGCCATCATATTTAGAGGAAGTTCTGCTGCCTCTAATGTCCGTTCAGCAATATACTTAGTAGAAAAATTCTCTGCGGGAGGTACGCTTTTGAGCATCGCCATAGGCGGCAAAAAATCATACATGAATTGATACTCTTTGCGGCCTTTCTCTAGAGAAGATTGGCGTTGTGCGGGGTTTGGGTCATTTTGAGGTAGAAATGGCTGCATGATATTTATTTATAATATGGACTATGATATTTGGCTTAAGTAAGAGCGACGAGCTTTACCCACGGTAATAATAACATTGGTCAGCATTTCTAATGCTAAGTCTTTCCCCGGACAAATGCGGCCAGCATGACGAGAACCAACGGAATTAAAACCCATGTGAAAAGGGCAAAGATTTTCTCTGTTTGCATTAAATTCATAAGCAGTTTTTCCCCAAAAATCTTCACTTAACATCCCCAAAAGCATAGGAATTAAAATTTTAGTTCCTTTCGGAAAAGTTCGCGCTTTACCCGCCAATGTCACCCTAAATGGTTCTGTAGCCACTCTGTGAGAGGCACTTACAGGCATAAACAGACGGGCGCATTCTAACAGAAAAAGTTGAATACTAGGACGATCATTAAGATCGAGCCTGTCCCAATAACTCTTAATGTCAATTTTATCAGTTTGACGACCTTGGTAAGCAGGAAGGGGTTGATAACCCAATGCTGTTTTTCCCAAGTGTAGCGGCCCTTGCAACCCGGCAATACTCATTAAAGACACCATCAGTTTTGCAAGTTCTCGCCGCGTCATTTTATGATATTTAGGGTCGTTCTCTTCAAAATTAGCTAAGGCTGGAGAATTTTCGTAAATCGTCGCTACTTGCTCTACCAGTTCAGGAACTTGACGAAATCCCCATATATTTAACTTCTCTAAACTACTGCTGCCAGCAAAATAATATAATGTTCCCCTTTTTGTATAGTGGAAGGTTGTAATAATTCTTATTGTTGCTTGATCATCAGGATTAATGCCAAAAATAACGTAGTGAAGATACCGGACTAAAAAGCCCATCCAATCCCGTTGATCATTATTGAAAAATTCTTCTAAAGTATTATTGGTAATTCTATCTACATAATCAGCCGCTAACTTATTGAACAACCGTTGTGCTACTTGATCATTTTGACGCATTACCATGCCTTCATTAAAGAAGTAATTATCAACACACTTACGGAAAGCATGATGATTTTCCCCTCCGGGGGCTGCGTCTGAGAGAGTAATTAAAAGAACATTGCGACCTCCTTGATCAACTCCCGGACCATGACTAGAACTAAGCATGGAAGTTCCTAGTCTCCAGTCACGGGCTTGGGGTGAGGTTAAGGCGGTTTCTAGGGTTTTAAAGTCTCCTAAGACTACTTCCCCTGCACAACAAAAGGCATCCCCCAGCACTTGCCTTTTCCTATCCAGGTAAGGTGGATTATTGGCAATTGTTCCCTCTACAAAACTGATTATAGGCAAAAAGGTACGGCTGACTGGGTTTTGAGGGTTCTCTATTGCCCAAGCTTGAAAGTGATTCAGGGTTTTGTCTAATAATGTTGGTTGCATAAAGGTTATTTTTCTTTTGAAGGATGGTTAAATTTAGTCGAAAATCCAGTTTTGATCAATATTTTTAATATTTTTTAATTAAAGCTTGAAGATAGCGGAATTTATCTAACATCTTTTCACCCCATTCTTTCGGAACAGATAAAAGTATGGACGGTATTGGACTCGAACCAACGACCCCATCGATGTCAACGATGTACTCTAACCACCTGAGCTAACCGTCCTTAATCCCATAGAGTAATAACGTATCACATAAAATATAATTTGTCAATCCCTAAAATCCAAATTTTATTCTACATATATCTAGTCAACTGTACCCGATAGCGATCCTTTTTTGTCACCGCAATTTCCCCAACTTCCAACCGACCTTTTCCCCGAATAGCGATTAAATCCCCTGTTTTCAATTGAGAACTGGCTTGAGTGACTTCCTTCCAATTGACACGCACATCATTGGAATCTATTAGATCTACCATTTTACTGCGGGACATCCCAAACCCAGCAGAAGCCACCGCATCTAACCGCAAAGAAGCTTCCACGGTTGTTAATTCTTTTTTCTTAGGTTCGCGGATTTTTAATTCGCTAATATCGATACGTTGAGTTCTCACTGGTACAGAACGCACCTGTTTTAAACTCATCTCTAAAAATTCTCCCAATTCGGGGACAACAATCACCTGTGACCCTCTTTCCCCCAAGACAATCACATCTCCCGTTTTTTCCCGGACAATCCCCGTTCCCAACATTGCGCCTAAAAAATCCCGGTGATTTGCTGTATCAAATAGGAAATTACCGGCAATTTCCAAAGCCATGATAGCAACTTGAGACTGATCTAATGGTAAATCAGCACGAGCGATCGCTAGTCGTTGTCTTTCCGCTTGTGGATATCCCCCCCAGGCTACCAAATGCACCTCCGTTAAGCGGTTAAATACCCTTTGAATTTCCGCCAACTCCGGCGGAGACAAAAAATCTGTAAATACCACTTCCCAGGTCTTTATAGCCTGATCTGCTTGATCAATCACACGGGCGACAGTATCGCGGTTTTCAACACCTTTTAAAAGTTCTTCTCTAGGTAGCATGAATTTAGGAGTTACAGGGGGCTGGGGGCTGACAACGGACAACGGACAACTAACTAATTAGTTTCAGCATAACCTTGAATATCTTCTGGTTCAAACTGGCGTAAAATACGAGTAGCTTGACGGGTCAGAGTTTCCGAACCTTGGACGACAATTAAATACTTACCTGCATCTAAACGATTGCGATAGGGTAAAGCATCACCACCTCCTTCAAATAAACCAACACCACCCCCCACAAATATACTACCCATAGCCCCACTATCAGCGCCCAAAATTCCGCCAATTACGTGATTACCGATTTCTCCAGCCCAAGCAAAGGTATCTAAACCAGTGATCAAACTGAAAGTGAAACCGGAAAAAAAGCCAAATGGTACTAACCAAATCGCCATTAATTTTACTTGTTTTTTCGCTTGTTCTTTGGGATCAATTAAACCAAATTCATCAGCACTTTTATAACCTCTACCAAGAATAGTGCCATTTATGCCTTCTTTTTCTAAAGCTAGATCAGCGGCTTCGGCTTGGATACGGTCTGATAATACAGCAACAAGATAATTCATCAATTTTAAAATTCAGGATTAATGTGACTTTAGCAAGTCCAAAGGCTCACAAAAACTATTCACACCTTGTTTAAGAATATAAATTAAAACGGGTGCAGCTAGACCTTGGGGAAAACTAGGTATTGTCCCTAGATGTTTAATTATCTCTTGAATTGACCCATTTAACAAGTCTTCTCGATGTTCTTGTTCACAAATTATAGCCCGCCATTTTTTGGCTAAAGCGTCTAACCATTCGGAATTTGTTTGTTCTGGTTGTTGTCCAGCTTTAATAGCCAGAGTCATTACCGCGTCTTCTAAATCTCCATCGCAGTCCTCTATCAAGTCTAATGTTTCCATTGCTTGAGGATCATTTACCATAAGGGAACGAAATTTTGCAATCTCTTGTGATGTAACTTTAGTCATGAGTTTTTGACTAGCCCGGAGTTTGAAAACTATTTTACAGCATTGGGTATTGGGTATTGGGGACTGGGAAAATAAATTCTTGCCCCCTGCTCCCTGCTTCCTGGCTTCTTACTTAACTCCTGACTCCTGTAATTGTTTCAAACCCCTAGATGTTACATATCTTTGTAATTCTGTCAAAGCACGATTGTAATCTAATATTGCTTTGACGCGATTTCCTTCCGACCGTGTCAGATCATTTAATGCGTTAATTACATCACTTTGAGTTCCTACACCTGCTTGGAATCTTAACCGCGCTAACCGCAAAGACTCTTTAGCTTGTTCTAAAGCCACATTGGAAGTTTGTACGTTTTCTAAACTTGATGCTTGGGTAGAGTATGCTTGTTCTACCTGGAAGCGGATTTGGTTGCGCTGTTCAGAAAACTGAGTTTCAGCGATCGCAATACTGGTTTTAGCTTGGGCTGCTCTTGCTGTTCCTGCTCCCCCACCATATAAATTAATGCTGGCTTGTAGTCCCAATGAATAACCATCGCTGACACTAGTTTGGTCATGAAACTGATCTAATAAGTTATATCTACCGACTAAGCTCACCTGAGGACCAGAAGAAGATAAAGCCTGTTTTATTTGTGCTTCACCAATTTTGCGCTGTGCTAGGTTTTGTTGTAGTTCAGGACGATTTTGATAGGCTGTAACAATACTTTGCTCTAGTGGATGCTGCCATAAACCCGCTAATTTTACAGGATCACCTGCACTAATACTCACTGACTGGGGTAAATTTAACAGCGGTGCTAACTTGCGGCGGGCAATTTGTTGTTGAGAGATGGCATTAGTTAGGTCTTGTTGAGAATTAGCTAGGTTTACCTGCGATCGCAATACATCAAAACGAGTACCTACGCCAGCTTTTTCTAAGGCCATGGCATCTTTTAAACTAGCTTGTGCGTTTTCTACTGCTGACTGAGAAATTCTGACATTTTCATCGGTTTGTTGTAAGTCATAATATGCTTTAGACACATTTAGGCGAATTTCTTCTGATTGTCTTTCTACATCCAATTCTTGTACACGTATCCTTTCTTCAGCCTCCTGAATAGCGCCATTACGTCTACCAGAGGTATAAATATCATATTTTATCTGTGCAGTTCCGCTTAGTGTCGTATTGGATGGAGGATCACCGACTAAAGGATTTGTAGTTCTAGCTTGGTCAAACTGTAGTGTAGTTCCAACATTGCGACTATTGGTAACATCAGCACTCAAATCCACACTAGGAAATAAAGCCGCTTGGGCTTCACGTAAAACTGACTTACTCTGTTCTAGTCTTAACACAGACACCTGTAAATCATTATTATTCCGTTTAGCCAATTCCAGAGCCTGTGACAAACTAATGGGCTGATTTCCCCCCACTTTCACTTCCTCTACTTGCGTCGGATATAACAGCGGATTAGGGCTAGGATCTAACTGATTAGAAACATTAGAAATAACAGGTTGATTAGGTGCGGGTTGAACATTCTCCGCAGGAGGAGACGGAGGAGGAGTATTAGATTCAGAGGTAGTAGGAACTGTTGTTTGTGCTATCCAACCATGAGTATTTTGGGGTAAGCAGGTATGAGCAGCAAGTAGCAAAGCCGCTTGACTTTTTAGTTGTGTCTGTGAACAATTACTAGATTCTAGTAACTTTGCGACACTGATATCACCACTTAATGTAGGATTACTAGTAGCTAGTAAATTACCGTTTGATAGATCAGAAAAACTGACAAATCTATTCTCATCTTTTTCAAGGATTTTTCCGCCCTCAAAACTGAGATAATTGTCAGCGATGATTACAGGTAGACCCCGGTTACCAACAGGGCCGATAGGACCTTGACTGAAATAACTAGCGGGTAATAATCCTGAGTTACCTTTAACCTGAACTTTGGGCAGTAAGCTATTGTCCGTGAATAAATTTTCACTCTTAGTAGCAAGCAACACGCTAGAAGCAGAAGTTAGCTGTACCTCACCGACTTTCATAACACTAGCCCAAGCTGGCTGAGTTGTTAATACTGCTGCTGTAACACCTGGCAAGAAACAATGGAATAATTGCTGTCCTTTCACCGCATCCCCTCACACAAAAAATATTAATATAAGCGGTAGAGTACCCGTCTTCACCACAAAATATAGCACGATCTCAAGTTTTAAGCAGAAATATCGCACCATACCCTATTTTAAATGTCAGAATTCGGCTTATCTTCAAAACGTTTGACAATCTGAGAAAGTTCCGCCTTTTCGTCTACATTAACGCGGCTAGGTGCACCACTAATAATTCGCTCATAATTACGGAATGAATCTTTAATATCAGGTCCATCGGCCGTAATATTGTATTCACGGATTCCTTTATCATGCCACGAGCCGCGCATTTTAAATACGTTAATTGCCCGTGACATTTCTCCATGAATTTCTACATATTGTAATATCAAAATTGTGTCTGTAATTGTGGAAATATGGGAGTCAGTAATGGAATTAAAACCGAGAAATTGGTCTGTAGTATTGGTAAAAAAACCAGTAATTTCTTCTTGTTTAGCATAACCTGTAACACCAATTACAAACTGACGAAAGGCGTTATTACTCACACCTCTAGCCATTGCTGACAGTGAATCAATGGCAATGCGGGCGGGTTTAAAATGGGATATTTCTGATTTAATAATTTGTAAGTGATTTTCTAAACCAGTTGATTCAGGATAGGTACAAATTATTTTTAGTAATCCTTGATGTTCTAGTTCCTCAAAATTAATTCCCCAGGAATAGGCATTTCGAGAAAGTTGGGCGCGAGATTCTTCATAGGCAAATAATATTACTTTTTCACCATTAATGCAGCCATCTTCAATAAACTTACTAACTAATAAAGTTTTACCAGTACCTGTAGCTCCTGTTGCTAAAATAATCGAATCTTTAAAGAAACCACCTCCACACATTTGATCAAGAATTTTCACCCCAGAAGATACTCGGATATTAGAGGATCTTTGTGTTAATTGCATTGCTCCCAAGGGGAATATATTAACTCCTTCGTTGGTGATTGTGAAGGGATATTCACCTTTCATGTGAGTTGTTCCCCGTAATTTGAGAATTTCAATGGTTCGACGACGGCGTTCTCCTGCTAAAATGTTGCGAACAATAACTACATTGTCGGAAACAAATTCTTCAACGCCAAAAGATGCTACAGGACCATATTCTTCGGCCCGTTCAGTGGTAATGATTGTGGTGACATTCAATTGTTTCAACCGTGCTACTAAACGAAATATTTCTCGCCGGACTACGCCGATAGCTTCATATTGTTGAAATATGGCTGTCATTGAATCAATGGAAACTCTTTTAGCTTTGTATTTACGAATGGCATATTGTAACCGTTCAATCAGGGCAGATAAATCAAAATTACCGACTATATCTTGACCTTCAGGATCTGGAGAAGCGTCGAGAATAAATAATTTACCTTCATCAATTAAACCTTGTAAATTCCAATCAAAAATATGAGCATTTTTAATAATGTCATTGGGTGATTCCTCAAAGGTGACAAATACTCCTGGTTCGTCAAAGTAAGTGATGCCATGATAAAGGAATTGCAGTGATAATAAAGTTTTGCCTGTTCCTGAAGTCCCACTAACTAAAGTAGTTCTACCAACGGGCAATCCACCATGACTAATATCGTCAAAGCCCTCGATCATTGTGCGAATTTTTTCGACACCAATGGGTATTTTTTTTTGTTCAGGTTGCTCTTTTGTGGTCATGGTTTATCTAATATGGATATTCAACCCAGGTTTTTAAAATCAAGAAAGTTTTTAATTATTTTTAATAACTAAATAAATATACCAAGTTTCAGGTAAATAAATTCCCAAATTTACATCAATAAATAGCTACCTCCAGGAATTTACTCTTACCTTTTGCCTCCTGCATTTTTTATTATTCTTTTCTATTTTCTTCATTTAATTCTTCATAAAGTAGATCTAAACCAATTAACACTCTTTCTCTGTCTGTTAAATCACCAATAATTTTTCGCACAGGAGGTGGCAAAATTTTTGATAGTGTTGGTGTGGCAAGTATTTTATCTTCTTCAGCTAATTGGGGGTTCTTCAGGACATCAATTACTTTTAAGGCATAAACTCCTTGAAATTCTTCTTCTAAGATATTTTTGAGTGTTTTTAAAGCCCGCATTGAATTAGGGGTTTTTCCTGCTACATAGAGCTTGAGAACATAGGTTTTTTTAGCTTCATTCCACAAGTGTTGAATCCTGCAATAAAACTTTACAATCTTTGCGTTTTACCCAGGTAAAATCCATTGTCTATTGAGAATAGAGTCATTAATTGATCAAAT
>Ga0194041_10001291_pt1 | contig 10564 bp, 7 predicted proteins | sample JunL449m_MetaG_FD_160082 | JGI IMG/M metagenome (GOLD analysis project Ga0194041, IMG submission 160082) | Anoxic zone freshwater microbial communities from boreal shield lake in IISD Experimental Lakes Area, Ontario, Canada - Jun2016-L442-9m | ecosystem: Environmental > Aquatic > Freshwater >...
GCCAAATATGTGTCCAACTCGGCACGAGTAGCGTTCTTACCAGAACCACCACCATCCACACCAGACCCACTGATATAACGAACCACCGTCTGAAACCCGTTACCCACCAGCACATCGGCTGGTGGGCGTGCAAACGAAAAGTCAACAGCTTTAGAACCAACCACAGTCAATCTTGTTCCATCAGACACAATCAAACCTTTCAATATCAGGGGATTCAACCACCTTGGCAGTTTTGGGTTTACGTTGTTTTGTTACCAAAACTTCCTCAATCCGATCCAACCTAGTGTGCACAGCAACACCCAAATCGGTAATCACTTTCAAATTGCTTGCATGTTGATGATCGTTCTTAGCTTCCAAACGGGCAGCATCAGTCCTAATGGCATCCAATTGGGGGCCAACAACATCTTCCACTATTGTTGTAGCCCGTTTCGTCAACCCTGTAGACAACGGTTCTTTCCACAATTTGCTGTACACAAACTTGATGAACCTACCCAAAGGTGAACGCATCACAATTGGTACAGCCACAGCAATCGCAGCAATTGACGCTGCTACTGTACCAGTATTAATCAACCAGTTCATGAAAGTCATTACAGATTCCCCAACGCCCTGATGCGATTGATTTCTTCCTGAATAGCTAAACGGCGTTGAAACTCCACAGCCTTTCTAGTTTTATCAGTATTCCATGAAACAGACAAACCTAACTGGTTCAACTTGGAATGACCGCTACCAGAAATAACAGCAGTTTGAGGGAACAAACTGCCGATCAAAGAACGATACTTATCAGTAGTAGCAAGATCACCAGAACCAGTACCAGACTTAATGACCCCCATACCTTCCAGTGTTTGCTCCACCAAAGGCAAACGCATCCAACCAGGGGCGCTAACAGGAGCATCCCAGTTCTTAAACTTCTTACCCGTATACGGATCTTTGTTAGAAATTATGGCCTTAGGAATAGAGATAAGAGGAGTCAAACCCAAATGTGAAAGATTCATCTGGGTCAAGTTACCAAAATCTTCGACAGCACGCAAAGCAGGAATATCAGGAGTCGAATAAGGAATATCACCAGTATCACCACTAGCTAGTTGAATACCAAATTTTGATGATAAGTTCTCAGGCACATTCTTATCATGAACCTGACCGTACTCCAAGTTGCGTTGCACATTGAAATATGTGCGGTTCAAACGAGAAGAAGTCTGCACCCAAGTTGACGCCTCCAAAGCAATGTTCTTAGAGAAAAACGTCCAGAAAGGCATGATCCGTTTCATGTTGCGATCAAACGTAGTTATGTCCGTATAATTGAAATGCCATTTCTCAAGAACAGATAACGCTAACTGATCAGAACCACCACGTTGCAACACATCAAAAGCGTGACCGCCACGGATAGATGACTCAATACGACGATTAGCACGACCAACCGATTGAACAAATAAGTTTTGTGAACTCAAAGGATTATAAGAAGCTTGACCCAAAGCAGAAGAAAACACTTCCGAAGCAGACGAAGAACTAGAATGCTGAATACTGAGGGCACGATCCAACATGTCAACAAGATGTGGATCTTTGAACTCTTTAGCAGCATCTTCCAAATACCCTGTTGGGTTATTCAAAAACATTTTGTTAAACTTTTCAAACGTGACAACAGACTTCAAAGCCTCAATGCCACCCTCAAGATAAACCTTTGTCAAGTTACCTGTTGTTGAACGCATAATGAACCGTGGGAACGCCATAGCGTAACCCTTGAACACGTTCAAACCTTTATCATAAAACCTAAACAAATGATCAAAAAATTGTGGATCTTCCATACGCCGACGCAAAGCCAACGTATCATCAATCCAACCAGGAATCTGATGGGTGTCACCCAAAGCTTTATAACCATTCTCAACTTTTGCCACAAAACGTACGCGCCACGCAGGATCATTCAACGCCGCCAAAGTACGCCCAACCTCATCCTGAACAAACCCAAGTTCAACCTGCTTAGCGTCAGCTAACGCAGCAGAAGCATCAATAGACGCAATCAGGTGGGCAGCAGGATCATTAGTAGCAGCAAGAACTTGACGGGCGGTTTCCAAATTATCATGCAAAATGGCGTTATCGCCCATCTTCGCAACCAACGTCTTGCCTTTACGAACTTTCAAACCTAACTCATCTTTAGCCGCAGTCAAAACAGCAAGCTGTTTCTCCATTGCAGGCAACATAGCTTCTTTGCCAGCAACAGCAGCATCAACAGCGGCTTGCGCTGTTGCATGAGCAGCCCTAGCACCAGACACTCCTTCGGTAGCTTTAGCAACCTTAGCGGTTGCAGCAGAAATTGCTTTACCATTTTTGATCTGTTGCAAACCAAGATCATTCCACTGTTTAGTAACAGCTTTCAACCGTGGCAACAAATCTTTATACTGCGCTTCTGCCGCATCACGGGCAGTAACAGCAGCATCCAGCTTTGCAGCATGAGGAGACAACTGTTCCCCTAGTGACTGGATTTCTGTTTGCCATTTATCGCGTGGGCTGGGAACAGCATCAACTAAAGCTTCCCCTTGTTTACGCAATGTTTCCAAACTTTTATCTCTCGCAGCCTCCGCATTGTCCTGCTTAGTCATGTTCCAGCCTGCGTCATCCATCGCTGCTTTATAAACTTCGTTTATCTTATTCGCTTCTTTGGCAGCATTCTGATATGACGGGTGAGGATGATCTGCCCCAAACCACGGTGAATTGTCTTTAATTATATCCACCCAATGCTTATCAGGCAGATTGTAAATTGCATCTGTTGCATCTGACAATTCTTTTGCATGTTGTTCAGTAAGCTTTTCTGTCACCCCTTTTTTGCTGCCAGCAGCGTTCATTGCCGCCATATACTGTTTGGTCAACGGTTGCGTGGCTTCACGAATGGCCTGTTCCCTGAGCTTCACTATTTGTTCCACTAGCAACGGGTCAGAAACCCCGCCAGGATAACTATGGTAATCATGGTTCTTGATCGCTTTCTCTAAACGATCAAGGCGATCTGTTCGCACAGCGGCCTCGCCAACACTGATTTCACCTGCATCTCTCAGCTTGTAAATCTCATCTAGTTTGTCAAGTATGCCAAATTTTCTTAATGCTTTTTCTGCTTCTTTCTCATTATGTGCCACAATTGCGGCATGATCACTCATAGCTTGAGCGTGCGCCTCAGATCTACCAGTTTCTGTTGCCCACTGCTCTGCTTCGTTCTGGGCATTCCTTTCTATATTCTTCACCCTGCGATCAACCCATTCCGCAGAAGGGATTTTTTCGCCATCAAAATAACTAGGGACAACAGCACCCTCAGCATGAGGGTTGACTTCAATACCCCGAGGGTTACTTTCCTGCTTAGCATACCCATCAGTGAACCGTCGTTGTTCCAAAGACACATCATGCTGAATCATCGAAGGTTCAGCCGACAAGTAATTATTGGCAGCAATTTGGGTAGCAGCTTCCTGCTCAGCAAATGCTGCGTCAATAGCAGCATTAGCCTTCTTGGTGTCCTTTGCTGCATCGCGAGCAATTCGCTTCAAACTAACTTCGTTCTTCAACCCACGCAACATCTCAGCCTTAGCGCCACGACGGGCACCAGTTGTTGCCAACAAACTTTGTTGAGCAATCCTCAGATTCTCCTCAGCAATAGCTAACTTTGCTTCAGCAGCAGCAACACCACGTTCATGAGTCGCAGCAACACGACCAAACTTTTTGACAGCAGAATCAATACCATCAATGGTGCGACGAACCGTAGATATTTGAGCGTGCAACGCATCCTTGGCGGCTCCAGTAGCGCGTTGCCTCAGAGCATAAATATGATCTGCCAACACAGAAGCAGCATGATTCGCAGATTCCATTGCTTTAGTAGCAGCAATATGTTCAGGTTGCTGCCGCAACCATGTTTTGCCATAATCATGTGCAACCTGCAACTTCTCAGTGATATGACCAGCGTCAGTCAACCCTTTGATCACACTAGCTTCAGCAACAGCATCATGAGTTGAAGCCAAATATTTGTCCATAATAACACCAGGATCAGTATGGAACAAATTGATACCCTTTTTTCGTGCCTCAGGAAACGCAGTCTGAAACGCTGCATTCAACTCGTCAATAGTTCCTTCGTTCATACGAGCTTTCTGGAACCCACGATCAGAACCAATTTGCTTCAAATATTCGTTAACTGCTTTATCTTTGCGACCCAAATTGATAGCTTCATCAGTTTGAATGTGAGGGACATAGTTGGCGCGCCGATCAACATGAACACCGAAACTGTTTAACTTAGTGTAAATATGATCCATAGTTTCATTCCACATGCGACCCAACTCCGTTGGTACGCCACGCTCAACACTATTAACCATGCCCTCTTTGATTGCCATACCATTACGCATTGCACGACCAAGATCATTTTTCTTCAAAGTTTGGCGAACAGTTTCAATAAACGGGCGGGCAACCAACTTGGCTTTAGCACCCTCAGCCAACAAATCCAACGCCTGTTTCTGCGCCAACGGGCTAGCCCCAGTATCACGCAAAACATTCACAGCTTCACGCAACCCAAGCTTCTCAGAAATACGGGCCGAACGATAAACCTCAGCAGCCCTAGTGGCACCAAAAGCCGACTTGACACCACCCTTAACAAATGCCCCAGTTTCAGCAAATGCTTTTGTGCCAGGAACAGGAATATGATAAATACTGTTACCCAACTCGGGGATAGCTAACGCCCGTTGCGTCTCCTCACTGATACCTAGTTGCTTCAAACGGCGTGGCACAATAGCGCCACGCCCACGCTGGGCTGCATCAACAGCAAGACGTTGAACCTCAGCTTCACCTTCAATACCAGCAGCTTTAGCAGCATCAACAATGGAAGCAGCAACTTCGTTGCGGCCACCATGAATCAAAGCTTGACGAATACCAGCGTTAGCTACTTCACCGTAACCAGTGACTGCACGGGCAATAGCAGAAACATGCATCAGAGGATCAAGCCCAATGTCCAAACCAATGCCACCCCAAGTATTCGCCCATGCAGGGTTATCATGGGAAGTGTCAGCAGACATCAACAGTTCTTTACCAGTTATATGATGTGGGCCAAAAGCTTGACGACGCCAATCAGCAAACGATGGGGTGTTGTGATCCCCTTGCATATTGAAAATTGCGTCAAAACTTTCCTTGATTGTTGACCTAATAACAGCCCCTGGGATATCAGCGAACTCTAAAGCTTTACCAAAAATATGCCCAGTTTTGAACCAATCGGTTGTGCTAGCAACCTTATAATTGTTTGGATCCAAAATAGGATCTTTTGTTTTAACAGGAACATAAGGTGTGACTGGGGCAGTTGTAGCTTTAGCTACAGGTGCCACAGGGTTTGGGCTAGGATTGACCGCTGTTGCTACCTGTGTGTCAGTTTTGGGTAAAGTTGTTGATTTCTGTACAGGAGGAGAAGTGGGAGATGGTGGAACAAATCCTGGCATTACAATCCTTCGTTACTGGACAAACGGGTTGTAACCCGCTTGTGTTGCTTTTGACATGAAATCATAATTTTGTTGCGAACGAACAGGGGTTGCTTTGGCCCGAGCAATCTGATTAGCCAACATAGTATTCATCTGATCTGTCAACGCCTGCTTATAAGCAGGGTCTTTTACATTAGCATAAAAATCTGATGTGACAGGAGTCACAGCCACAGGCGATCTCCGTCCCGTATGCAAACCTGGCACAAACATGCCACTATCAGCTGTTTGACGGGCATTCTTATCCATAGCGTACTGCTCCAAAAGTGTTTGCGGAGTAATATTGTTCGCAATGCTCCCCGCAGAAACACCAGTGCCTTGAGCAACTTTTGCAGCAAAACTATCCAACACAGAAGGCTGATCCATAATAGTGTTCTTAGCAGGATTATTAGCTTTATCGTAAGCGGCTTGTGCGTCAGCAAGCTGCTTCGCATAACTTTGTTGCCCCTTAGAAGATTGCGACTGCTCACTAAAAAACTTGTCACCAAGACTTGTTAAACCAGAAACATCTGACTCCCTAGCTCTAGCAATATTAAGACCAGAAGGTGCAGAACTTGAACCAATATCGGGACTGTTCGGATCAAGGCTTCGCACACTCAAATAAAATGACATATCAGCAACCTGCTTTTTCTGGGCAGGAGTCAACTTGCTAAGATCATTCATATCAAACGGTGCCGTATTGTAAGCATCAGCAGCAGCTTTAGACTGATCATAAACCTGATTAGCAGCAGACCGTGGATCAGCCCCATTACGAATCAAATCGAACATGTCTTTATACCCAGCCGTATTACCATACGACTGAGTAACAAGCATAGGAACATCAACCTGTTCAGGTGGAACAAATGGCAACTGATCTTTGGCGGGAGCATAATCTCCACCCGTCAAATCTGACGGCTTGTACCCAAGATCAGACAACATGCGAGTATACGCAGCATGTTTTGCAGCAGAAGTTTTGCCCGAAAACATGTCAGCAGGATTAGAACTACCTTGATGGGTCAACCATGCCTGATAAGCATACTGTTGCTTCAACATTTCCAACTCTTGATCAGTCATCTTACCCCCCATACTTCATAGAAAGATCAGCATTAGCTCTAGCTTGATCAGCAGCAGCCTGCTGCTTCTGAGCTTGCAACTTTTGCATCAACGCATCAAACGTATTGCCTCTAGCCATAGAAGCATCAGCGCCCAAAGCATTATAAACATTACCACGATTTGCATACATTGTGTCAGCAGCCGTACCCAACATACTGTTCCTAGCCCTATCGGCAGCATACAAATCGTTAACCGCACCACTGGGGCCTGCTGCCCGTGGGGCACCAAACGCATCAGTCATCTGGTTCAACCCGTGTGTCTGCTGTGCCTGTTGCGCCGTGTACTGTCCCAACAAATCATTCAACCGTGCATCACCAGCCTGATAAGCGGCAGCAGTAGCACCTCTAGCTGCTGCTGCACCAGTATTCAAACCAGACATAATATCAGCTTGACGAGCACCAGCCTGATTGTTCAAACCAGTTAACTGGGTGCCAGCATCCGCATACCTTTGCAACAACTGGTTGTACTGATCATTCACAGATTGGTGTGCTGCACCAATTTGTGCACGACTTGGGCCACTAGAACCATTAGAACCAGAACTGGTTTTTGTTTTACCAGTTGCTGGATCAATTGTCCCATTATCTACAGCATCTTTATATGCAGCAAAAGCTGCAACTTGAGCAGGTGAAGCACCCTTGAAAGGATCGCCTTGAATCCCAAAAAGATCAGGGGCAGATGACCCAACCTGGTTTTGCATTTGTAAATAGGTAGACATGCCCATGCCTTGGCGACCATTATTCAAAGTTCCTGGGGCAACAGGTGGCATCCCACCATGCGCTCCACCGCCAGCTGTTGCAGGCGGTTTGACAGCCGATGAGCCAGTGCCTTGCCATTGCTGCGGCCCACGCTGCAATGGGCCAGTACCCTGCCATTGCTGCGGATGGGTTGCAGGTGGGCCAGAATCCAAACCACCCCAACCTGTAGCAGGCATAGGAGGTGGCACATAATTGTGCCCCGTGTATGTTGAACCACCAGCTTTAGCAGCCTCAATAGCAGCAACATACTGCTCTAACGGTGTTTTGGGAATCATCGGTGGCAATTGGGGGACACCCTCTAAGCCACCGTAACCTGTGGGGCGTGGCCCCAAAGCATCCAAACCACCCCAACCCGTAGCAGGAACATTTGTCAACCCAGCCGCAGGGCCACCCTGCCACTGTTGCGGGCCATTAGGTGGAGAAACCCATTGTGCGTCACCAGCATCAGGCCCCATCCCCATAGGAGCAGGTGGCAAAGGCAACGCAGCACCATATGGCAACATGGCCCTAGGGGAACCAGCAGAACTAGCAGGAAGATGACCTTGTAAAGGCGGCAAATTGGTTGGTGGTGCATCACCAAAAATACCATAATCGCCCGTAGGCAAAGGCGGCACAATTGGATATGGGCTATTCCACCCATTGCCAAACACACCGTACTGCCCCGTAGGCAGATTCAACGGGTCAGAATAACCAGGAGATCCTGTTGCCCCAAGATTGGGGCCAGGATCATTAGGGATCAATGGTGGAGGAGCAAGTCTTTTGCCAGCAGGCTTTGATTTGTTTCCAGTTTTTGTTCCCTTAGCCATCAGTATTGTCCATAACTAGCGAAAGGATCTTGACCTAAACGGGCTTGTGCCAGTTGATCGTTCAAAGTTTGCAACGCACGCTGATAAGCGTCAGCTTGATTCACTTGATTCTGTTGCCAATTTGACTCAAACCCTGCCTGATCTAAAGCGGTTTGATCAACTTGACGTTGATAATCTTGACCGTGTTGCGCTAACTGTTGACCAAACACACCAGAATGTATGCCTGAACCCAACTGGTGAGCATAATGCCCTGTGAACTGTGGGAACCCTCGTTGAAAGTTCTGTGCTTGAGCATCATTCTGACGAGCAAATCTTTGTTGCCCAACAAAATGTGCATAATCTTGTGTGGCCTGATCAGTAGCCCTGCTTGCGTTCAGATCAGCAATACCTTTTTCGTACTGATATAATGCCATACTCTATACCCCCAAATCGTACATCAAGTTTTGTGACCAAAACAACCTATGTTGTTTCATACGTTCCGCTAACAAACATACGATCGGCATTGGCAAACGTAAACGGAAACGTGGCCGTAATAGTCACCGACGCAATAGGGCTGCCGAACGCTATACCGTTAGTAGTAGCCGTCATAATCATGCCCGCCGCCGTCTGCCACGGGCTGGAGCCACCCATGAACCGTGCCCCATCACTGGCACGATAATACGAAAACGTAAACTGGTCTTGCATACCAATACGGTTAAACGGCAGATTGATCAAAGGTAAGGTGCCAGTGATAACTGGCGCACCAGAAAACGTGCAATCAATAGTAAACATGCAGGTTTTGCCAACCTTCATGTACTTGGTGGTGCCAGAAATGTTTGTGATGTTCGTGAAGGTTGTGGCAACACTTGACCATGCACCACCCCAATCACCCGCTGTAGTAGATAACATGGTGTTAGTAACAGGCGACCATTTGACCCCTGTAGCGGTAGTTGAATCGGCAGTCAAAACAGTTGCATCCGCACCAACAGCCAAAGCTGTTGGGGTCGAATCAGCGGTGCTGACAGCAATGTTGCCTTTAGCTGTGAACAAGTTTTTTGGCACAAACATTTTGATCAGTTTACCAAAAGTTCGGTAAACAGAATCAGGCATGTCTGCGGATTCATCAACCTTAAAAACGCCCATCAGTTGACTTCGACAACCCCAGAGAAAACACCAACGATTGAGTTGCCACTAGGAAAGCTTGAACCAACATTGTCCTGACCCCAAGTGAACCCTACCGCCGTGGCGTTCGCCTTTACACCTTGCGCGGCCAAATAGCCTGTAGCCATAAACGGTTGCGTCGCAGTCTTTGGTGTGTAACCCGTGATGTTGAACGTCGCCAACCCTGTAGCCGCAGCCACGCCAGCAGTAATCTCAACACGGAAGAACAAGGTTTTGCCCATCGCCATCACAAAACAGGTGCCAATACCACCCGTGATGTTACTATAGGTCAAAGCTGTGCTTACCCAAGCACCACCCAACTCACCAGAAGCAGTAGACAACTTCGCTTTTGTCACATTGCCATCAGCAATCTTTGCAGTTGTCACGTTTGCATCAGTGATCTTTATTGTTGTTACAGCATTAGTAGCTAACTGGGTAGCACCAATGATGCCAGTTCCAGTAATGATTGCATCAACATATGCTTTGCGTGCGTACTGGTTAGCTGACGTTGGGTCAGCACCAGTACCAACCAGTTCACCCGTCATCGGCTTAGAACCATCAAGTTGCACAGTGTTAGTGTTCACCCATGTGGCAACAGCATCAAAGTTTCCTTTGACAGGTGCAGCAGACAACGGTTGACCGTCAGTGATACTTGTTGGAATAGTCAGGTTAGCAGCCATTTATTTGAAAGCCTTTTCTATGAACGGAATAGCAAACGAATCTAAAGACCAGTTGCCTAAATGGTCGGTAACAGTGAAACGGTATTGGATACTGTGAGAACGACCTGATGCAGGGAACCTTGCATAAGTGTAAACAGGGTTACTACCCTGCCATAACAAACCAGTCCCACCCCAGTTACCCGTAGCAGCCCCCCACAGAATAGAACCAGTAGCAGCGTTAATGGGATTAGTTAACGATTTCACAATAGTGGACTCATCAAAATCCTGATACACACTCAGGTTCAATGTGGCAGGATCATCCGAAGCAGCAGTAGCAGTAACACGATGCCACTTCTTCAACAACGCAGGGTTGTCAGCTTGGAACCATGCGGTCGTATAATATGCTGCAATAGGTGTAGTGGTTGTACCGTTGTAATCAGCTTTTTGTGTAGCAACATTGAGATCGCTAACACCATTTTGTCCCAAAATGCGTGTGATCACACCATTAGCACCACTGTTTTTGCGCCACCAAACCATGCTAATCCACTGATACGAATACTTTGTCCACGCACCAGACCGTCCAACCAAAGGCATATACACATATGTTGAACGTGTAGAATCCACGTTCAAAA
>Ga0194041_10001292_pt1 | contig 10560 bp, 4 predicted proteins | sample JunL449m_MetaG_FD_160082 | JGI IMG/M metagenome (GOLD analysis project Ga0194041, IMG submission 160082) | Anoxic zone freshwater microbial communities from boreal shield lake in IISD Experimental Lakes Area, Ontario, Canada - Jun2016-L442-9m | ecosystem: Environmental > Aquatic > Freshwater >...
CCGTAGGCCAGCAGGCACCCCCGGCACCCGAGCGAGGATGCACTGTCATCCAACCAGATGTGGCACGGTGGACCCATGCCGGCCTACGAGCACTTCGCTGCGTTCTATGACGTTGTCATGGACGATCCTGGGCCACGAGCGCAGCGAGTCGATGCGGCGATCGAGAGTTTCCGGCCCGATGCCGGATCGCTGTTGGAACTCGGCTGTGGGACCGGGGCGATCCTGGCTCGGCTCAGTACCGCAGCCACGCTGACCGGGCTGGATCTGTCACCCGAGATGCTGGCCATCGCTGGCCGGACGGTCCCGGGCGCCCATCTGATCTTGGGGGATATGAGCGAGTTCGAGCTCAGTCGCCGGTTCGACGTCATCATCTGCGTGTTCGACTCGATCAATCACCTGATGAACGTGGCCGACTGGGCCTCTCTGATGCGCTGCGTGCACGCGCACCTCGCCGACGACGGGATCTTCGTGCTCGACGTGAACACCATCGGCGAACTCCGACGCCTCGGGGACGAGCTCCCCTGGGTCTACGACTTCGATGGCGGAACGGCCATCATCGATGTGACGTTCGCCGAGGATGCCCATGGTGTGGGCGTCTCCGATTGGAATATACGTGTGTTCGAGCAAGTGAAGGCATCTCGCTACGAGCTCTGCCACGAGCGGATCGGGGAGATCGCCCTTCCGCTCGATCGCGTGCGACTGCTGGTGGCTGACGGCTTCGATCTGCTCGAGGAAGTCGACGAGGATGGATTGCCGGCCACGGACGAGTCGGTCAAGGCGTACTTCGTACTCCGCCGAGTGAACTGACCCCCAGGGCCCGGCCCAGCGGGGCCGGCGCCAGAACCAGAGCTGACGATCTGACGAGCTGACGATCTGACGAGCTGACGATCAGCCCTTGGACCACAGCCGGTCACTCAGGCCTGATGCTCGAGTCACGGGTCGAGACACGGCCAGCCGGATCATCTCCTCGGAACCGACCACCGTGACCTCGGGCTTTCCCCTAGTGACCGCCGTGTACAACAACTCACGGGTGAGAATCGGCGAGTCCACGGTCGGGATGGCCACAACGGCGTGGCTGAACTCGGAGCCCTGGCTCTTATGGATAGTCATGGCCCACCACGGCTCCCACTCGCCGAGGCGGGCCGGCGCCAACCGCCGCAACTCGTCGGAGCCTCCGATGACGACCCACCGGCCCTCGTCGTTGATCACCACGCCGACGTCGCCGTTGGCCAGGCGGTTCACCGGATCGTTCCCGGTGACCATCACCGGGGTGCCCACCCACGGCCGCCCACTGCGTTGGCCGGCAGGGACGGCATCCTCGACGGCCGCTCTGATGAGGTCGCTCCATTCGAAGAGCCCGTTGGGACCTCGACGCACGGCGGCCAGCACCTTGATCCGTCCTGCGGCCGTCAGCGCTGCTTCACCATCACCTGCCATGGCTGCAGTCACCACCTCTCGGGCGGCACCGGTCACCTGTTGATGCAGGTGCACTAGCGCCGCCCTGTCTCCTGGCTCCACCCAGTGCACCTCGGTGTCCCCTGAACCCAGTAGATCCATGACGGCATCTCCGTCACCCTTCCTGATGGCGAGAGCCAGGGCCGCAGTCGACGAACCGGACGAAAACCGGTGACCCCTGATCAGCTCCGTCACCCGGTCATGGAGCGGCCCGTCTCCCAGTGACGAAGCACCTCCCCACGGTCCGACAAGATCGGCCATGACCGTCCCAGCCTCGATGCTGCTGAGTTGGAACGGATCGCCCACGAGGACCAGGCGCGCCGCTGGCCTCAGCGCCTCCAACAGCCTGGCCAGCATCGGAAGTGACACCATCGAGGTCTCGTCAATGATCACCAGGTCGTGAGGGAGCGGATTTCCGCGGCCATGGCGAAATCCGGTTCGACCGAGCGAACCCAGGAGTCGGTGGATCGTCGTGGGTTGCACGTCGAGAATCTCCTCGGCGAGCTCGTCGACGATGCTCCCACTGGCCACCATGGCTGCCACTCGCTCGCTCACCGCCTCCTGCATGCGAGCAGCGGCCTTTCCGGTCGGCGCTGCAAGTGCCACCCGCACTCCCTGACCACGGTCGTCGGCCAGGCGGTGTGCTGCCGCCAGGATCCCGGCCACCGTGTGCGTCTTGCCTGTTCCTGGGCCACCGGCGATCACGGTGACCGGGTGAATGAGCGCCCGCCGAGCCGCCGCCAACTGCAGATCGGGCTCATCGTTGCCGCTCGAGAGATTCGCCGGGAACACCGAGGTCAGGACAGCATCCACTTCAGCCTGCTCCGCCCGCGAGTCCGCATCTGCCGCTGTTGTCCCGCTTCGGCTGGACAGGGCATCAGCCACGGCAATCTCGAACGACCAATAGCGCTGGAGATACAGGCGGCCGCCATCCCACACCAGCGGCCGCAGCGGCGCTTGGCGGGCTGTGTCCGGTAACGAGACGAGATCGGAAGTACGAAGATGCGCTACCCAGGCCGGAGCGTCAGGCACCTGGAGCTCATCGGATGTTCCGTCATCGTCCTGAGATGCCAGGACCTGCTGGCGGACTTGGTCGAGCTCTACGCAGACGTGGCCCAGCCTGGTCGCCCGGGCGACCAGGCCTAGGGCCAGCAAGACCTCGTCCGATGCCTCGGGCACGGCTCGCAGGGCGGCAGCGGCAAGCTGCAGTTCGAACTGACCGACCAGCCCCGCGGCAACGAACTCCGACAGGATCGCGTCGACACGGTCCGTCGACCACGCCGAAGTCGGCACGGGGGTGGTACTCATCGCGCCGCCTTCCTCGAGGGACGCCCATCAAGCAGATTGCTCATCTCGACCACCAGGCCTGGAGGGAGCTCCCACGTGAAGACCCCGTTCGGGAGCCCATCGCCAGTCATCGCCACCTCCGGCCCGGTCATCCCACGCACGAAGAGATAGGCGGCTCCACTGACCAGTGTCGGTCCTGTGCTGTTCGGCAACTTCCAGCGGAGATAGCGATGCAAGGCGGCGGCATACAGGAGCGCCTGCAGTGGATAGTGATGCTCCACCATGCCTTCGGCCATCCGCTCCGGCCTGTAGTCAGCTGTGACTTGGGTGCTCCCTCGTTTGGTCAGCCGATTCGTCTTGTAGTCGGCCACCACGAAAGTGTCCGGGGCATCGTCATGATGCACCCGGGCGACCAAGTCGATCGACCCCGTCAGGAAGCCAGATAGTTCTACGTAGATGGAGCCCCCAGCGAGCGCATCGGCCCAAGGACCCAGCAGGTGTCCATCGGGCAGATGGTCGACAACCAGCCGACCGATATCCCTGACGGTCGCATGGGTCCCTTCGGTGCCGATTCGCATGTCAAAGCCGAGTTCGTCGAGGCGATCTGCCCGCTGGAGTTGGGCCAGCGATGCCCCTGCGAAGAGTGGACCCAGAGGGGTATGGATCGCGGCGCAAAGTCCGTCGACGAGTAGCTGCGGTCCGTTCAGACCTGCCGGTGCCAGCGTCTCCAGGTCGAGGCCAGTGCGCCTGGCCTGCTTGGCTACGGATTCAGCGATGGCGCCCTCGAGCGGGGATGCCTCGAAGTCGACCTCTTCCAGCACTCCGTGGACGAACGTGCCGAACGCCGTACCGGCCTTGAGCACTCCAAGGGGCGCATAGACCGGCGTCCCGTCGACCGTCCCATCGTCAACCGGCATCCCGTCGACCGTCCCATCGACCGTCCCATCGACCGTCCCATCGACCGTCCCATCGTCAACCGGCATCCCGTCGACCGTCCCATCGACCGTCCCATCGACCGTCCCATCGACCGTCCCATCGTCAACCGGCATCCCGTCGACCGTCCCGTCGACCGGCGTCCCATCGACCGTCCCGTCGACCGGCTCCTCGGAATCTGTGAGTTCGATCTCGACCCCAGCATTCGGTTCCGATTCGTCTGCAGCCCCGCGGTCCGACCCGGTCGGGTCGAACGGGTCTGCGAGGTCTTTACTGGCGTGCTGGGTGATCGAGGAAAACGACCAACGGCTGACCGAGCGATCGAGTTCCCTGGTGAACGGAGCCACCTCGAGTGCGGGCACGCGCCTTCCGTCGGATCGGGCGACCCACTGATCAGGCGGGTTCGGCCGGTTCGCCACTGGTGTGACCACGATCGCCCCGTTGGATGCAGCCACCAGCGGCGCCAGGGCTGCGATCGGATCGGCGGGGGCCTTGCACTTGCTCGCTTTGGTGCCCGATGGGTCCAGGTCCTCGGTGATGACCACCCCTTCAGCTGTCCGGGCGAACAGCAGACGGGTGAGGGCATTGGTGCTGAAGGCATTTCCGGCCCACCACAGCGCGGTGTGGTGGCGGGCACGGGTCAGCGCCACATAGAGCATTCGCAACCGTTCGGCCGATTCCTCCCGAGTGGCGATGTCCTTGCGCTTCTTGAGTGACTTCTTGTCTGGCCACTCCCCACTCCTGGTGACATCGAGCTTCCGCTCACCAGTAACAGGATCGGTGAACACCAGTGCGCTGCGGGACTTCACCCCGTGCCACAACATGGGCACGCAGACCACGGGGAACTCCAGTCCTTTCGCTCTCCACACGGTCGTGATCAGGACCGTGCGAGCCTCGGACTCGATACGCCGCGCCGTCAGGTCGGCGTCGGACTCAGCATCCCCTTCACCCTCTGGAGGCTCATCGATCGTCGCCACCAATCCGGCGACCCCGGAGCGTCCTTGGGGGGCACATCCGTGGAGTATTTCGGCGACATGATCGAGATCCGTCACATTGCGGTCACCATCAGCGAGGCCCAGCGCTCGAGCCACCACACCGGTATCCCGCCAGATCTGTGCCAGCACTTCGGCAACCGGGTGATCGGTCAGACGGTTGGACCACCGTTCGAGACGTCCCTGTAGGTCAGCGAGTGCCTTGTCGTCAGCGGAAGCCACGGCCTCGACCGACCAGCCCTCGAACCACGAGAGCGCGTAGGTGCGGACCCGACGAAGATCTCCTGGTCGTTCCATGGCATCGAGGAGATGGCGGAGTTGGCCGGCGGCGTCGGACTTCAGCACGCTCCCCGAACCGGCCACTACTGCCGGGATCCCCTGACGCCACAGGGCTGACTGGATGTTGTAGCCCTGGCTCCACGACGTGACGAGCACGGCAATGTCCGAAGGAGCCAGATCTCGACGTTCAGTGCTGTCCTTGGACGCCGGAATGGTCGTCTGCTCGAGCAGGTCCCGGATGTGGGCCGCCAGATCCCGTTCGACCATCCGATCGACTTCGTCACTGTCGATCTTTCCGTCCGACTTCTCCGGGAGAGTCGACTTCGGGGCGATACGCAGGTCGAGCCCCGAACGCGAGGCGCCCGATCCGTCCAGCATCCGCCGATCGTTGTTGATGGCGGCGGGCACAACATCGACGTAGCCGATGGCTGGATCACCGTAGGACGTTCCATCCAAGAAGTGGCGCAGGGCATGGAGGCACGCGCCATCGGCTCGCCAGTTGGTGTTCAGCGTAAACCGCCCTTGCACCGACTCCCCCCTGATGGCATCGAGGTAGACGGCGATGTCTGCTCCGCGGAACCGGTAGATGGCCTGCTTGGGGTCGCCGACCAGGACCAATGTGCTTCCGGAGTCAGCCCTACCGAACAGCGACGAGAAGATCTCCCACTGCACGCGATCGGTATCTTGGAACTCATCGATCAGCACCAACTTGTAGCGGGACCGCAGTGCAGCCACCACCGCAGATGAGTCACTGCTGCTGAGCGCGTCGCGTAGTTGGATCAACATGTCGTCGAACCCCATCGTCCCCTCGCTCAGACGACGAGCGGCCAGCCGCTCCAGTGCGTCCTCGACCAGTTCACGAGCCAGGATGTGCTTGGCGTCGACGTCCGGGTCCGTGCCGTCCGGCACCAAGATGAGGTCCGGACACGCCACTTTCTTCTTGGTGGCTTGGACGAGCACGTCCATCGAAGGAAAGTCCGCGGAGTCGAACGGACGGACGGATGCCGCAGCAAGCGCATCAGCACATGCACCGATGATCAGATCTTCCGAGCTGGCCAGCAGCATGGCGTCTGGGTCGATCGCCGAGGAGAGTTCCAGTGTCTTGCGGACCTGAGTGGCGAATCCATGAATCGTCGAGATGGAGGCGGCATCGAAATCGGCGACGGCCTGCTCAAGGCGACGTTGTGAGCGCACTCGGTCACCTGCCGCTAGGTGTCGGATCAACTCGCTGCTCCCCAAGTCATCGGTGGCGAGGGCCCGTGCTGCTTCGACCATCTGGTCCCGGATCCGAGACCGCAGCTCCGCTGTCGCCGCCCGAGTGAACGTCACGATCAGAAGATCGGCAGGCGAGATGTCCTGTTCCGCCAAGAACCGGGTGGCTAAGGCGGCCAGCGTAAAGGTCTTTCCGGTCCCCGCACTGGCCTCGATGGCGACCCGTCCCGAGGGAAGCGGTCCAAAGGGCAGGAAGGGTGTGTCGGTGGCAGTCGTCACTGTGCATACTCCGTACTGGTGGCGCCGACGGCGTCCCATAGGTAGTGCGCCCAGAGCTTCACCCTGCCGCCGACTCCTGGGGGGTCTCCCTCCACCGAGGCGATGGCCATCAGTTCAGCACCGGTGTACGCACCGAAGAAGAATGCGGTGGCTGGATTGCCAGCGTCCCCCCAGCCGTTGTAGTTCGACCACTTCGCCCAGTTCGGATCACCATCGGCCACTGTCTTGGAGAAGTTCGGGAACAGCGGGAGCGGCTCCTGCATGCCGGCCCGAAAACAGTGGACAACTACTTCTAGTGCCCTGGCTGCATTGGCGGCGTGCTGGGCGGGGTCGCCTCCGACCACACGGTCGATCACCGTTGTTGGGTCGTCGCCCTCTCCCCTGCTGACAGAAACCGACCTCCACGAGCGACCAGGGTCTGTCGCCACCAAGGCCATCAGATCCAGCCATGCCTCGAGTTCGAAGGTGGGTTTGGGTCGCACGTATCTGATCCGGGCCGGTCCCGGTGTGGAATCGGCCAGCAGCAACTGCACGGACCCGACGATCCGGGTTCCATCGGCGAGGACCACGTCGATGTCCTGGTACTCGGCCTCTCCAGAACGCACTCCCAAGCGATCTGCGGCATCAACCAGTTCGTTGACTCCGGTCACGAGGGAATCGGTCATCTTCGGCTCCAGTGCGTGGGGAGGGAGGGTACCCACCCTTCGCTCGACGGCGAGCCACTCGTCCGAGGTCACACCTGCTCGTCGTGCATCGAGGAGCCTCCTGCCGAGTCCAGCCCTGGCCAGCAGACCGGGTTCGACCGGGAGGACGACGTCGTCGGCTTCGGCAGGTCTGGAGAACGACATCTGCACGGCAGCCGACGCAAAGGCGGCGACCGGATCGAGGAGGAATGCCCGAAGATCGGCCAGATCGATAACGTCTGTCGGCCCAGCAGCAATGCGCTGGGGGGCGGAGACTCGCTCGACGGACAGACCAGCCCGCCGTGCCTCTGCCCGATCTTGATCCCCAGGGTCGAAGGACCAGGCGATTCCAGGCATCAGGCCTCCCACATGGAGGCACGTCTCATCAAATGTATGTCGAGGGTGCGTGATCTCGAGTCGATCGGCTAGGTCGTCCCGTTGCGCTGGGGATGCCAGGGCCACCACCGCATCGAACAGCTCCGCGCCGGCCACCACCCGAGGGACCACCTGGTTCGAGCGGACATCCTGCCCTTCGCGAACGACGATGAGGTGGTCCCGGGCGGCAAGGACCGCTTCGAGGAGGGACTGGCGCGCTTCGATCCGTCGATCCGGGTCACCGACCTGAGGCGATGCGGCTACCAGATCAGCCGCGTCAGCCGCTGACGAGCCTACGAACTCCTGATCCAACCCCAAGATGCAGACGACCTTGAACGGGACCCAGCGGAGCGGTGTCATCGAAGTGACGGTGATCCCTCCGCGAAAGAAGTCCGGTCTGCCCGCTTCATCTGCGAGCTTGCCAGCCAGGAGCCTCCGCATGTCCAAGAGGTCGACCATCGGCGTGATGCCGTCACCAATGGCACCCGATGATTCGAGGATGTCCCCAAGTACCCGCTGCAGCGCATCGACCTGCCACGTCAATGGTTCCTCCACCGCAAAGAGACGTTGACAGCTCGCCCGCAGCCGGGAGATCCAGTCAGCGACGGGATGCCGTCCGGACTCGGCCCACTGCGTGAACTCAGCGAGGTGTCCGAGCACGAACGCCAGCGAACCGAGTGTCTCCACGTCGCCGCTGTCTACGGCGCAAGGAGCAATGTCTCCTACCGCAAGGACGAACTCGTCACCCTCGGCCGCTGCGCCCATGAGCAACCGATCAAGCCCGGCTTGCCAGGTGTTGCCCGTGATCGCCACCGGCATCGAATAGTTGGCCCGGTGCGTGACGTCGAGTCCCCAGCGGACTCTGGTGCGGGTTACCCAGTCGATCATGGCGGCCATGGCGTCATCGTCGATGTCGAACCGTTGGCGCACTGGAAGGGAGGAGATGAAGTCGACGACTGGCGTCACTTCGAACCTTCCGGACAGGAGATCCAAGAACTGGACCACCGCACCGACGACTGGGTTTGCCGTGCTGATCGAACGGTCGGCGATCCGGAAGCGGAGTCGGGGTACTACCGGCCCGCCTTCATCACCCTCCTGGGTGGGTTGGGTCCATGACCCGAAAGCCGCTTCCACCAGCGGAGCGAACGACTCCAGGCCGGGGCAGACGATGAGGATGTCCTCCTCATCGATATCTGGCTCGGCGTCGAGGAGGTGGAGCAGTGCGTCGCGGGCCACTTCGACCTGGCGCATCTGGCCGAAGCAGGCGTGGAACTGGACGGACCGATCATCGGGATCCACCACTGCTGGCTGGGGTGTGCTGTTACTCCTGATGTCCCCTTGCAGCCGAGCGAGGAGTGTCGACGATGTCGGCCCAGGTTCGGCATCAGGAGTTACATCCACCGGTGACGGAAGGCCCTCGGATGCTGCATCGGCGAGAAGGATGGTCGTCTCACGCGCCAGACGACCCCACGTCCGCAGTAGGGGCTGATGCACGAGCTTTTCGGTGGAGTCTTCGGCCCTCAGGCGGTGCATCCCGGTGTCGGGCGTTGGCCATGCCTCGAGTAGGCGGGTTCGGTCGAGCCGGGACGGTTCGAGCAGGAACAGGTGCACCGTTCGGTGGGAGGAAACAGCCGAGACAAGATCGAGGAAGTCCCTGCCGGGCAGTGACGTGAAGCCGAACAGGATCAGGCGCTCGGGGAGGTCTATCGACAGCTCGTCACTGCGGACCAACTCGAGAAGTGCGCGGAACTGTTCGGGGGGGCTCGGGCGTGCGATCTGGTCCCGCAGCTGGGTCCATACCCGCTGTTGCCACGCCAAGTGCGGGGAGAGGCGTTTTCCGCTGCCGTCGATGGCCGCGCCATCCGCCCACGCGTGGATCATTTCGGGCCGGTGGAGGTGGTAGCGGTCGAATAGATCGGCAACGGCCCGGATCCGCGAGTACCGAGACGCACCATCCGCAAGTTCGGTGAACTGTGGTTCAGTCCCCCGGTCGGCCAGATCGTCGAACACCGGCATCAGCGACCAGACCATTCGGTCGATGTGCCAGGGGCTGAGTCCACCACCGCTTCCGGCTTCGAGGACCGCACTCCTGAGCGTTCCTGGGAATGCTCGGATGATGTTGGCGGCGATCCCATCCACCGCACCAGGGCTCGATGACCCCAGGTACTTGGCGAGTTCCAACGTGAGCCAGCGGCGCATGCCTTCCGTGGGCACGGCCAGCCACTCGGACGCCATCGGGTCGCGGGGATCCGTCGACAGGACGTCGGCCAAGCACTTGGCCAGCGGCTCCGCCCGGTCCGCTGAGTAGAGATGCATCACAGTGAGCGACACTAGTCAGGGGGTGTTACAAGCGCTGAGGGCCGCCTCCGTCTGCGCAAGACCGATCCATCCCGGCCCCCGGTTCGTCCGGGTGACACGATGGTGCAGGCTCCCGACGGTGGGACCCGTGAGTCCAGGAGGCATCCATGGAGCACCTGATCGCAGCAACCTCGTCTGGAGGGGGGGCCGGGCTCAGTTTCATCGTGCTCATCTTCTTCTACGTACTCTTCACACTGCCCGTGTGGGGGACCTACCAGAAGGCGTCGCCACAAGGAGAGCCCGCCTGGGCTGCCTTCGTCCCGATCTACAACTTCATCGTGCTGCTCCGGGTGGCGGGCCGGCCGAAGACCTGGGCATGGTTCCTGTTGCTGCCTCTGGTCCCCTATCTGGGGAGCCTCGCCCTGTTCGTCATTTCGATCATCGTGCTCAACGATGTGTCGAAGAGCTTCGGGCACGGTGGAGGGTTCACCGTCGGACTGGTGCTGCTCCCCTTCATCTTCTGGTTCATCCTTTGGCTGGGTAAGAGCGAGTACCTGGGACCGAAGGGGCCGGCTGCCATGGCCAACGCATTCGGCCAGTACCCGCCACCGGGGTATCCGCCACAGCCCGGATACCCACAGCCTGGTGGCTATCCGCCGCCGCCCATGGCTCCTCCAGGTGGTGGCTATCCACCGCCACCGCCACAGGGTGGTGGCTATCCACCGCCCATGGCTCCTCCGGCTTCTGCCGCACCACCACCGCCACCG
>Ga0194041_10001294_pt1 | contig 10558 bp, 10 predicted proteins | sample JunL449m_MetaG_FD_160082 | JGI IMG/M metagenome (GOLD analysis project Ga0194041, IMG submission 160082) | Anoxic zone freshwater microbial communities from boreal shield lake in IISD Experimental Lakes Area, Ontario, Canada - Jun2016-L442-9m | ecosystem: Environmental > Aquatic > Freshwater >...
GTCAATTAGTTCATGTAGCAGTAGCAATTCTCTATCAACAAAATAAATTTTTGATGCAATTACGAGATAATATTCCTAATATTATAGCTCCCGGATGTTGGGCTTTATTTGGTGGACATATCGAACCTGGAGAAACTCCAGAAATAGCCGTTCAGCGAGAAATTATGGAAGAAATTGCTTATCAATTAACTGATTTTACCAAATTTGGAATTTATAGCGATGAAAAAGCTGTGCGTTATGTATTTCAAGCACCATTATTAGTAGGAGTACATCAACTTGTACTTTCTGAAGGTTGGGATTTAGATTTGTTAACAGCCGCAGATATTTACAAGGGTGAATATTATTCTATAAAAGCAGGAGAAGTAAGACCTTTAGCGACTTTACCTCAGAAAATAATGTTGGATTTTATCAAAACCCTATAGTTTGATGATTTTGACAACCCTTGAAAATTTTCCCGATATTTTGCTAAAATTACATTATTGATAAATTTCATGCAACTAGTGAACAATCTACCAAATCTACCTAAATGGTTAAATATAGGATTAGCCTTTCCTATTATTCTTCTTAATGGATGGTTATTAATTCAATTTATTAACTATTTTCAGCCTTTAGTCAGTGTTATTTCTGTGGCTATTCTTTTATCTTTTGTGCTAGATTATCCTATTAAACTTCTTCAAAAACGTGGAGTACCTCGCATTTTAGCAGCTATAGTAGTATTACTACTGTCTATTATTATTTTAGGCGCGGTAGGTGTTATTTTATTACCACTTATTCTCGAACAATTGAATGAATTAGCTAATATTCTTCCCTATTGGATTGAATCAGCAACTCAACAAATAGAAGCTTTACAAAATTGGGCAGCTACTCAGAAATTACCAGTTAATTTAAGTGGTTTAGCTGGTGATATATTGGGAAAAATATCTAGTCAACTGCAATCTTTCACAGGAAGAATTTTAGGCTTTGCTTTCGATACTATTGGCAATTTATTGAATTTACTCATAGCTATAGTTTTGACGATTTATCTAGTATTAAATGGTGAAAGTTTATGGGATGGAATTTATCTTTGGTTTCCTCCACAAACTGCTAAAAAAATTAGGGAATTACTGCGGGAAGATTTTAATAATTATTTCATTGGTCAAGCTACATTGGGGGCTATTTTAGCTGTGTTCATTACCTTGGCTTTTGTAGTCTTACGAGTGCCTTTATCACTACTTTTTGGACTAGGAATTGGTTTATTTTCTCTATTTCCTTTTGGTACTGGTATTGGCATTGGTATTGTCAGTTTATTAATAGCTTTAAAAGATTTTGGTTTAGGGTTAGAAGTGGCAGCTATATGTGTAGCTATTGATCAAATTAATTCTAATATTATCGCTCCACGAATTTTAGGAAATTTAACTGGCTTAAATCCTGTATGGGTGGTAATTTCCTTATTAATAGGTGCGAAGCTAGGAGGTGTATTGGGTTTATTAGTTGCTATTCCTCTGGCTAGTTTTATTAAAGATATAGCTGATACTTGGCGTAATGGTGGATTTAATAAAACCGCTGTTGATAGTGAATATTTACAAGAATCTTAAATAGCAACTACAATTTTTGGCGTTGCATAAATGCGGGATGAATTAGTTGAACACGGGTGTTTGATTATACCTCAAATAATGAAGTAATAATCTAACAGAATACCTAAGCATAAAGCTTAGTCACAAAGCCTACTGACATACAAGCTAAACAAACGATTAAAACCGCGTTTAGTCATATAGTTCTAGATTTATAGTGAGATTTTTACCAAAAATATTACTTTACTCCTGAATAACTTGTAAAATTTAAACAGCGAAAAATTCCTCCATGCTCATGAACGAACAACCCCAAACCAAAAAAGACAATTTACGAGAAAACACTAATGTGGAAATAAGTCAAGAAACAAAACCAGAAAAAGTTTTATGTCCCCATTGTCAACGCACCGCCACAAATGGTATTAAATGTAAAGGTATTTGTGTGGCTGACAATAACTATTAAATTGTAAATAAACAAATTGAGAAAAACTAAATAATATGGTTAAAATAGTTTCTCGTACTTATGTAGGTCAAGCCAATGTTTATGATATTGGTGTAGAAAATGATCATAATTTTGTGATTAAAAATGGTTTTATCGCTTCCAATTGTTTCAATAAATCTCACTCCACTGCTTACGCTTATGTCACCTATCAAACATCATATTTAAAAGCAAATTATCCATTAGAATATATGTCCGCACTGTTAACTGCTAACAGTGGTGATACTGACAAAGTACGGAAATATCTTGATAATTGCTCTAATATGGGTATTGTTATTGATCCACCTGATGTTAATCGCTCTGGTTTAGATTTTACACCCATAGATGACAAAATTTTATTCGGATTTTCAGCAGTGCGAAATGTGGGACAAAATGCGATCGCTTCTATTTTAGAAGCAAGAGAAGAATCAGGAGAATTAATCCCATTTAAATCACTCGCGGATTTTTGCAGCCGTGTTGATTTACGTACTATGAACCGACGCACTTTAGAATCATTAATTAACTGCGGTGCTTTTGATAAAATTCAACCTAATCGCAACCAATTAATCCATGATTCCGAATTAGTTTATGAGTGGGCTCAATCCCGTGCTAGAGATAAAGCTAGTGGACAAGGAAACATCTTTGATCTATTAGGAGGTGGATTTGCAGGTAATAATAATCAATCTCAAAATCATGGTTTTGAATCTGCACCAAAAGCTCCTCCAGTGAATGATTTACCACCTCAAGAAAAACTCCGCATGGAAAAAGAATTATTAGGATTTTACCTTTCAGATCATCCTCTTAAATCTATTAGACAATCATCCTCAGTTCTTGCACCCATCAACCTCGCACAATTGGGAGAACAAAAAGATGATTCTATTCTTTGTGCAGTGATAATGTTAAATAATGTCAAAAAAGTTGTCACCAAAAAAGGTGACTCTATGGCAATTTTGCAAGTTGAAGATCTATCTACTACCTCGGAAGTTGTTGTTTTTCCAAAAACCTATGAACGCATTAGTCACCTACTTCAAATTGATGCTAGATTGATTATTTGGGGTAAAGTAGATCGTCGTGATGATCAAACTCAATTTATCCTAGAAGATGCTGAAACTGTAGAAACAGTAAAAATGATTTTAGTGGAATTAAGTCCGCAACAAGCAGGGACTATTGAAGAACAACATCGTCTAAATACAATTCTCAAAGCACAAGCAGGAGACAAAGATAAATCAAGAATACCTGTGATTGGTATTGTTCAATCTGGAAATTACCGGGAGATTGTCCGCTTTGGAAGACAGTTTTGGGTACAAGATTCGACAACAACAGTCCAAGCATTACAAAATGGCAAATTTCACGCTAAGATCAAACAACTAACCAGCAGTTAACCTATTATATATTACATAGGTAGACCCGCAGTTTCTTTGTTAGAGATTATAGTATAAGTTACTATAGTTCTGTTCTTCATATTCATTTGTTAATGAATTTAAATTCTCTGTGACTGGGCGCGTTAATCTAATTCATTATAATTCCGATTTTCCCTTTTGCTAACGCAATTATTATGAATCTATAATTAAGAACAAACTACATTTAAGTAATATCAGGAATATCAGGGAATATATCTGGGATAATTTGCAAAACCGAGAGGATGACCAACAAAATCCCCACAATACTTTAAAATAGCAGAAAATCCTAATTAATGTCCGATTTTCATCAGCTACATATAGCAATAAATAATTGTCCTCATCTAAATTATTTGCAAAATTAGATGATTTATTTGTAGATTTAAGAGTTATTATTTTTAGCAAAGATAAAATTAAAAACTTTCATAAACCGAATTAATGTAGTGTATTATCCCCAAACTTGTATTTCCGCTCCTAGCTGTCCTATTCATTTAATTGGCAAAACAGGACAAGCTGTAGAGATTTCTATTCATACTCCCAGTCCATATATCTGTGCCAATTGCGAACAGATCTTACCAGATTGGAAACAACAGCAGTTTTTGTGGGTGGTGATTATCTTGCAGCAATCACAATATCCTCTAGAAGAAATGACCACCGAAACTGAAAAAGAAAAAGAAAAACTACGGGAAAAATTTATGCGTTTTGGTTGCGATGTAGCATTTAATTTGCGCGATCGCGGATATTTAACAGACCTGATAGATCCCCGTACAGGTTATCCATTATTATCTCATTCCGGGTTAGTTCCCCATGATGATACAGCCGTAGCCCAGGCATTACTTAAGTATCCCGCAATTGAAAATAAATGCCATGTCCTTGTGCACCCTCAATGGGGAACTGCTGTTTATCCCAGTGTCATGCTTTCAGAAGCACCTCCAGAGATAATTGAGTTGGTAACAAAAGCGATCGCACCCATGCACGGATGGATAGAGGTATAAAAAAGACAAAGAAAAATATATTGACAATAACAACGGACAACTGACAAATTGCTGAATTTGCCAAAATAAATGTGTAGGCTAGAATTGCGAAGCTTTTAGTTAGCAACAAATCAGAGGAAAGAAGTATGAATAGTAACAATTGGTTGCAACAACTAATGATGTTGGGTATTGGCACAACTTCTTTAGTTGCAGACAAACTCAAAGAAGTGAGTGATGAACTGGTAAAAGATGGTAAACTCAATCCTGAGCAAGCTAAGGCAGTCATGGATGATCTTGTAAATCAGTTGCAGTCAGAACAAGGCAATTGGGACGAGCAAATGCAGCGACAAATGCGAAACATGATGCAGGATTTGGGAGTAGCCCGTCAGTCAGAAGTAGACGAATTACGGGGGAGAATAGACCGTTTAGAGCGTCAAGTTCGGGATTTAGAAAATAAACTGTGGCGCTAAAAGGTCATTTCTGATTTAAACTAATTTGTGTTCCATCAGGAATCTGATCACCAGTAATTAAAACAGAGAGAGTTGATTTTGAAAGGAATTTTTCTCAGCGTGGTGTTAATGCTGGTATGTGTTGGCGTTTTAGTATTTACTCAAATTAGCGGTCAAAAAAATACTGCAATAAGTAATCAATCGCCCCAAACACAACCAACCACCACTGTCACTCAAGAAAACAATACGCCAATAAAGAGCAATACTATGTCTGAAGCAAATGCTGTTACTACCTCCTCTGGATTAAAATATGTTGAAATAATAGAGGGAACAGGTGCAACTCCCCAAGCTGGACAAACCGTTGAAGTTCACTACATCGGGACATTACAAGATGGGACTAAATTTGATAGTTCACGCGATCGCAATACACCCTTCACCTTTAAAATTGGTACAGGACAAGTAATTAAAGGTTGGGACGAAGGAGTAATCACCATGAAAGTAGGTGGCCGTCGTCAACTAATTATTCCCTCAGAACTAGGTTATGGTGCCCGTGGTGCTGGTGGGGTTATTCCTCCAAATGCTACTTTAATTTTTGACGTAGAACTGTTAGGCGTTAAATAGTAATTGGGAATTGGGGATGAGGTGATTGGGAAAATTAGTTAGCACAAGGTGCAGCCCCTGCGCCCTGATTTATCAAGTTAAAATTTACATATTTAGTATCATGAAAAAGCTGTACTTTTTAGTCCCGGGAACAGATGGTAAATTTGCTTGTGGTGGTCTTTGGGCAGAATTGAAAACAGTTGCTTTAGCGCAACAGATTTGTGACGCTCAAGTAGTTACTTATCGTCAACGGGAATCAGATAAATTATTTTTAGATGATTTATTAAAAGAAAAAAAATCAGATTTAGATAATATTATCTTTGTGATTAGTTGGGGATTTGATATTGGCAAACTAGCATCTAAATTGCAAAAATATCATGTAATTTATCATGCTCACAGTGCAGGTTATAAGATTAATTTACCTGCTAATATTCCTATAATTACAGTTAGCAAAAATACCTTAGGTTATTGGGGACAAAAATCACCACATTCTCCAATTTATTACTTACCAAATCAAATTAGCGAAGAATTTACTAATTTACATCAAAATCGAGATATTGATGTTTTAGTGCAAACGCGGAAGTCTTCAGAGTATTTAATTAAATCCTTAATTCCAGCATTAGAAAAAAAGTGTAAAGTGTTGGTTATTGATAGTTATGTAGAAAATTTACCAGCTTTATTTAACCGTGCTAAAGTTTACCTTTATGATTCAGCAGAATACTGGAAATTACAAGGAGTCAGCGAAGGATTTGGTTTACAACCAATGGAAGCATTAGCTTGTGGTTGTCAAGTTTTTTCTAGTGTTAATGGGGGATTATCAGATTATTTAGATCCAGGATTTAATTGTCATAAAATCGCTAGTTATACTTTAGAATATGATATGGAAAAAATTTTGAAAGTTTTAGCATCTTCTCCCATACTGACCTTATCAGAAAATGTTTTAATAGAGTATAGAACCGAGTATATTATTCACCGCTTAGGATTAATTTTAGCAGAAATAAATGATTTCTTTGATCATCAAAATCATTACTCAACTAAAATTCCCGATTTTACAAAAATCCGGTTAGCAAAATTGTTAATACAAAGAATCTTTGCTAAAATTAAAAATAAATATTTACATTTTAATTAGGATATCTCATGAATAGACGATTATTAGTGACTGGGGGTGCTGGGTTTATTGGTGCGAATTTTGTCCACCATTGGTGTCAAGCTTATCCCAATGATAGATTAGTAGTATTAGATGCTCTTACCTATGCTGGAAATCGCCATAATTTAGCCTCAGTTGAAACCAGAGAGAATTTCCGATTTGTGCAAGGGGACATAAGCGATCGCTCTTTAGTTGATAAAATACTTTTAGAAGAAAATATAGATACTATAGCCCATTTTGCTGCCGAATCTCACGTTGATCGTTCAATCACTGAACCCGGTGCATTTGTGCAAACTAATGTAGTGGGAACTTTTACACTTTTAGAAGCTTTTCGTCAACATTGGAACGCAAAAACACAACCTAGTAATTATTTATTTCTTCATGTTTCTACAGATGAAGTTTATGGTAGTCTCACCCCAAATGAACCAGCATTTTCAGAAACTACAGCTTATAGCCCTAATAGTCCCTATTCAGCCTCAAAAGCCGGAAGTGATCATTTAGTTCGAGCTTATTATCATACTTACAAATTACCGACAATTATCACTAATTGCTCCAATAATTATGGTGCTTTTCAATTTCCAGAAAAGCTAATTCCACTGATATGTATTAACATTTTAACAGGTAAAGAATTACCTATTTATGGTGATGGAAAAAATGTTAGAGATTGGCTATATGTAATTGATCACTGTCGGGCTTTAGATGTAGTAATACATCAAGGAAAACCAGGAGAAAATTATAATATTGGTGGTAATAACGAAGTTGAAAATATTAGTTTGGTAAAAAATTTATGTGAAATCATGAATGAATTAGTCCCAGATTTACCAATATATCCAGCAGAAAAATTAATTACTTTTGTCAAGGATAGACCTGGACATGATCGAAGATATGCTATTAATGCCAATAAGTTAAAAACAGAACTTGCTTGGACACCATCCGTAACAATTACTGAAGGGTTACGTTTAACTGTAGAATGGTATCTCCATAATCATGATTGGTGGAAACCTTTGCTATAAGAAATTCCTAATTACAGTGTTTTCCGCACTGATGAGGTACAAAATTAAATCATGAAACTCTATGTGGTGCGGGCATCTTGCCCGCTAAGTATTTACCTCATAACAACGGGAAGTGCTGTATAAATTTAATACCTTAATGAGTACAAAATTAAATCATGAAACTCTTGTGGTGCGGGCATCTTGCCCGCTAAGTATTTACCTCATAACAACGGGAAGTGCTGTATAAATTTAATACCTTGATATTGATAAATTGATAAATTACTACCTAATCCTCCCATTTATCCAAGAACCTATGAGCTTGTACTAGACCACGGTTGTAAAGTAAAGTGTAGACAGAGAGTGAATTCCCTGTCTAAACCTATTGATTCTACCAACCAAGTGTGATACCATAGTAAACAAGTAAGTTATCTATGTGTGAATATGAATCTACCTAACCAAATACTGAAAAATAATTCTTCTATTTTCTCAGTTATGGTGTCCATATTTGTATTTCTTGTGACATCAATACCCGCACAAGCCGGAAAAATTGAGGACACCATCGAACAAACTACAGTGCAAATTAATAGTCTAGGTAATGGATCTCCCGGAGGCTCAGGTGTAATTATTGATAAGCGAGGAAAAATTTACACCGTTTTAACAGCTAATCATGTTGTCTGTGAGGCCATAGAGGGACGCAAACCGGTTACCTGCGCCACAGATGTTACTTACACAATTCGTACTCACAATGGCAAAGATTATCCCATTAAAGACCGTCAAATATTACAGAAAAATCCAAAAGACCCAGATTTAGCCATAGTTACCTTTGAAGCCCAGGAAAATTATCCTATCGCTCCTTTAGGAAATTCTAATGATGTAAAAAGGTTGGCGGAAATTACAATTGCCGGATTTCCCACTATTTTTGGCAATAAAGGCAAAGATAGAACATATACCGTCACACCCGGTAAAGTAGTCACTTTCAATGATAAAGGAGTTAATGGTTACAGCTTAGTATACAATGCCACTACCTTTATTGGTAATAGTGGTGGTCCTGTATTTGATAGTTATGGTAGAGTTGTCGGTATTCACGGACTAGCAGATGCAGGTGGTGGGGATGACAATACCTCCCAGCCAGAAACAAGAGGAAAAAGAAAACTACCTATACCAGTGACAAATCCGGGAACTGAACAACAGAGAACAAGAGAAAAAGTAACCCCAACAAAGCAAAAAACTGGACAACAGGAAACGGGAACATCTACAGAGCAAAAAACAGGATTTAATGCAGCAATTCCCATTAATATCTTTTACTCTCTCACCGGTCGGAAACCCCCTACCGGGTCTCCTATTCTGCCAAAAGAAGAAAAACAAAAATTAGCAACCAGAGGTAATACTGTAGATTTCTCTTTTGCTGCCAAATTGGAAAAATTATTATCTAAAGGTGATTGGAAAGGGGCTGATGAAGAAACAAAATCTCTAATGTTGGAGATTAGCCAAGCTTCTGGATCACTTAATGATAAGGCAATTTCCCGATTATCTTGCGGAAATTTAATCGCCATTAATCAACTTTGGCAAAATCAAAGCCAAGGTCGCTTTGGTTTTTCTGCACAAACACAAAAATGGAAAAGTTTATTTGGCAATAAATTTGAGCCAAATAATGAGAATTTTGACAATTTTGCCAATGATTTAGGCTGGCTTTATCGAGGTAGATATTTGTCCAAGGATCAGCTTAAATACTCCTTAGATGCGCCCAAAGGATACTTCCCTAGAGCATTTTTAGATGGACCTGTTTGGGGGAATTTTATTGCCCGTTTGGATAGTTGTAATATAAAATAAGTGTATACCTATAGAAATCTTACCTATAGATTGCCGTGGGTATATATGTCTATAAATTCAGCGAATTTTGCTTCCATTTCAAAAATTGAACTTAACAATTAAAGTTGATATCCTTTCTTAACGGAAGCTTATTGACCGAAAAGACGGGACACAAGCCCCGTCCTTCCAGGGCGGCTTTATGTTAAAATTTGGTCATAGTCGCCATAGGGCATTGGGAGACTTTAAACGGGCGCAGAGACAGAGTAAGACTACTTCGGTAGCGTCAGTCAGTGAAGCGTCAAGAATCACCACACCTTCAAGTCGGTGAGTATGTCAATAAATAGTCCACAAATTCTTGACTTTATAAGAGGTGAAAAAATGTCAAAAAGAGTTTGCTCTATATCCTATTTGATCAAGATTATTGCATTCATTGTCCACTCCATTAGTATTCATCCAATCCTTGCCAAGTTGGGGACAATCTGCTCCTAATGCACCTGAGATTGGTTTTGAAGTTCAGGGAAAATCAGAACTTAATCAAATAGTTTTGCCCTTGTATAAGTATGTAGGTGAATGTCCTAGCCCTGGTATTTATATAGGCACCACTAAAGCCTGGTTCACATCCTCAAGCGAACCACCAAAAAAGGGCAGAAGAGTAATTATCAGAAATATTTCCCGGGGAATGTCTCCCGACAATTTTCCACACACTAATCGGGATTATAGCAAAGGCAGATCCTCGGAGTTCACTAAAATAACTACTGGGACTGAGCATAGGGATAGTGCATTTGTTGTGAGGCCAAATTACAAAAATGAATTTGAATACGAGATTAGACAAGATAATTCAGTAGTTGAGAGGGGACAATTTTCAGCAAACGTTCAAAGAAGTTCCAATGTGTCAGAAATTCCTAGAGAAAAAGAGGAGGTTGATAAAGGATACTGTGCAGAAAAAGGCGGTTTTTTGGGTTTATCTTGTAAAAAATGGGTATCTAATAACGTCAAAGAGTGCCCAAAAGACTAAGTTTATATTGAACTAATCGGGGATAACGGAATCAACCTAAAACCCTCTTGTAGAGCAGGGGGTTTTCATTTTCTAAATTCTAGCAGAAGAAAGAGCGAAACTTTTACTATTATTCGCTCTTTTTTCCGTTGATAATCTATTGAGCAATAT
>Ga0194041_10001296_pt1 | contig 10545 bp, 5 predicted proteins | sample JunL449m_MetaG_FD_160082 | JGI IMG/M metagenome (GOLD analysis project Ga0194041, IMG submission 160082) | Anoxic zone freshwater microbial communities from boreal shield lake in IISD Experimental Lakes Area, Ontario, Canada - Jun2016-L442-9m | ecosystem: Environmental > Aquatic > Freshwater >...
AAATAAAGATGTATATATAGGCACCTGTAAAAAATGCAGGAATTTTCAAAAAAAAGAATGTAGAGAAAAAAATCCAGAAAAGGTAAAGAGTTCTGCAAAAAGCCAATATGAAAAACATAAAACTAAAAAATCTGAATATGGTAAAAAAAGGTACTTAGAAAATAAAGAACATGTTTTGGAAATTAACAATAGATGGAAAAATAATAACAAAGAAAAATATGTCCAAAGTGTAAAAAATTGGCAAATAAACAATCCTGATAAAATAAAAAAGGCATCAAGTGATCATTATTTAAGAAATAAAGACACTTCCGAATACAAAGAACGTCGCAGGAACAGAATGAAAGAAAGAAAGAAAGTAGATATAAATTTTAAAATTTCTGAAAATTGTAGAAATGTTGTGTATTCGGCATTAAAACGAAAAAATGTTAAAAAAAATGAAAGAAGTTTAGAATTATTAGGCTGTTCTATGGATTTTTTTACGAAATGGATTGAATGGAATTTTGATTCACACATGTCTTGGGGCAACTACGGGGGCTATTGGGAGGTCGATCATGTTACACCTATTTCATCCTTTGATTTAAAATTAAAATGCCAACGACTTTTGTGTTTTAACTGGAAGAATTGTAGACCATTGGAAAAGAAGGAAAACATCCGTAAAAAAAATAAAATTATGGAACGAGAAATTATATCACAACAAATTAAAGTATGTTATTACATGCGACACATTCAAATTGCGGGAACACCCTTAGCGTCCTAACTACCACCCTTTCGCGAAAGCGACGAGGGGACCACTGTTAATTGCAGTTCTCCGGTAAAAACGTTAGAAATTGGGCAATCCGCAGCCAAGCTTCCCTTGGGAAGAAGGTTCAACGACTAGACGGATGTGGGTGCTTCGGCGCTTAAGGTATAGTCTAAACCCTTTAAATACGCTGAAAAGTGGGGTATAATTGCAGCTAAAAACTGAGGCTGAAAAAGCAGTAATTCAAATCTACTGCTAGTTTATTTAAAAAAATATGCGACAAAACCAAATTGCGGGAACACCCTTAGCGTCCTAACTACCACCCTTTCGCGAAAGCAGAAATGGGGACCACTGTTAATTGCAGTTCTCCGGTAAAAAGGTTAGCGATGCTTTGCGTCGCGCGGTGCCTACGGCACTGCAGGAATTGGGCAATCCGCAGCCAAGCTTCCCCGACGACGCTAGCGTCGTGCGCGAACGAAGTTCGCAGGGGAAGAAGGTTCAGAGACTAAATGGTTTTGGGTGCGAGCGCCTTCGGGCAGCGAGCGCTTAAGATATAGTCCAAACCGTAAATAAGTATCCCGAAAGGGACGGTAAGGCGTAAAGCGCCTAGTCGGTTGGCTTCGCCACGGTCTCCGACCGATTCGGCGCAAAGCGCCGTACTAATTGTCAGTTCACGGGCGCGGAGTCGATACAGCTTAATTATAGGCTAATAATGCAACAACTCAAAATTGTTGCAAGTAAATAAGTTTAAAAATGTAAAACGTTCCATAACTTATTTGCAACATCTTCAAAATGCGGGGACGCCCCTAGAGCCCTAACTACTACTTTTGTTCCGAAAGGTCCAGAAGGAACACTGTTAAATGCAGTTCTCTAGTAAAAAGGTTAAGGATCGGGTAATCCGCAGCCAAGTTCCCCAGCGACGAAATTCGCAGAGGAAAAGGTTCAACGACTAGACGGAGATGGGTACAAGGTCGTTTACTTAAATGACAAAGTGTGCTTAAGGTATAGTCTATTCCCTGTACTGGCTTAGCCAGTGCATTAAATATGCCGAAAGGTAGGGTGTAAAAGAGATCAGGTAGCGAACAAGATTCGGCTAAATATAGGTCGAAAATGCAATAGTTTCAACCCTATTGCAAGTTACGGTAAACGTAGCAACACATTCAAATTGCGGGAACGTCCTTAGCGTCCTAACTACCACCCAATCTGTGCAAGCGGAATGGGGACCACTGTTAATTGCAGTTCTCGGGTAAAAAGGTTAGCGAACTTCCAAACGGAGTTCGCGCGGTGTCGACGCTTTGCAAACTTCGTTTGCGCCCGAACTTCGTTCGGCGTCGAGCGACACGACAAGGCGTGTCGACGGCACTGCAGGAATTGGGCAATCCGCAGCCAAGCTTCCCCGCGGGGAAGAAGGTTCAACGACTAGACGGATGTGGGTACGATGCGGAGCACGCGGTGATAAGCACCGTATGAGCTTCGGTGAATGCTTAAGGTATAGTCTAGACCCTGCAATCTTTGATTGCGTAAATACTTTGAAAGAAGGGGTACAAATCGAAACTTCAACCACCCGACGAAGGAGCTCGTCTGGGTTCTTCAGCGTGATGTGAACTACACGATAGGCACGGCCTACAATGACTTAAACCAGGTCATAAAAGTAATGATTCAAAGTCATTGCTAGTAACCGAAAGGTTGCAACACATTCAAATTGCGGGAACGTCCTTAGCGTCCAAACTACCACCCAATCTGTGCAAGCGGAATGGGGACCACTGTTAATTGCAGTTCTCGGGTAAAAAGGTTTGGAATTGGGCAATCCGCAGCCAAGCTTCCCTAGGGGAAGAAGGTTCAACGACTAGACGGATGTGGGCGTTTCGGCGCTTAAGGTATAGTCTACTCCCCTAAAATATTCCGAAAGGAAGGGTACAAAGGGGTAAAATTGAGCCAGTAAGAGTCTAAAATAAAAATTTAGGCTAGTATAATCACTTTAAGGATACGGCTTCGCCGTAGTGATTATGCAACACATTCAAATTGCGGGGAACTCCTTAGCGAACTAACGTTCGCCTGAATCCCCCTGGGATCCAGAGTCCAAACTACCACCCAATCTGTGCAAGCGGAACGGGGACCACTGTTAATTGCAGTTCTCGGGTAAAAAGGTTTGGAATTGGATAATCCGCAGCCAAGCTTCCCCAACGACGCTAGCGTCGCGAAGTTCGCAGGGGAAGAAGGTTCAACGACTAGACGGATGTGGGCGTTTCGACGCTTAAGATATAGTCTAAACCCTTGTCGACTCCGTCGACGAATGTGTGCGATCGCGTCGACGCGAAGCGTCGTGCCGTAGGCACCACATTCCAAATTCACCGAAAGGTGGGGTATAGAAAATTTCAGTTGAAGTTTTCGATTGTCAATTTCAGCGCCGCCCTTCCGGGCACGCCGGTCCCGTCGAGTGCGGTCGACCTTATGGCGGATGCTAAACATCATGGCATCAAATGTAATGAATAAAAATCATTGCAAGTGAATAAGCAATATTTGCGACACAATCAAATTGCGGGAACCCCCTTAGCGAACTAACGTTCGCCTGAATCTCCTGGGATTCAGAGTCCTAACTACCACCCTTTCGCGAAAGCGACGAGGGGACCACTGTTAATTGCAGTTCTCGGGTAAAAAGGTTTGGAATTGGGCAATCCGCAGCCAAGCTTCTCCGCAGGAGAGAAGAAGGTTCAACGACTAGATGGTTGTGGGTGCTTGCACAGCAAGCGCTTAAGGTATAGTCTAAGCCCTTAAAATATTCTGAAAAGAAGGGTACAAACTGAAGATACTGCTGTTAGGCAGAGAATGTAATGATCAAATGTCATTGCAAGTGACCTGAAAGGTTGCAACAAGATCAAATTGCGGGAACTCCCTTAGCGTCCTAATTACCACCCTTTCGCGAAAGCAGAAATGGGGACCACTGTTAATTGCAGTTCTCCGGTAAAAAGATTAGCGAATTCCGAACGGAGTTCGCGCGGTGTCGACGCTTTGCAAACTTCGTTTGCGCCCGAACTTCGTTCGGCGTCGAGCGAGACACGACAAGGCGTGTCGACGGCACTGCAGGAATTGGGAAATCCGCAGCCAAGCTCCTAAATTCGAAAGAATATGGAGAAGGTTCAACGACTAGACGGTTTTGGGCGCTTGCATAGCAGGCGCTTAAGGTATAGTCTACTCCCGTTAAATATTCCGAAAGGAAGGGTATAAAGGTAACGGCCACGACCGTTTCGCCGTTCGGCCTCAAATCCTGTATGGGATCCCATATGGGTGGGGCCAAAAAGTATTGGTTCAAAGCCAATGCTAGTTTATTAATTTAAGAATTTGATTTTATTAATTTATATGATAGAATGAGCAAATTAATCAGTTGCCATGAGGGACATGCAGTCTGTAATTATAAGAATACGTTAAAAAATGACTATAAAGTGTGGGAAGATAAACTTGGAAAATACATAGAAATGTATACCAAAAATGGATCATTTTATTTCGACTATGAAGATTTTAAATATGTAACAACTTCTGGTGAAAACAAAATAACATGGAATATGCAAAAAAATAAAACAGCAAATAATAGAGATGCATTTTATGTTAGAAGTAATATTAATGGAACTACAATTTGTTTGCATCAATATTTATTAGGTCATTATGGAAAAGGTTCGGCAAATATCACAGTTGATCATATAGACAGAAACCCATTAAATAATAGAAGACATAATTTAAGATTAGCTTCTAAGTCAGAACAGCGTTTTAATACATCTAAAGCTACACGTAGAAAAGACGCACATCCTTTACCAGAAGGAATCCCAACACTTCCTAAATATGTAGGATATACACGTTATAAAAGAAGAAACACGTTCATTGACTATTTTTTTATAAAACGTCATCCATCAAACATTAGATGGCAATCTACTTCATCACAGGATGTATCGGCATATGACAAATTTGAACAAACTATTGCAAAGTTAAATGAACTCGACAACTTAATTATTAAGCAACATGCTCAAATTGCGGGGACATCCTTAGAGTCCTAACTACCACCCAACTCCGTAAGGCACATGGGGACCACTGTTAATTGCAGTTCTCGGGTAAAAAGGTTTGGAATTGGATAATCCGCAGCCAAGCTCCCTTGGGGAGAAGGTTCAACGACTAAATGGGTGTGGGCGCTTTGGCGCTTAAGATATAGTCTAGTCCCTGTGCTGGAGATGCCAGCGCAAGAAATACTCTGAAAAGAGGGGTATAAACGCAAACATATTTCCGTTTAATCGAAGTACCTTCGGTACGCAAAGCGTAATGTACTAGACGGTAAAAGTGTTGGTTCAAAGCCAATGCTAGTATTTTTTTAAAAAATGCAACATACCTTGTAACGGGAACCTCCTAAGCGAATCTTTATTGACGCCAATGCGTCAATGAATACGATTCAGAGCATTTACTACCACTTTTAGCCGAAAGGTAAAAAAGGACCACAGTTAACGACTGTTCTCGGGTAATAACGTAAATGATTGGACAATCCGTAGTGTGACTGCCTAAGTTTGTGACAAACAAATATGGTAGCCCTGCAACGACTGAACGGGTATGGGCGCTCCGGCGCTTAAGATACAGTCTAAACCGTTTAAATACTCCGAAAGGAGCGGTATTATTGTAGTACAGCCGTGGGAGTGCCACACTCGTATCCCCGAGAAGCACATCTACGTGTATTCATTCGGTCTTCGTCCTGTAACGCTCTTCGGGACTAAAAGTATTGGTTCAAAGCCAATGCTAGTGGCTATTAGTTAGATAGTTGCAACATGCTCAAATTGCGGGAAGTCTCTTAGAGCCCTAATTACAACCCTTACATGTGAATGTAATGGGGACCACTGTGAAATACAGTTCTCTTGTAAAAAGATTAGGGATTGGGTAATCCGCAACCAAGCTTCTCCATATGACCTCCGGTCAACGCGACGCTCCGCGTCGTAGAAGAGAAGAAGGTTCAACGACTAAACGGGTGTGGGCGCGAGCCTCCTAGGCAAGCGCTTAAGATATAGTCTACTCCGTGTACTGGATTTCAGTGCAATAAATACTTCGAAAGAAGCGGTACAATACTAAATTAGAAAAATAATATAAACATTTGGTGTTACATAATAGAAATGATATTATGTGCGAGAAAGTGCATGGCGATATTGAAATATGTCAAGATGAAAGAGGAAAATATGTTAGAATGTATTGTAAGACTTTAGATGGCATTTCTTCTTTTGTATTTGATTTTGAACATTTTGATATTGTAACAAAAGATAGCAGTGGTAAAAAAGTAAATTGGATTTTACGCAGAGAACATAGACTTAAGTATAGAGTTGGATATTATGTGAAGGGGAGATATAACGGAAAGAACCTAGGCGTTCATCAAGTAATTATGAAATATTGGGGGCACGGTCACACAAAAATAACTGTGGATCATATTGACAAAGATCCGCTCAATAATCGTATATATAATTTACGTCTTGCGACAAAGTCGGAACAAAATAGTAACACTCTTAAACGTGAGAGAGGATGTCATGCAACTCCTCTTCCTGAAGGGATTGTTACTACAGATTTGCCAAAATATGTAAGTTATACCCGTTACAAACGTAATACTCAATTAGGGTACTATGATTTTTTTATTATACAATGCCATCCGTGTCAAAAGAAAGGTGAAAAGTGGACTACTCAAATGTCTATGAACATTACCATTAAAGATAAACTAAAACAAGCAATTGAAAAAATAAAAGAATATGATGCAATTAAAACACGTGACACAAACACCAATAAAATTGAGAAGTGCGTAGGTATTAACATATCCGGTAAACAGTGCAATAATAATTCAGAAAAAGACCAAACATTTTGTAAAACCCACAACCCCAATATAAAACTTCTATCCGTAGAAACGTGTTCCGCCAACAATAAGCACGGAAATCGATGCAAAAAAGAACCACTAACTGGCACACTACTGTGTCGGTATCACACACCAAAACAATAATATTATTTTTTTATATATTAAAACAGATGAACCAGATGGCTTTAGAGAAGAGCATCAGCCGTCGGGCACTGTTAACATGAGTCGTATCGATAACGCTCAGTTAGTCTTTTAATAAAGAGACTAAAAGTGATAGTTAAAATCTATTGCTAGTTTATTAGTTTGTTGTAAACAACAAATAAGCGACAAAATCAAATTGCGGGAACACCCTTGAACTTAAACTACCACCCATTCTGTGTAAGCGGGATGGGGACCACTGTTAATTGCAGTTCTCCGGTAAAAAGGTTTAAGATTGGGGCAATCCGCAGCCAAGCTTCCCCGGGGGAAGAAGGTTCAACGACTAGACGGTTTTGGGCGCCAGCCGACCTATGGTCGGCGCCGAACATACGTTCGGAGCGCTTAAGGTATAGTCTACTCCCGCTAAATATTCCGAAAGGAAGGGTATAAAGGTGATTTAACAAACCCTGCTCAGCTCCCTGCGCCCTCGTCGCAGTGGGTCGGCGCTAAACGTCCCATGGCGCTAAAAGTAATGGTTCATACCCATTGCTAGTTTCAAAAAATTATTTTTAAAAAAGTTGAATAATGAGTATGAAGCAACACGTGTTGTTGCGGGAACCCCCTAAAGTTCTAACTACCACCCAAACTGTGTAAGCAGAATGGGGACCACTGTTAATTGCAGTTCTCGGTGAACTTCGTTCACGGTCAATCTTATATTGGCCTGGTAACAATGTTAGAAATTGGGCAATCCGCGGGTATTTTCCTCTGTTTCGTCACGCAAGAAACGAGGAAGACCGTCAACGACTGCTGGCACGTGGGCATGAGTGAGTTAGCACCTCACAGAGATTGCTTAAGGTACAGTCTAATCCCTACTTAAATATCTTGAAAAAGAGGGTAGTAAATGTCGGGGCAGATATCGATCTATGCTACTTGGAAATCTATGCAAATTTAGCATAGTAAGGTGGCAAAAGTGATGGACAAAATCCATTGCTAGTTTTTTTAACCCAGTTTAAAGATATGACTTATGTATAAGTATGTTATGAAGGTTCAAATGGTCATTAAATTTATATATTATTTCACATACCATAAGGTTAAAAAGGCAACATGTGTTGTTGCGGGGAACTCCTTAAGTTCTAACTACCACCCAAACTGTGTAAGCGGAATGGGGACCACTGTTAATTGCAGTTCTCGGTGAACTTCGTTCACGGTCAATCTTAGATTGGCCTGGTAACAATGTTAGAAATTGGACAATCCGCGGGTATTTTCCTCTGTTTCGTCATGCAAGAAACGAGGAGGACCGTCAACGACTGCTGGCACATGGGCATGAGTGAGTTAGCACCTCACAGAGATTGCTTAAGGTACAGTCTACTCCCTGCACGAACTTAATAATTCGCGCGTAAATATTCTGAAAAGAAGGGTAGAAAGGAACTACAACGTCTAAAAATACTAGGACTTAAAAGCAACCTGCCAATGCTGTGTGGACAAGCATTGGGCAAACAGTAAGTATTCCACTTAAGTAATATATAGTTGCTAGTTTGTGTAATATTTGAATACACAAGCGACACTGTCAAATTGTTCGGGAAATCCCTTAGCGAATTATAAATTCGCCTGAATCTAGGATTCAGAGCCTATGCTACCGCTTTTGCGTAGTGATACGTAAAGAGCACCAGGGTAATGACCTCGGGTACGGTAATAACGCATAGGATTGGGTAACCCGCAGCCAAGGTGTTCCTCCGGGGACACTGCAGTTCAGAGGCCAAATGTCAGTGGGTACGAAGTCAGTTTCGGATTGACTGAGTGCTTAAGATATGGTCCATCCCTCTTTGGAAACTTAGGGGTAGAAGAGTACGTATTATGTCTGGTATGGGCGGTCTCGCTTTAATGAGAGTAGAGCTTAACAGCATCTTGCTTGTAATATTATTGGCTCTGTTACAAGAAAAACAATTAGTCTCCAATGGTTGTTATAAAAATTATTTAAAGAATAAAAGTTATCATAATTCTAGAAAATGGAATTTAAATATTCATGCCCAGGACACGCCGTTGGTAAACGCATTTTAAATTCGTACAATGTCTGTAAAGATGATATAGGCGAATTTGTCCAAATGTTTTCACATAATGGTATGTCATTTACGTTTGATTTATCTGATTTAGATAAAGTTTTGGGATTAAAAACTAGTTATGGCACTCCATGTTCTTGGACCATATATAAAACCGGAACAACTTCTGATAAAATCAGAGATTTATATTATGTAGGATGTAAAAATAAAAATAAGGTTGTTTATCTACATGTTTCCTGGAAAGGGTCAGATGAGTGTAGACCATATTGACAAAAATCCGTTAAATAATAGAATGCACAATCTCAGAATTGCGTCACAACGTGAACAAAACATGAATACTATAAAAAGATCAAGAAAACACAATGCGAAAAAATTACCAAATGGAATTAACCATGCAAATCTTCCAAAATATATAGTATATTACGAAGAAAAGGTTGGTAAGGATAAACACAGAGATTTTTTTAGAATAGAAAAACATCCTGTTCAAGTTTTCGGATTCGCAAAAGACAAATGGGCAACCACTAAATCTACGAAAATTCCATTGCAAAATAAATTAGACGATGCTATATATAAATTAAGCATATTTGATGAAATAATAAGTATATTAAGCATAACAACATAGACAGATGCTAGTATTCCCGCCTTGGGCGGTAGAATGCGACACAACCTGGATGCGGGGAACTCCTTAAGTTCATACTACCACCCTTTTGTCGAAAGGCACTGGGGGAACACGGTTAATTGCCGTACCCAATGGTAAAAATGTAAGCGAACTTTATGTTCGCGCGGTGTCGACGCTTTGCGTCGAGCGACACGACAAGGCGTGTGTCGACGGCACCGCAGAAATTGGACAATCCGCAGCTGAGAATCTTAAAAAGGTTCCGGTTCAACGACTGCAAAGGTGTGGGTGCGAGCGCTTAATAGGCCGCGAGCGCTTAAGGTACAGTCTGCCCCCATTGGAAACATTGGGGAGTTGGCGACTCCAACTAATTTGCCTACGGCAAATTTTCGTATTACATGCGTTGTTTGGCGCTTTGCGCGAATCGCATTTTATGGCAATTCTACTAGCCCAAAAAGTAAAAAGTCAGAAAATCCCATAAAACCACCAAAAAACCCAAAAAACCTCGCTTGGTTCGGCAACCTTCTAGTGGTCCCAATGCTTTGTAGGGAAGCGGCGGGGCCGTGGGGTTGTTGCGGCGGCTCCGAACGGGGCGAGACCACTGAATTCAAGGTTGATGAAGTCTGTTAGCCATCTTCACAAGAATGATGGCGGGGCCTTCCGGGGCTCTGAGTCACCTAGGGTAATTTCCAACTCACAGATTAAAAGTCGTAGCTGAATGGCGCGCACCAGCCCATTTCCGTCATGATACCTAAACCCATTTCCACTGGGTCACTGGGTACAGCGTGAGATTCGGGGGCCATAGTTGGGGCAGTGGAATTGTAAGACCTTGGCTATTGTCGACTCATGTACGAGACGTACGTGTAATTTTTTTTCCTGCGCGTTTTTTTTCGTAAATCCTCGCAGAAAAAAAAAATATATGTATAGTTAAATGGAGAATCTGCAGAATCTAACAAACAGTGAAATTCTTGAAAGATATAGGACTAATGATAAGAACTTACGAAATATCATACTTGTTGGCGATAATAAAGATCTCACAGGGGCCTATCTCGAAAGGGCCCATCTCGAAGGGGCCCATCTCGAAGGGGCCAATCTCGAAGGGGCCCATCTCACAGGGGCCTATCTCAAAGGGGCA
>Ga0194041_10001305_pt1 | contig 10519 bp, 8 predicted proteins | sample JunL449m_MetaG_FD_160082 | JGI IMG/M metagenome (GOLD analysis project Ga0194041, IMG submission 160082) | Anoxic zone freshwater microbial communities from boreal shield lake in IISD Experimental Lakes Area, Ontario, Canada - Jun2016-L442-9m | ecosystem: Environmental > Aquatic > Freshwater >...
ACCTTGAATTTCTGGATACGGCTGAACGCCTTTTGTCTCGCATTGAAACAAGTTGCGATCGAATCAACGATGATACCGATGCCGACATCGACAATCAGAGGGTGGGCGGCATGATTACCATCACCTTTGGCAACCGCAGCCAAATCATTGTGAATTTGCAAAAACCCCTGCATGAGGTGTGGCTTGCCGCTAAGTCTGGGGGGCACCACTACAAATTCAAAGACGGCACTTGGCAGGACACCAAAGGCGAGGGTGAGTTTTTTGAAAACCTCTCTCGCTTTGGCTCAGCTCAGTCGGGGCAGTCGCTGAATTTCTAATTGAACCTCTCATTCAGCTCATCACTGATCTGGTTCAATTACGGAACAAATCCAGAATCCGTTTTTTCTCATCGGGCTCAGGCAAGGTGCCACCCTTTTCGTTGCCCAAGCCTAGGCTGGTGACGCCACTGCCTTTCGCATATTCTTCAAAGTACCAATCGCCATTCACGTACAACACGCCTTCGGGCGCGATGGCGTCCATGACGGGCATGTTTTTGAGGGCGGTTTCCATGAAACTGATCCAAACAGGCAAACTCAAGCCGCCGCCTGTTTCGCGATCGCCCAGTTTGCGGGGTGTGTCATAGCCAATCCAAACCACAGCCGTCAAATTTCGGTGATACCCGGCAAACCAAGCATCCATAGAGTCGTTGGTGGTCCCGGTTTTGCCGTAAATGTCGTCACGCTTTAAAGCAACGCGTGCTTTGGCCGCGGTGCCTGTGCGAGTGACTTCTTGCAGCAAACTGGTCATGACAAACGCATTGCGGGGTGTGATGGCGCGATTGGCTTCGTTGACCATTTGCGGCGGACTGTCGACCAAAATCTTGCCCTTGTGATCGGTGACGCGCGTGATCATGTGCGGTTGAACGCGCATGCCGCCATTGGCAAACACCGAATACCCCGTGGCCATTTGCATGGGGGTGACGGAGCCAGCGCCCAAAGCCATGGTCAGGTAGGCGGGGTGTTTGTCTTCGTCAAAACCAAATTTGGTGACCCATTCTTGGGCATTGCGGGTGCCCACAGATTGCAAAATGCGAATGGAAATCATGTTTTTCGATTTGGCCAAACCTTTGCGAAGTGTCATCGGGCCTTCGAAGGTACCGTCGTAATTTTTAGGCTCCCAAGGCTGCCCCCCTGTGACGCCAGCATCAAAAAACAAAGGCGCATCGTTGATCACCGTTGCAGGGGTGAAGCCTTTTTCCAAAGCAGCTGAATAAATGAAGGGCTTGAAGCTAGAGCCAGGTTGACGCCATGCTTGAATGACGTGGTTGAATTTGTTCTTGGCAAAATCAAAACCGCCCACCAGCGCTCTGACCGATCCGTCTTGCGGGCTGATGGCCACAAAGGCACCTTCAACTTCAGGCAGTTGGGTGATTTCCCAAGTGCCTTTGGGCGTTTGAACCACTCGAATCACAGCGCCGCGTTTGATTTTGATGTTCGGACCCGCCTTGTCAGAAAGGCCAGACTGGGCGGGTTTCAAGCCGTCGCCAGCAATTTCAAGCTGCTCTGCATTTTGGCGAATGGCCACAATTTTCTTCGGAGTGGCTTCCAACACCACAGCCGACATGACATCGCCATTGTCGGGGTGGTCGTCCAGCACTTCATCGATGGCGTCCTCCATCTCCTTGGGATTGGTGGGCAACTCAATGAATTTTTCGGGGCCGCGGTAAACCTGCCGACGCTCAAAGTCCATGATCCCTTGACGCAAAGCCTGATAGGCCGCATTTTGTTCTGTCGATTGCAGCGTGGTGTAAACGTTCAGACCCCTTGTGTACGTCTCTTGGCCGTACTGTGCAAACATCATCTGACGCACTGTCTCAGCCACGTACTCTGCATGAATTCGACTCTTGTCGTTGTTGGGCCGGATGCGCAGGGGCTCTGCCTTGGCTTCCAAGGCCTGCTTGGCGGTGATGAAATTGTTGTCTTCCATTCGCTCGATGATGTACAACTGCCTTGAGCGTGCACGTTTTGGATTGCTGATGGGGTTGTAAGCCGATGGCGCTTTGGGCAGTCCTGCCAGCATGGCGGCCTCTGCAATGGTGATGTCTTTGAGTGACTTGCCAAAATAAGTTTCGGCGGCAGAAGCAAAGCCGTAGGCCCTGTTACCTAAGAAAATTTGATTCATGTAGATCTCGAGAATTTGATCTTTGGTCAACAAATGTTCGAGCTTGAATGTGAGCAAAATTTCATAAATTTTGCGGGTGTATGTTTTTTCGGTGGACAAATAAACATTGCGCGCCACTTGCATCGTAATGGTTGATGCGCCTTGGCTCTTGCGTTTGCCCAAATTGGCAATGCCCGCCCGAATCAGTCCCAAATAGTCCAGTCCACCGTGTTGGTAAAAGCGCGAATCTTCGATCGACAATACCGCGTCTTTCATCACTTGTGGAATTTCTCTGATGGGGGTGAGATTGCGCCGCTCTTCGCCAAACTCACCCATCAGTAAGCCGTCTGCTGTGTAAATGCGCAAGGGTAATTTGGGGCGGTATTCCGCCAGATCGGAAGTGTCGGGCAGTTGGGGATAAGCCATCACCATGGCCACACCCACCACCATCAACACGGACAACAAACCCGCAAACACAAGGCCGACGGCCCAAAGGCACACACGCAATGCCCAGTGCAATCTTGGCGCTTCCATCAAGTCGGATTGTTCAGAAGATTTTGATTTGGATTTTTTGGACATGTCTTAAGCGGAAAAAACCGTTGACCGCATTGTCAAAAGGGCCTAGCAGGGGGGCTGAATTTGAACGTTGCAGAAAGCAACTGGATTGAGAGGAATTGTAGTCCTTTCGAGTGCCAGGGGCGGGTCCAATCAAAGCACTGTTTCTTGTCTATGAAAGTGATCCTGTGCTGTCATTTCCCTCACGCACGCCAGCCGCCTCTTTGCGGTTTGTCGTCAGTCCTATTTTCATCCCCTTTGATGCCTTCCCCAAGCCCCATCCAAGCAGCCCTGTCAACTCAAATTCAAGCGCTGTCAAGGTTTGGTCGGTGTTGGCCGTTCAACACGCTAGGGTGCTGTATCGCAGGGATGCGGATTTGGTGCCACTCATATCGCAATTGAGGAAAGATTGTCTTGAAGCGAGGCCAAACCCGACCGTGCTCATGCTTGAGCCCCCTGAAATTTGGTCGAGTGATGTGCACTGCCAACCGCATTGGGGTCCCGAGGACATTGCGGCCGAATGTTGGCTAGAGGCGGCTGCCGCACTCCAATTGCCAGTGGCCGAATTGACATTGGACTTTGCAGTTCATTCAAGCCCAATGGGCAGTTGGTTGGCGCGATGCAGGGCTTGTCCTAGAAGCTTGGCCAAGGCGTACACAGCACAATTCAATGCGCTAGACCTCCAACTTGAAGCCATCACTTGTGTCTCCCAAAGCAAGGAACTGGGTGAGGCTTGGGGGCTACTCCCAAGCGTCATGGCTGAGGCATTCCGACTGCCTTACAAGGACGAGTTGGCAAGTCAGTATTTCAATGTGTTCAAAGAAATCAAGCCATGCTGAACTTGCTGCGTTCTTCGCAACGCGAACTTAGCAAGTTTCACATTGAAATGATGATGGCTTTGGGCATGGGTGTGCTCTTGGCCGCAGCCCTGATTGTTTTGGAAGAAACAGATGCACAACAAGAAATGGCTCAGCACATTTCTCATTTGCCAAGCTTTGGCGAACTGCAACAACCGCAAGGGATGACTGACATCCAAATAGCCAAGGCTCAAGTTGAATTGGCACATTTGAAATCACGCGTGAATTACTTAACGCGTCGGCAGGAAGAGCGAGACGATTTGAACGATGTACAAGCTATTTTGTTAGAAAACCATGGCAGTCAAAAAGGCTTAGTGGCTGATTTGCAAAGCTTGCAATGGCAGCACGGACAACTGGAGTTTGAGGGCCTCAGCGAAGACGCTGAAAAGTGGCAGGCCCTGATGAACGACATGACCCGGTTTGATCGGTGGAAAACAGCGCCCCAAATGCTTCATGCTCATCGGGCCATCACCAAGCCTTCGCACAGTAGGGCCAGTTTGGTAGAAGTCAAACTGAAGGCCAGCCTATGGGCGCATGCTTCGAATTCGCCGGTCGTTAAGGCTGCGCCATGAACATGCATGAGCTCAAAAACCTGGGCATGCGCAAGTGTGTGTCGGTGCTTTCAATCAAATGGCCTCAGGCTGCTTTTCATTGGCGCAATGGCAGTTTTTTTCGCAGTGTCTGGGCCAGGGTTGGGCGTGCCATTTTTGTGGGTGGATTGTGCATGGTGTGCGTTTGGGAAGTCTGGCAAACCATGGCCGCTGCAGGATGGATACAAACGCATCGCATGCAGTGGCAGCAGATGGAAAGGGCACAAGTGACTCAGCAGGCAGAGCAGGCATTGGAAAAGGCAAAGTCCACTGCTTTGTCCTTGGCCCATGCGCAAAAAATGGAAGCCTTACTTGAACATCAATCCCAAGTGGATGAGCTGATTTTGGCTTGGCCAAATTCTGCATTTCGCATGCAGTTGATCCATCGTTTGCAGCAATTGGCTCAAACAAAAAACTTGCACATCGTTCAAATGAAATTCACGCCTTTGCCCGATGAACAGGGCTTTGAAGTTGGCACTTTAGATTTCAGCCTAAAGGGTTCTCAATCGGCTACCTATGCCTACTGGCAGTCACTGAACCAGTTATTTCAAAATGGCATTTGGCCCAAGTTAACATGGCGTTTGTTGCCAAAGGGTGAGTACGCGCTAGAAGGGCAAATCCATTTGTTGTGGAATGCTGAAGATGCTTTCACCGACACTGGCGTTGAGCTCCAAGATGCAAGCCGAGTCATGGCAGAAAAAAAGGTGCTCAGTTTGGAGGCACGTGCCTTGCCAGACCATTCTGTCGCGCAAATGCGCCTAGTCGGCGCTGTTCAATCTCTCACGGCATCCCATCAGACTTTGTTTTGGACGCTTGTTCAATCGGGTCAGCAGACCAGTGCGGTGAAACCCGGGCAATACCTAGGCATTGAAAACCGACTTGTGCTTTCATTGGATGCGCAGGGGCTTTGGTTGGGGGATGAATTCGGTCAGCCTTCAAGCTTGCTGGCTTGGGAAAAGGTGCTGCCATGAGCCGTCTGAAATATCCAAGGCTTCAAGCCATCAGGGTGGCCGCGTGGGTCTTGCTTCTAGGCTTGATGGCACCTCTTGGCGCAATGGAATTGGCGCAAAAGATGAAGTGGCGATTTCAAAACATCGAGGTCAAGGCCTTGCTTCAATCGCTTGCCGAAATCGGTAACCAAAATTTGATTGTGGCAGAGGGCGTATCGGGACCCGTCAGCCTGCACTTCAATGACATGACTTGGCGTGAAGCCTTGGAGGTCGTTGTGCAGTCGAAAAATTTGGTCGCCACAGAGCAAGCTGGCGTTTTATGGATTGCTCCTAAAAAGGAAGTGCCTGAAAATTTACAAGCATTGGCCATTCCTTTGAAATATGCCAAAGCCCTTGATGTGGTTCAGCGCTTGCAATTGGCAGGCAGTGGCGCTGCCAATTCGGGTCACCATTGGCTTAGCGCACGGGGTACGGTCATGGCTGAACCGCGAACCAATCAATTGTTCTTTTTGGACACACCGGTTTACTTAAAGCAACTCCAAGAAGTCATCAAACGGCTCGATGTGCCGGTCCGTCAAGTGATGATTGAAGCGCGCATTGTGGAGGCTGAAGAGCAGTTCGGTAAATCCTTGGGTGTGCGTTTGGGCGGCGCTTTTGCGGCCCCTTTTACGGCGCCCTTTGCTGCCAATGCCAAGCCTGTGAATTTGGCCATCAGTGGGCAAGCGCTGAGCAGCACGGGCGGTGTACAACCTGGCTTTGTGTTGAATTTGCCAGCAGGTTCTGCCGGTCAAACCATTTATCCACCGCCAAGTTTTGCTATTTCGCTCTTCAATGCAGCAGCCAATCAATTTTTGAACCTTGAAATTTCGGCCCTCGAAGCCGACGGCAAAGGCAAAGTGGTGGCCAGTCCGAGGGTGGTCACAGCCGATCAAACCAAGGCCCTAATTGAACAAGGCACAGAGTTGCCCTATCAAGTGAGCAATGGCAATGGTGCTGCATCCGTGGCCTTTCGAAAGGCCAACTTGAAGTTGGAAGTCACGCCGCAAATTACGCCAGAAGGAGCCGTTGTCCTTGAATTGGACATTTCCAAAGACAGTGTGGGCCAGATCACAGCAGCTGGCTATGCCATCAACACCAAGCACGTGAAAACGCAAGTTTTGGTGGACAACGGGGGAACGGTGGTTATTGGCGGTATTTTGGAGGCTGCCGACAAGGACGATGTGGCTCAATTACCCGGGCTTGGCAGCCTGCCGGGGCTGGGTTGGCTGTTTAAAAACCAGCAATCAACGCAACGAAAAACTGAAATGTTGATTTTTGTGACGCCCAGAGTGCTGGCTGATAACCTAATCCCAGCGCCCTCGAATACACTTGGAGCCTCAATCCCTCCATGAATTTCTACGAGTGCTCATTATTTTTGTTGGCCTCCCAGGATCTGGCAAAACGACCATCGGCAGACAGATGGGGCGTCGACTCGGCTTGCCTTTTTTGGATTCAGACAGTGTCATCGAGCAGCGTTTAGGTTGTACGATTCGAGAATTTTTTGAGCGCGAAGGTGAAGAGCGTTTTCGGGACATTGAACAAAACGTCCTCGACGATTTAAGCAAGTACCACCATGGTGTGCTGTCTACTGGTGGAGGTTCAGTGCTTCGACCCCTCAATCGGCAAAATTTGCACGCGCGTGGCAAGGTGGTTTATTTGCGATCAACACCCGAAGAAGTTTTCAGAAGACTGAAGCACGATATGCAAAGACCGCTTCTGCAAGTCAATGATCCTCAAGAAAAGTTGAGAGCTTTGTTCAATGTACGCGACCCTCTTTATCGCGAGACAGCGCATTTTGTTTTTGAAACAGGACGACCCAGTATCAACAGATTGCTCAACACCATCATTGGAGAATTAGACCTTGATGGTTTTGACACGCATGCTGCAAACCCACACCCGAGCCGAACATGACCGCATTGAACACACCCACCGAAACGGTTCGAATTGATTTGGCCGATAGAAGCTACGACATTCTGATCGGTGAAAATTTATTAGAACAAGCAGGCACCTACGGCCAATTGCCCAAAGCTGCAGCCGCCATGATTGTGACCAACTCCACGGTTGCACCGCTTTATGAGGCTGCCTTGCGACACGCGCTGTCGGGCCATTACAAACTGATTCACAGTGTTCAGTTGCCGGATGGCGAGGCGCACAAAGATTGGGTGACCTTGAACCTTATTTTTGACAAATTGCTGGGTTTAGCGTGCGATCGCAAAACAGTTTTGTTTGCATTGGGCGGCGGTGTCGTTGGCGACATGGCGGGCTTTGCTGCTGCCAGCTTTATGCGGGGTGTGCCCTTTGTTCAAGTCCCCACGACCTTGTTGGCACAAGTCGATTCTTCGGTGGGTGGAAAGACGGCCATCAATCATCCGATGGGCAAGAACATGATTGGTGCTTTTTACCAACCGCAACGGGTGGTGTGCGATTTGGGAGTTTTAAAAACTTTGCCAGCGCGCGAGCTTAGCGCTGGCCTGGCAGAAATCATCAAATACGGCCCCATCGCTGACATGGCTTTTTTTGATTGGATTGATGCCAATATGCTGGCCCTGAAAGCTTGTGACACACATGCTATGGCTCATGCTGTGAAGCGCAGTTGTGAAATAAAAGCTTTCGTTGTGGGGCAAGATGAGCGCGAGTCAGGTTTGCGAGCCATCTTGAATTTTGGCCATACGTTTGGGCACGCCATTGAGGCGGGCTTGGGCTATGGTGAATGGCTGCATGGCGAAGCAGTGGGCTGCGGCATGGTCATGGCTGCCAACTTGTCTGCTGACATGGGATTGATCGATGCTGCTTTTGTCAAGCGTTTGACAGACCTTATAGCGCGGGCTGGTTTGCCGATCAAAGGCCCTGTGCTTGATGCGAAAGACAATGCAGGTCACTACATGGCACTCATGCTGCATGATAAAAAATCAGTGGCTGGCGACATTCAATTTATTTTGATAGATGGCCCAGGCAAGGCCCGTGTCAGCGCTGCACCACAAGTCATGGTACGTGCTGTGATAGACCGTTGCTGTGCTTGAAATTTACGCATGCTTTGCTGAAAACTCGCGCGGCAGGCGACATGCCGAAGTGCCAGCCCCAACGCGCAATGACTTCCAACGCGATCGAGACCGCATTGTTCACTCAACGGCATTTCGGCGACTGGTCTATAAAACACAGGTCTTTTTGAACCACGAAGGTGATTTATTTCGAACTCGATTGACGCACTCATTGGAGGTGGCGCAACTAGGACGTTCCATTGCACGAGCTTTGAGCCTGAATGAAGATTTGGTCGAAGCAGTGGCCTTGGCGCATGACTTGGGTCACACGCCATTTGGCCATGCAGGCCAAGACACCTTGAATGAATGCATGCAAAACTTTGGTGGCTTCGAGCACAACTTGCAAAGCTTGCGCGTGGTTGACCAATTGGAAGAACGCTATCCAGATTTTGATGGCTTGAACCTCACCTTTGAAACGCGTGAGGGCATCTTGAAACATTGCGCCAGACGCAATGCGCTTTTGATTGAGGCCCAAGAACCTGGCGGTGTGGCCAAACGATTTTTAGATGGCACTCAGCCCAGTTTGGAAGCCCAACTCTGTAACTTGGCCGATGCCATCGCCTACAACGCACATGACATTGACGATGGGGTGCGCTCTGGTTTGCTGACCATGTCGCAAATGGCCGAAGTGCCATTGTTTGAGCACTACAAAATTTTGACCCTTCAGCAACACCCAAGTTTGGAAGACGCTTCCAAATCTAGGCGCTTGTTGTACGAAACCATTCGCCGCATGCTCAGCGACCAGGTCTACGATGTCATTGACACCACGCGTGCCAATTTGCTCAAGCACACGCCGCACAATGCAGACCGGGCAAGGCTTGCAGGGCCATTGGTGGCGTTTGGTGAAGCCATGGCGGAACAAGTTCAAGCCATGAAATCATTCTTGTTCAAGCATTTGTATCGGCATCCTCAAGTGATGGAGACCACCACCCAAGCCCAAACGGTGGTGCGCGAGTTGTTTGATGCTTACCTCAGCAGCCCTCGAGAAATGTCTTCTGATTTTGCTGCGCGCAAAGAGACGCCTCGCGCAGTGGCCGACTACATTGCAGGCATGACCGATCGCTTTGCCGCGCGCGAGCACGAACGCTTAACGGGGCGTCGATTGTTAGCATGACAAGTTCTTTAGTTGTCCCTGGGCGGCCGTTGTCTTTAGGGGCTGCCTATTGCGTGATATTTTCTGGCGTTGTGGCTGCATTGCAAATTGGAAAACTGCCGCCTGCTTTGCCAGAGTTGAGCCAAGCCTTGGGACTGAGTTTGATGCAAGCAGGCTTCTTGTTGTCCTTGGTGCAGCTGGCGGGCATGAGCTTGGCCCTTGCTGTGGGCTTGTCTGCCGATGGCTTCGGCCTCAAGCGCAGCATGTTGTCGGGTTTGGTCATCTTGGGTGTGGCCAGTGCCATGGGCGCCACTTCAGAAAGTGTCACGTCCCTCATGGTGTGGCGGGCCGTTGAAGGGTTTGGATTTTTAGGGGTCACTTTGCCCGCACCCGGACTCATTCGCAAGTTGGTCAGCGAACACCATTTGAGAAAATTATTGGGCTACTGGGGTGCTTACATGCCAGCCGGCACAGCCATGACCTTGTTGGCAGGTCCTTTCTGGTTGCCTGAGTTTGGATGGCGCACTTGGTGGCTTTTGTTTGCTGTCTTGTCGTGGGCCATGGCTTTTATATTGTGGCGTGTGGTACCTGCAGAAGTTTTAAATTCGTCTGGTGTTGAGCCCACACAAGCCTCGTCCCTTCAATCAGTGGCCTGGACGCAAAGATTGCGTGAAACGCTTTCAGCGCCCGGCCCTTGGTGGGTTGCGCTTTGCTTTGCCATGTATTCTGGCCAATGGTTGGCTGTTGTGGGTTTCTTGCCTTCCATCTACACCCAGTCCGGTTTGATGGGTGCCACTTTGGGTTGGTTGACCGCATTGGCTGCAGCCGTCAACATGTTGGGCAACATGGCTTCTGGGCGCTTGTTGCAAAGAGGCTTTCATCCCAGTGCGTTGTTGGCCATGGGATTTTTAGCTATGGGGATGGGCGCTTTGTTGGCGTTTGCAGAGCTCACTCAAAACTGGCCATTGCTGCGCTATGCAGGGGTGCTCTTATTTTCAGCATGCGGTGGTTTGGTGCCTGGCACTTTATTTTCTTTGGCAGTTCGCTTGGCGCCGCATGAACGCAATGTGTCTACCACCGTGGGTTGGATGCAGCAAGGCTCTGCAGCAGGGCAGTTTGCGGGGCCGCCTTTGGTGGCTTGGCTTGCGTCGCAAGTCGGTGGTTGGCAATGGACTTGGTTGGCGACGGGTTTGTGTTGTGTTCTAGGCGGTGTGTTGTCTCTGTTGATTGCGCGAACTTTGAGTCAACAAGGAGTGGT
>Ga0194041_10001309_pt1 | contig 10505 bp, 8 predicted proteins | sample JunL449m_MetaG_FD_160082 | JGI IMG/M metagenome (GOLD analysis project Ga0194041, IMG submission 160082) | Anoxic zone freshwater microbial communities from boreal shield lake in IISD Experimental Lakes Area, Ontario, Canada - Jun2016-L442-9m | ecosystem: Environmental > Aquatic > Freshwater >...
CAACACACTCTATAAAATCGGATCTATAAGCTTTTGCGAGTTTTTTGAAAGAACGCTGAAAATTATCGGATTATTCAATCGAGAAGGGAGTTAAGCCAGTCACGCACTTCTCCTTTTTGAATACGAGTTGATGATTCTGAATTACAAGCGTCTTTTAAAACTTGTCGCATGACAATTTGATAGCCTGGATGATCACGTTCTATCTGTTCTAATTTCTCATATCCTAATACTTTTAAATCTTCTAGTAAAATTACCGTAGTTGAAGCAGCTTCAGGAAGTAAACCTTTACGTGCTTTCTTCCAAGGAAATTCTAAATGAGTCATATCACTTAAACGATAAGCGTGATAGCCCCCAAAATATTCCCATACTTCTTCTAGTAGTTGTTTGTTATCTTCGGATATTTCTGATAATAATTCTTGACTAGGTATAGGTAATTGTTTGGCTTCAAATTCGCTATAAAACCTATAAGCAGGTGGACATACAGGCCCATACCGCCATGCCTGGATTTCTTCTGGAAATAGTGGCTCATCATACATTGCTAAATGCAAACTTTGAGCATAGTATAAAAGCTTTTGAGATTTCATGTTTGTCATTTCTGCTTCTATACCATCTGTATAAGCTTTCATAATAAAGTAGCGAGCTACAGTTAGACAATCAATCATAATCAAACTCGCAAATCCAAATAAACTGACTACAATAAACTAGCTATCCAAATAATTTTTAACAACACCACACACGTCTTAATTATAGTTTAAACTAGATTTTTTAGTACATTTTTACTAAAAAATCCCATTGATAGACTCTTCAACCTAAACCATGCTTTTGATATTTATTATCAAAATAACAATATTTGTGACAATTACGCTAGAATTATTAAAGGTTCGTTACAGAATTGGCAAATCATCTCCACTTCTGTTAAAACGACCAAAAATTAGCTTCTTAATCTAAAAACCCTAAAGTTTACCCAAACCATCTATGACGCTCCCAATTCGTAACGTCGCCATTATCGCCCACGTTGACCACGGTAAAACCACCCTTGTTGACGCTCTCCTCAAACAGTCCGGCATTTTCCGCGAAGGCGAAGACGTTCCGGATTGTGTCATGGACTCCAATGATTTGGAAAGGGAACGAGGCATTACTATTCTTTCTAAAAATACAGCAGTTCGCTATAAAGATACCCTGATTAATATTGTTGATACCCCCGGACACGCTGACTTCGGCGGAGAAGTGGAACGGGTACTTGGCATGGTGGACGGTTGTTTACTCATTGTTGATGCCAATGAAGGACCAATGCCTCAAACCCGCTTTGTCTTGAAAAAGGCTTTGGAAAAGGGTCTCCGTCCTATTGTCGTTATTAACAAAATTGACCGTGGCCAAGCTGACCCCCATATTGCTGTTGACAAGGTCTTGGATCTATTCTTAGAATTAGGTGCAGATGAAGATCAGTGTGACTTTAAATATCTATTTGCTTCCGGTATGGCTGGTTTCGCCAAAGAAACCTTAGAAGCAGAATCGGTAGATATGCAGCCCCTATTTAATGCCATTCTCCGTCACGTCCCCGCACCAGTGGGAGATCCTAATAAACCTCTGCAATTGCAAGTTACCACCCTAGATTATTCTGAATATTTAGGCCGGATTGTTATTGGTAAAATCCATAATGGAACTATCCGCGCTGGACAACAAGCTGCTTTAGTAGTAGAAGATGGCAGCATTGTCAAGGGTAAAATTACCAAGTTGATGGGATTTGAAGGTTTAAAACGGATAGAAATGGAGGAGGCTACCGCAGGTTATATTGTGGCTGTAGCTGGTTTTGCTGATGCTTATATTGGCGAAACTATTACAGATCCTAATGAGCCTCAAGCTTTACCTTTAATTAAGGTGGATGAACCAACTTTACAAATGACCTTCTGGGTAAATGATTCGCCTTTTGCTGGTCAAGAAGGTAAATTGGTAACATCTCGCCAAATCCGCGATCGCCTATACCGCGAATTAGAAACTAACGTGGCTTTGCGTGTTGAAGACACCGACTCTCCCGATAAATTCCTAGTTTCTGGTCGGGGTGAATTACACTTAGGGATTTTAATCGAAACCATGCGTCGTGAAGGTTTTGAGTTCCAAGTATCTCAACCTCAAGTAATTTACCGCACAGTTAACGGTCAACCTTGCGAACCTTTTGAACTTCTAGCTTTAGACGTTCCCGCCGATGCAGTTGGTAGCTGTATTGAACGCTTAGGACAACGGAAAGCAGAAATGCAAGATATGCAGCCCGGTGGAGGCGATCGCACCCAACTAGAGTTTATCGTAGCCGCCCGTGGTTTGATCGGTTTCCGGGGTGAATTCATGCGAATGACCCGCGGTGAAGGTATTATGAATCACAGTTTCCTTGATTATCGTCCCCTTTGCGGTGATATTGAAGCCCGCAACAAAGGCGTTCTCATCTCCTTTGAAGAAGGTGTTTCTACCGCCTACGCCATGAAAAACTGTGAAGATAGAGGCGCGTTCTTTATCAGTGAAGGCACAAAGGTTTATAAAGGAATGATTATTGGTGAACATAATCGTCCCCAAGATTTGGAATTGAACGTTTGTAAAACCAAGCAGTTAACCAATCACCGTTCATCTGGTGGTGAAGAACTGACTCAGTTACAAACACCCATAGACATGAATTTAGAACGTGCTTTGGAATACATTGCTCAAGATGAATTGGTGGAAGTTACACCCGAATCTATTCGTCTTCGCAAGATGTCCAAGAAATTGGTAAAACGCTAAGATCTATAGGGGTGGGGTCTTCCCACCCTGATGAAAATCAAGATTCACAAAATCGCGCTTCTGACCAAAATTATGGTACTACCAACACCAGAAGCAATAGATTCAGGAATATTTCCTTGAATTGCTTGTTGTAACAATCCCTCACGGGAAGCCCCTAAAACCACAACATCGAAATCTTCAGTTTTTACCAATTCAATTACTCCCGCTATCACTGATTCAGCTTGCAAAGATGCAGCAACAACATTACTGTATAAATTACGGTTACGCATTAATTGACGAGTAGATTCTTCTAGAACTGTCATATCTGGTGCGAGTTCTCCCGGTTTCACCACCTGAGTTAAACGAATTTCACAGGTGTTTTCTAAAGTTACCAAAGCAGGTAATAATTTAATCGCTATAGGTGCATTTGGTCCCCCAGCCATGGGTACTAACCACCGTTTAAATTCCTGGTATGAATGAAAATTATAACCTAATTTGACTAAAACAACATCACAGTTGGCTTGACGAATTATTGTATCTACAACATTACCAAAAATCCGCCCTGGCGTAGATGTATTTCCCTTCCAACCCATGAAAATTAGATCTATATGTCGTTCCTTGGTAGTCTCTAGAATAGCCTGGGCGATATCATGGGCGACCCGGATTTGGGTGTGAATGGGAATATTGAGTTTTTTGGCTAAACTTTCCGCTTGTCGGAGTAAGCGACGACTTTTGACGGTGTTTACTGGGGTTTCCGATGGAGAAACATGACGAGATACCAGGATAATTTGTAAACATTCTATTTCATAATGGCGATCGCGGGCAATTGCCGCAGCCATTTCTAATAAAGCGGGAGCGGTTTCTGGGTTAGCAACGGTGACTAATAATCTTCCTCTCCCAATACTAGGTGATCGGGTTTGGTATACTAGATAGGAAGGTTCAGCTTGGGGACCTGTCACCCCGGTTTCACCATTCAAATGATTTGCTTCCGTACGGATAATATCTGCACGGGTAATAATCCCAATTAATTTTTGTCCATCTACCACAGGTAAGCGACTAATTTGATATCTATTTAATAAATAGAGAACATGACTTAATCTATCTGTTGGTGTGACTGTCACCGGTTTGGGTGTCATAATCTCTCTTAAAAGAGTTTCATGGGGTGAGAGATGATTACGGATTTTCTGTAAATCTGTCTGGGAAACTAATCCTACTAATTTATTATTTTCTACCACAGGAAAGCCGCGATGATGGGAACGGGAAAAGGCTTTAATAACTTCATCTCCTGTCATTTCTGCTTCTAGGGTTTCCACGGAGGGCTGCATTACATCCTTAGCAGTTAATTGAGTTAATATTCCCTCTGTGGGGCTATCTTTTTTAATAATGATACCATTTAATGTGAGCAGTTTTTCATACAGTGAACCCGGAACAACTTTCTCAGCAACTAAATAAGATGTTACAGATACCACCATTAAAGGTAAGACTAAATTAAAATCTGTGGTCATTTCAAAAACAATCACAATTGCAGTAATGGGAACTTTGGAAACCGCGCTAAAAAATCCCCCCATTCCCGCTAATGCGTAAGTAGTTGGTGAACCAATGCCAAATATTTGCAATTGACAGACACCAATAATATGACCTAAACAAGAACCTAAAATTAGACTGGGGGCAAATATTCCTCCGGGAGCGCCTGAACCAAAGGCAATTAATGTTAAGATAAATTGGGCGATAAAGGCAATTCCGGCTACGGGAATATTTGCTTCACCAGTGATCATAAACTCTCGCAAACCTGTATTATCTCGAAAATGTTCAGGAAGTAAAGCAATAATCAAACCAGAAGCCAAACCAGCTAAAGCCACTCGTAAAGGTAAACTAATATGTAAACGGCGATAAATTTGAATACTAAAAATTAATCCTCGACTAAATAAAGCCGCTAATAAACCGATGAAAATTCCCAAAATTAATAAAATAGGAATTTCTAATATGGAAAAAGTGCTAGAATGGTCAATTAGTTTTAAGTCTAATTGCAAACTACCGCCACCCAACCACCGGGAAATTACACCACCAATAAAGGAAGCAATAATAGCCGTTCCTAATGTTAAACCAGATAAATCTTGTAATAATTCTTCAATAATAAATAATACCCCTGCTAAAGGTGCATTAAAAGCCGCCGCTAACCCCGCCCCAGCGCCCGCTGCTATCATTTGTCTGCGGTGGTCTGGGGAGGTGGGAACTAAACGACTCATTCCCGCTGCTAAACCTGCACCCACTTGGACTGTAGGACCTTGTCTTCCCAAGGTTAAGCCCGAACCCAAGGAAATCATGGCGCTAATTAACTTGACAAAAGCTACTCTCCATGATAATGTAATTGGTACATTGGCTAAAGCTGCCTTAACTTGGGGAATACCACTACCAGAGGCCTCCGGTGCTAACCTTTGCACTAACCAACCGGAGAGAAAACCCAAACTAATACCAATAATCGGTAGAGATATCCAAGCTGGAAAAATATGGGTAGTATGCACTCGCCATGTTCCTAACCACCCTGAACCCTGTTTGAGTAATACCGCAGATAAGGCGGCTACTATCCCAATTATAGATGCTTCTGCAATAGCTAAACCCTTTCTAGGTTGCCAAAAGTTCCGAAAATACTGGGTTAGCAATGGCAGGGAAATCATAATTTTTAAGTTTTAATTTTTAATCTTTAAATTTTAATTTAAAACTAACTCTTTCTTGAGTTTTTTAGATAGATATCTTATTTTGCTTATTAAGTATTTTTACTGATAAGCTTGAATAAGAAAAGACAGTAAAATTATTAAAAAATACTATTGACAAGTTTCCAAGTTTCAGTTATATTTTAAATATAGTGGAAATCTGTGCGCTCATATATATAGGGGTTTGCTTTTCCAAAAGTATTTTTGTCAGAATCAGGATACTCAGGATTTTAGGATTTACAGGATGTGGGTTTCAAGTATAATGATCAATTATGATTCATAAATAAAATCTGCTAAACAATTACCTAATTTTAAATTTTCTATACTTTTAAAATCACTATGTTGATCTATTTCATTAAATTGTTCAGTATTAAGTAAAAATTCAGTTTCATCTTCTTTTGTCCATGTTCCAGCAAGATAATCTAAATCATGGTAAGGATAAGAAAGATGTTCTTCTGCTGTTTCCAAGGTTTCTGATGGTATATTTTGGGGTGAGAAAATCCCATTTTTTACACTATTTATTTTATCTGTAAATTCTTTTATCCATTGATAAAGATTATCTAGCTCTTGTTCTGGTATTCTGTCAATTTCTGCTTGAATAAGTTTTTTTACCGTCATAAGTAATACTCCTGCTGGGAATTTATTATATTATATCTGAACGATGTCCAGGATTTGAGGATTTACAGGATGTTGTTGGATGATTTTTGGTGGGAACTTGGGGATTTTCCAGGATGTTTTTGAATGATTGTTTTTGAATAATTTGAACCATCTATAAACTACTATCCTGTTAATCCTTTAATCCTGGTTATCCTGATTCAGACAAATGCAATTTTCATCACCAAACAAACCATCTATAAATTACCATCCTGTACATCCTTAAATCCTGGTTATCCTGATATGGCTAACGCCACGCTACGCTATCAGACAAATACAACTTTCATCACCAAACAAACCATCTATAAATTACCATCCTGTACATCCTTAAATCCCGGTTATCCTGATTCAGACTTAATATTTTTCTGTAACCCTTAAATATTACAGTTTACAAGTCTCGACGCGAGAGAAGAGACTCACCCCTCTTCCCTTTAACACCCTCCCAAAATACCCAACTCCACCACCCCACCCCACGTCCGTTTCTTTTATCGTGGTATAATAATAACCTAATATTTTCTCCATTCCACCCACACCGGCAGGAAGGTGGCCTTCCGGTGCTTTCTTGTCAAAAGTAATATTTTGGTAGTACAACCAACTACCAACGGGCTGCGACCAAACATCCGACCAAGTGTCCCTTAATTTTTTCCATATTCCCCTACTTTCTACTCTCTCCTTTTCTCCTTTTATCCATCCTACCTTGTCCCCGAACTTCTCCCAGATTTCTTCGTTATATTCTCTCGTTCCACCGAAACCTTGATAAATCCGTTTCTGGACAGAAAAACCAAATTTACCATCACTGTATTTTACCCACAACTGGTCAATGGTGCGGAGGTCTTCACAGGGAAAATTATTAATATGTTCATCATTTAACCAACCTTCCTCTTCCCGTTTCGCAACCGCTAACATTACCCGTGCTGTTTCCGCGTCTGCTTCCTTCCATTTTCCTTGTGCGAGGTAGTCACGCAATTCCCTGTAGTCCATTCCACAGGATGATTTTAATTGTACCTCCTGGTTTATTGGTGGTGTGTGTAGAGACGTTCCATGGAACGTCTCTACACTAATGGGTTGTTGAATATCAAAATTAATGGGTTGTTGAACCACCAAACCCAAATTTTCCCGAAACTTCAACACCGTCGGAGTCCGCTTTTCCGGTTCTATTTCCATCCCTGCTAAAATAGCATCATTCACCCTCTGACTAATGCGAGAATTATAATGTCTTGGCGCTGGTAAAGGTTCATCATCATATTTCCGGTTTTGTGCGGGTACTGGACTAAATTCACCCTCTTGGTTGAGTCCGTCAGCCGTGAGCAGATAATATAAAGTAGCAGCTAAAGCATAAACATCGGTATGGGGTCCAAAACTCCCTTTGCGACGATATTGTTCAATAGGTGCATAACCTTCTGTTAAGGAAGCTGTCATACTTCTGGTTGCAATACTGCGAGTTAAACCAAAATCAATTAAAACCGCTTCTTGTTTATTTTGACGTAAAAGAATATTTGCAGGTTTAATGTCCCGGTGTAAACTGCCTTTAGCGTGAATATATTCTAAAGCCTGACCAATTTGATCTATATATAATAGTGCTTCGCTTTCGGTAAGTTGTCCCTTTTGTCTAATATATTGAAATAAAGTTACTCCATCAATATATTCCATTACCACGCCAAAAAGCTCACCTGCTTGAATGACTTCATGGACTTTGAGAATATGCTTATGATCAAAACCTTTAATTGTCAAGGCTTCGTTAATAAACTTAACCTGTTGTTCTGCAAAATCCTCTCGCAATTGCATTTGCTGATTGAGGGTTTTAATGGCGTATAATTTACCAGTGCTGGGTTCTAAGGCTTTGTAGGTAGTCCCAAAACCACCACTACCCAAGGGTTTACCCTGAATGATAAATCTACCGTTATTAATTTGTTGCCCTGGTTGCCAGATTATCATACCCTTGTAGATATGGTGAAGATTAATATTATATCATGGTAATTATATCATGGCCTTGGTTAAATCCCCGACATCTTCAAGAACTTGGGGATATCGGATGTTATAATGTTAAAAAATTCAAATCATAAGGAGTGGCAATGATGTTGTTAGAATTAAAGCGTGTTCATGTACCACCAGGACAAAGAGTTTTATTAGAAAATGTGACTTGGAAAGAATTAGAAACAATTATTGAAGAATTGGGAGAACACCGGGCTGCGCGAATTGCTTATGATAGGGGAATATTAGAAATTATGAGTCCTTTACCAGAACATGAATTTGATAAAGAAATTATTAGTGATTTAGTCAAAGCATTGTTAGAACAGTTAGACGTTGAATTTATTAGTCTTGGTTCTACGACCTTTAAAAATCAATTTATGGAACAAGGTATAGAACCTGATCAATGTTTTTATATTCAAAATGAAGCTGTAATTCGGGGGAAAAAAAGATTGGATTTAACAATTGACCCTCCTCCAGATTTAGCTTTAGAAATTGATATTACTTCTCGTACTCATTTGAACATATATGAAGGTTTAAAAGTTCCTGAAGTATGGCGGTTTGAAAACGGAATTTTGCAAATTAATATTTTAGAAAATGGTGTTTATGTGGAATCGAAATCTAGTTTAAATTTTGCTAATTTACCTTTAATTGCAGTCATTCCTCAATATTTAGAAAACAGTCGAACTATAGGAAGAAATGCGACATTAAAGGCTTTTAGAAATTGGCTAAACAGCTTGTAAGTCAAATGAGGAATAAATTCCTCTCTACAAGCTTTAAACTCTTTATTTCTTTCTAATGTAGGGTAGCACTCCATACCTACTTTAGTATTTGGGGCATATAAAAAATGACGCATGAACTCAGTAATATTGGCATTTTAACTATTTTTCCCTGTAATAGATAGTCCTTCTACTATTAACGATGGTGTATAACAAGAACCATTCCAATCAGCATCTTTACCTAGTTGTATTACCTGTTTTAGGGCTGTGTAGACATTACCTGCAACCATTGTATCCTTAACCCGGCCAATTATTTGACCATTTCTGACCCGATAGCCTAAATCAACATTGACAGAAAAATCACCAGATAGCCCAGTACAACCACCTAATATTTGATCGATAATTAAGCCATTATCCATTTTTTTAATCAATTCTAAGAGAGAAAGATCACCAGGTTGAATTAGGAAATTAAATAGCCCAGGAGTGGGATAACTACTTAATCCAGGACGAAAGCCATTACCAGTGCTACCGCCATTTAATTGTCGTCCGGTGGTGCGGTCGCTATAAAAATTCCGTAAAATCCCATTTTCGATAAATATTAATAACTGCGTAGGTTGACCTTCATCATCAAAGGGACAGCTATAGGGGCCTGCTGCTGGGTTTTGGTATAGGGTCAGGGTCGGTGCAATTACTGGTTTACCCAATCTATCTACCCAGGGAGAGGCTTTTTCCAAGATATGTTTACCATTCAAAGCTGATTGTACAGTTCCCCACAGCATATCTGCTGCCTTGGAAGTGAACAATACAGGAGAACGACCACTAGGACTAGGAACATTTTTTTTAGCCCAATTTAATCGTTGTAAAATTTGGCTGGCTATTTTTTCAGGGCTGAGTTCATAACGTTGGGTTTGTCCGTCAGCAACACTGAGAAAATCATCACCTCTAACCCATTCAGCGGACATATAGCAGCTAAGTGTAGTGTCAGTATAATGAGAATCTAAACCCTTGCTGTTGATGAGTTTGGTGTTTTCTATATCACATTCCCAGTCACTATGACAGAGAATATCTGGATAGACATCACGAATTAGGGCGATCGCTTGCTTGCCCCAATTAATTAACGTTTCTACAGATACAGACTTGCCTAAATTAGGGTAAGAATGCCCTGAATGACTCCCTAATTCTACTGTCTCCAGTGGATTTAATTGACTCAGTGCCAAAGATTTTTCCACCATAGCTTGAGGATCAACATCTCCATAGGCTACCGTCAAACCCGGACAACCATCCCGCCATAGCCGTAGGGCTGTCCCCTCAGATTGACTGGTTTCTAGTTGTTTGAGACGGTTGGCTTCAAAAAAAACTGGTCGAGAAAGTGATCGTGATTGATACACTTCCGCAGCCTCAGCGCCAGACTTGAGGGCAAGTTCTAACAGTTGTTCCGCCAGTGTATCTTGTAACAAATTTGCAGAACCCATGTCCCCTTATCAATTATGGATTGTGGATATAAATCGCTTAATAGACGCATCCCATTATCCCATTAGCCTGTCATTAACAGTTACAGTTTTTTTATCTCCCCACTTCCTTAGCAGGGCATTTTCATTCTCGGGGGTAAAAAAGAAAAGAAAAGTGATCTTTTGTTGATAAAATTACAAAAGTATCACTATTTTTTGTCTTTTAAAATATGTTAAATAGTTTAATCGAAAAACTCAAA
>Ga0194041_10001312_pt1 | contig 10495 bp, 11 predicted proteins | sample JunL449m_MetaG_FD_160082 | JGI IMG/M metagenome (GOLD analysis project Ga0194041, IMG submission 160082) | Anoxic zone freshwater microbial communities from boreal shield lake in IISD Experimental Lakes Area, Ontario, Canada - Jun2016-L442-9m | ecosystem: Environmental > Aquatic > Freshwater >...
GGGTTGCACGCGATCACGGCGACGCAATTGCAGCTGCAATCCCATCCGGTCGCATTGGAACTCCAGAAGACATGGCTGGTGCAGCAATTTATTTGGCATCTCGTGCCGGCGACTACGTCGTTGGCTCGACCGTCGTTGTCGACGGTGGCGTCACCTACGCGCGATAATTATTTGCGCGGTTTTTTAGTGTTCAGATAGTTGCCCACCGACGCGCGCAGTTTGACAATGCCAATGCCAGTTGTAGCGCTCACCCAAACAATGTCATCTTGAGCGAGACCGCATCCACGAGCAAGATCGCGCTTACGAGTCTCGAGTTGCGAAGGCTTCACTTTGTCGAGCTTTGTGGCCACAACAGTAAATGGAATTCCATTTTCTTCAAGTTCGCCCAACACTTGCTGATCTAATTCGGTTGGTCCGATCACGCCGTCTACCAATGCAAAAACCATCACTAACGATTCGCGATCGAGCAAGTAGTTGGTGATCATGCTCTGCCAACGCTTGCGCACATTTCCTGGTGCTGCGGCATATCCGTAACCCGGCAAGTCCACAACAGTTCCACCATCTGGCGTCTCAAACAAGTTGATCAACTGTGTGCGGCCGGGAGTATTTGAAACTCGCGCAAGTTGTTTTCGATTGGCAAGTGCATTGATCAACGAAGACTTGCCAACATTTGACCTACCAACTACCGCTACTTCTATTGGCGACTCAGGAAGATCACGAATATTGACGGCCGAGGTTACAAATTCAAGTTGCAGGGGCCCAGACACGTAGTTGAGTGTATTGACTAACTCTGTGCGCTGATTGCGATGGCTTGATATTGATCAAAGCCATCAACCCAAGAAGCACCATGTGAACCCATCACAAAGCCGGCTGTTGCAAATGCATCAGCCCACATCAAGTCGGGCCCAACAACGCTGAATGAAAGCAGCGGACTCACAAACTGATCTGTTACCCCGTCCCAAATGTGTCGACCACGTGCCGCAGTTCCCGAAGTCGCAATTGCAAAACCTTCAGGAATTTCCACAATGCAGCGAACTTGTTGATCATCCGTTGGGTCAACAATGCCAACACTCCACAGTTCTCCGGAAGCTTGACGACCAGATGTTTGGATATCTCCACCAACTGACAAATACCAATTATTCAAACCTTGCTCGGTCAAGAGACGAGATGCACGTTGGGTTGCCCAACCTTTTACGAAACCAGCTGGGTCGAGTGTGCCGTCAGGCCGCCGTGCACGAAATGCGCCGTTGCTTGCATGTTCGAGCCACGTACATGCATCGAAAACTTCAATCACTTCGCAAGATGCATCTAACAGGTGCAATTCTCCTCTACTGATGCGCGAAATTTCACTTGTTTCAATAAATGTTGAAAATTTCTGTTCGATGACCCACAACAAATCAACAACACTTCGCCATGCGCGCTCCGCGATTTCTGCATCGCAAATATCATCAATATGCAAACTCACAGCAGTGCCCATGGCTTTTGCCGCAAACTTGTGATGAAGCGCAACGGTCATGGACGCGAATCCAGTACTGCCTGTAACGCAGCGACATATGCCTGCCACGAGTAAGTTGCGCCGGAAATAGCACGGATCTTGGCGCTGTGGTTTTGCACGGCTTCCTGATTGTAAATCGGCAATGCATAGTTGTTGATCTGCACCGACGTGCGTCGATCGTTAGGAAACTGCAATACCGTCACATTGCACAACACATTTGCTTTCGTGAACTGTGTTTGTAGCTGAATCACGCCATATCGAAACTGTGCAGAAGGGCTCGCAACAACGTCTCCGTCGCATGCGCCAGGGTTGGCTGGTGCGGCCGTAATTGGTGCGGCTGTAACTGGAGCAGCAGTAACTGGAGCTGCGGTTGCCGCGGGTGCTGCTGTTGCGACTGGAGTGGCCGCACTGTTGCCGGCAACCGGAGTTGGTGCAAGCGTTGTGTTGGTTGGTTGCGCTACAGGTGCTGTGGTATTTGGGTCTGCAACAATCGTTGTAGGCACATTTGGGTCAACGACAGGATTCGTAGCTACTGCTGTGAGTCCAACAGAACCAGACGACGAGCCATCCAGCAACGAAACAAATCCGACTCCTACTACTGTCAGTGCAACTGCCGGCATTACTTGTCGGGCAAATGAAGGCTTCGGCTGTTGGCCAATTGAAGGTCTATTTTGCGACATGATTTACCACCAAGCTCTTTCTGCATGGATATTTTCGGATGGAACACCGGCTGCTTTCGAACCACGTTGCACTGCCTTCACCATTGACTCTGGGCCAGCAACCATCACCACTCGACTCGCAAGATCAGGAATGAGTTTGAGCAGGACTTTTGGTGAGAATGGGTCGGCTACTTTCAATTTTGCGCGAGGACCAATCAAAGTGTGTACACGTCCATTGCGTGCTTTGACAAGTGCCTCAATTTCTTCAAGGTGAGACACTTCTTTATTCGAGTGAGCACGATAAAGAACGATTGGTTCGCTAGATGGCTTGAGGTGTTCGAGATACGAAACGATTGGCCCGATACCGACACCGCCAGCAACAAGCAAAGCCTTCTTGTCGCCCACGGCGTCTGGCGTACACACGCCATATGGTCCTTCTGCAATCACTTTGGTACCAACGCGAATTTTTGTCATTGCTTCGCTGGCTTCTCCACGAGCCTTGATAGTGAATCGCAAGCCGGCAGTTGTGGGTACCGACGACAATGAAAATGGATTTGCTCGCCACCATCTGCCAGGCACGACTTGACGAAGCAAATAAAACTGTCCTGCGAGTGCGCGATGTTGTTGTAAATGTGATCCTTGTAGAACAACACTGGTAACACCTTGAGCTTCATGCGTCACCGATGCAACGCGCAATGGGCGCATGCTTGCTCGTACCAAAGAACCCCAACGACTCCAGATGATCCACAAGATAATGAAAACATGCATTCCAACCCAGAACCAGCGTGCGAGTTTGTCGGTTGCAAAGTCGCTGCCCAAAACTATTTGGTGCGAAAACGACATGGCAAGACCTACATACACAGTCAGGTGTATGAAGTACCACATTTCGTAAGACAGCTGATTACGAAACCACTTAAGTGAGCTGAGTGTCACAAGCAAAATGATGAGTGTTCCAACTGCCGTCAATGCCATGTATGACTCGCCGCCCGTGAGCGACTTCACTGCATTAAATACTCCACCTGGTGTCGACCATGCCCACACACTGAACACGATGTGCAAAATCAGTAACAGCGACATTGCCACACCGAGCAAGCGGTGCCAGTTAAGCAATCGATCGAGGCCATACTTGCGCTCAAGTAGTGGTGTACGGGTCACCAGAATTAATCCAAGTAGTCCGGCTTCGCTGCACAACAAACCGGTGATCTGATCAAGTGCGGTCATTTTTGTGACGATTGAATTTCCAAACCCATTCATTCCACCGTGATGCCACCACATGCCCACGACAACAAGTGTGAGGAACCCGATGACTGCCCCGACGTCAGTGTCGCGAATCTGGCTCGCACCAGGCGACCGTAGCTTTCGTACAGGCATGCGATTTGTTCTCTGAGGCATGTCTCTATTCTTCAATAATTAGGTAAGAAAAGCCCAAGAACAGGTCATCTATTTGGCTAAAACTGAGCGTTTCTAGGAATACTGCAGGCATCCATCGGTGAGGCTCGCCGTGGGCAAGATTTCGCGTTCAATCCAGTAGTCCTGATTGTGCTGCCACTCTGAAATGTTGCCCCGCTTAGGCATCAGGTGTTGGCTGCGCATCAAATAGTTGGGGTTGAAATTCTCTGGGTCCATCCACGAACCAATGGGCATTTCGGCATCTTGAGGTCGCAACTGTGGAGTGACTTTAACTGACTGCATCTCATCCATGTGTTGCAACAATCGACAAATGAAATCCCCCATCAAGTCGACTCGCAGCGTCCAGCTTGCTCTGAAATAACCAAATACCCACGCCATGTTTGGCACTCCCGTAAACATCATTCCTCTATATGTCACCGTCTGTGCAAAATCAACAGGTTTGCCATCAACAACAAACGGAATATCACCAAGCACGCTGAGGTTGAATCCAGTTGCCGTGATGATCAAGTCAGCAGCGATCTCGGTACCCGATTTGAGTAATACTCCGTTTTCGGTGAACGATTCAATTTCATCGGTCACCATCGATGCTTTGCCAGATTTGATTCCTGCAAATAAATCTCCATCTGGCACGAATGCAAGACGTTGCTGCCATGGTCGGTATTTTGGTGTGAAATGTTTGTCGACGTCATAGCCGGGGTCAAGAAGCGAACGTACATTATCTATCAGTGTTTGTTTTAAGAACTCTGGTTCTTCAAATGCAAGTTTGGTGACAGCCTGTTGATCAAAGAGAACTTTGCGTCGCACAATCTCGTGAATCCACTCTTCGTTGATCTCTAGCTGGCGCAACGTATCGGCAAGTTCGTTTGCATTTCTTCCAGTCCAAAAATAAGTTGGCGAGCGCTGCAACACTGTGATGTGTTTGCAGTCTGCTGCCATTGCCGGAACAATCGTTGCAGTAGTTGCACCGGACCCGATCACTAATACGTTCTTGTCTTTATATTCAATATCGTTCGACCACGTTTGTGGATGCACAATGCGACCTGTATATGTATCCATACCTGGCCACTCCGGGGTATAGCCCTGAGAGTGTTTGTAGTAGCCCTGTCCCATCCACAAAAAGTTGGTGGTGTACTGCACTTTTTCGTTTGTGTCTGTGCGCAACACATCTACTGTCCACAAATTATCCGCGCTCGACCAACTTGCACCGGTGATTTTGTGTTGATAACGAATGTGTTTGGCTAAATCATGTTCATCGATGACTTCGCCCATGTATTTCATAATTTGTGCTGCGGTAGCAATCGGAGCACCCGTCCATGGCTTAAATCGATATCCAAATGTGTACAAATCGCTGTCGGACCGAATGCCCGGATACGTGTGCATGTGCCAGGTCCCACCAAAGGTTTCGAAGGCTTCAAGAATGACGAAGCTTTTTGTTGGGAGTTGAGTGTGCAGATGCACAGCAGATCCAACTCCCGATATTCCGGCTCCAACGATCAAAACATCTACATAATTTTTGTTATTCATCTTTTTTTATCGTACAACTTTTGGATCAAGCAATTGTGAACGAAGCAGTTAAGTAAACCTTACGCACAACACGCTGATCAACGTTGATGATGGTCATGTTTGTCATGACTAACAAATTTTGGCGCAGAAAAGTTTTTGTGAGCATTTCAAGTTGACGAACTCGTAGAAAATATTTTTGCAGGTGTAACTTCAGGTACATACCCCAACTAAGTGGAGGAAACACCAATATGAGTGTCACCGATAACACAAAAAACGAAAAACTCATTGGTCGACAAGACCTAGACGATATTGAAGCAATTCTGGCGATGAGCAATCACGACGAAGATGGTTCGCTGCACTACGTCACAGATAATGCGCCAACGATTTTTACGTGGGACTACGAAACACGTCGCCCACAGCTTCGCAAGTTATACGAAAAAGCCAAGACCGGACAGTGGAATGCGGAAACAGATTTTGACTGGAAACAGTCGGTGGACATTGAAGGAACAATCACTGCAGACCAAGCCATCACAGGCGCTGGTCTTGATCCATCTCGCTACGCCGATACCCCAATCGCCAAGTGGGGCGACAAAGAATGGCTCAATTTTGGTATCGAGGGACGCAACTGGACGCTGTCACAGTTTTTGCACGGCGAGCAAGGTGCGCTCATTTGCACAGCAAAAATCACTCAGACCGTTCCATGGCACGATGCCAAGTTGTACTCGGCTACACAGGTCATGGACGAAGCGCGACACGTAGAAGTGTTTGCAAAATATCTCAACGAGAAACTCGGTGGTGAGTATCCAATCAATATCCATCTGCGCATGCTGCTTGACGACATCATTAACGATGGCCGCTGGGACATGACCTACCTGGGTATGCAGATCATGGTTGAGGGTCTAGCGCTTGCAGCGTTTGGATTTATGCACCAACTCACCACCGAGCCACTACTCAAGCAAATCCTGCGAATGGTCATGAGCGACGAAGCTCGACATGTGGCTTTCGGGGTGATCAGTTTGCAAGAGGTGTACGCGCAGATGTCTGACTCTGAGATCAAAGAGCGCCAAGAGTTTGCCTACGAAGCGAGCGTGCGCATGCGCGACCGCTTCTTGCAGCAAGAAGTATGGGAGCGAATGGGTCTCAAGCCTCGTGAAATTCTCCCATTCCTCATGGGTGATCCAACTCGCATCATGTTCCAGCAGATGTTGTTTGCAAAAATCGTCCCCAACTGTAAAAAGCTTGGCTTACTTGACCGCAACGACAAATGGTTACGTCACCGCTTCGAAGAGATGGGTGTCATCAAGTTCGAGACTTGGGAAAATACAGCTGACGACTATCTAGCTTTTGAAATCGGCAAGGAAATTAAGACCGTCTGAACGGACGGAGTCCGTTGGCGGGAACAGTTCCAAGAAGTCCGCGCTGAAAATCATCAAAAGCTTGTTGTAGTTCGTCTCTGGTGTTCATCACAAACGGACCATACTGAGCAACTGGTTCGCGTATTGGCTGACCACCGAGCAACATCACATCAAGTGCTTCGTGTGCCGATGCGCGCAGCGTGATTGAGTCGCCCTCAACGAACACCGCAAGTTGACCAAGATTGATTTGGTGTGCATCGTCACCAACAGTGCCGCTTCCCGATAACACGTAAGCAAGTGCGTTATAGGACGAGTCCCATGGCAACGTCATCTGTGCTCCGGCACTGAGCGTTGCGTGCGCAACCACAATTGGTGTTTGTGTTGACCCGGGTCCATGATGACCCCCAAGATCTCCGGCAATTAAGCGCACTAGTGCGCCGCCATCCTCGGACGACAACAAGACCACCTGATCGCCTTCCAAGTTTTGGTACGCGGGAGAAATCATTTTCAACTTGGAAGGCAAGTTGACCCACAACTGAATTCCATGAAATAAACCGCCGCGAATGACCAAGTCCTCGGGTGGAGTTTCAATATGCAAGATTCCGCTACCGGCTGTCATCCATTGCGTGCCACCGTTAGCAATGATTCCACCGCCGCCGTGACTGTCTTGGTGCACGAATGTGCCGTCCATTAAATAGGTGACGGTTTCGAAGCCACGATGCGGATGCCAATCTGTGCCGCGTGGTTCGAGCGGAGCGTAATTTACTTCGCCCATTTGATCCATCATGATGAATGGATCGAGATCAGCTGTCGAAACGCCAGCGAAAGCGCGGCGAACTGGAAAACCTTCACCCTCGAAACCACTTGGCGCAGTAGTGATCGAACGAACTGAGCGCGCCCGCTTCGACATCGCTGCGCTTATTCGTGGAAGCGTCAGAGTGTCTGCAGTTACTGCTGGCATAACAAACTCCTTCTAGTCGGGGGAACTAACTTTCGACACTATCTTTCGACACTATTTTGGCGAGTACGTCGACAAGAAGTTTCCGATGCGACCAATCGCTTCAGTGAGATCTGCCGCCCACGGCAATGTCACGATGCGCAGGTGATCTGGTGTCGGCCAGTTAAATCCTGTTCCTTGAACTACCAAAACACGCTCGGCTCGAAGGAGGTCGAGTACGAATTTGCGATCATCAGCAATTGGATACATGTTTGGATCAAGTTTTGGAAATACGTACAACGCACCTTTTGGCTCGACGCAAGAGACACCAGGAATTTTGCGCAACGCGGTAATCGCGGCATTGCGCTGCTCGAGCAGTCGCCCACCCGGCAATACCAGGTCCTTAATGCTCTGTCGTCCGCCAAGCGCGGTCTGAATCGCGTGCTGAGCTGGAACATTGGCGCACAAACGCATATTGGTGAGCATTGTGATGCCTTCGATGTAACTGGTCGCATGTTTGCGAGGGCCAGTCATCACCATCCACGCAGCACGAAAACCTGCGAGGCGATAAGCCTTCGAGAGTCCGTTAAACGTGAGAGTAAATACGTCTGGGGCAATTGATGCAAATGTGGTGTGCACTGCATCGTCATACAAAATCTTGTCGTAGATCTCGTCTGCCATCACGATGAGGTTTCTCTCCACAGCAAAATCGGCAATCTCGCGCAAAATCTGCGGGCTGTACACGGCACCAGTCGGATTATTTGGGTTGATGATCACGATTGCTTTTGTGCGATCACTCACTTTTGACCGAATGTCGTCCATGTCTGGCATCCAGCCATTTGCCTCATCGCACAAATAATGCACTGGAGTACCACCCGACAAACTTGTCGACGCAGTCCACAACGGATAGTCCGGTGCGGGAATTAAAACTTCGTCACCTTCATTGAGTAATGCATTCAGCGCAACTTGAATAAGTTCGCTTACTCCATTACCCAACCACACATCGTCTACGTCGGTGATATCAATGCCACGTTCTTGGTAGTGCTGCACAACCGCAGTGCGCGCCGACAAGATGCCTTGCGAATCCGAGTAACCCTGCGAAATCGGCAGGTTGCGCACAACTTCAACCAACACTTCTGGTGGAGTCTCAAAACCAAAAGGTTGAGGATTGCCAATGTTGAGTTTGATAATTCGGTGTCCTGCAGCCTCAAGTCGCTTGGCTTCTTCAAGCACTGGGCCACGAATGTCATACAAGACATTGGCCAACTTGTGTGACTGCATGATTTCCATGAGAGTAAAGGCTACGCCGAGGGGCTTGTCAGCCACGCCTTATTTAACGCTCCACCGCTAAATTTAGAGTTATCGAACCCACCAAAATCGTCCTCTTCTACAAGTTCACACCACTTGCCGATCCAGAAGCAATCCGCCTGTGGCAGCGCGCACTCTGCGAGCGCCTCGATCTCAACGGCCGAATCATCATCTCGAAAGATGGCATCAATGGAACGGTCGGCGGGTCGTTGTCATCAATCAAGAAATACGTTCGGGTTACCAAAGAGTTTCCGGCTTTCAAGACAATCGACTTCAAGTGGTCAAATGGAATCGGCAACGATTTTCCGCGAATTGAAATACGCGTGCGCGACGAGATTGTTACCTTCGGAGTCCCCGAAGAAATCAAGGTTGATGAAAATGGAATCATTGGTGGCGGTATCCATCTCAAGCCCGCAGAAGTGAATCAACTCGTTGCTGAACGCGGAGACGACGTTGTTTTCTTTGACGGCAGAAGCGCATACGAGGCACGCATCGGCAGATTCAAAAACGCTGTCATCCCCGATGTAGAAACCACTCCAGATTTTGTTGCCGAAATCGAGAGTGGCAAGTATGACCACCTGAAAGACAAGCCAGTTATTTCGTATTGCACTGGCGGCATTCGCTGCGAAGTGTTATCGGTCATCATGAAAAACCGTGGTTTCAAAGAGGTCTACCAAATGGAAGGCGGCATCGTTCGCTACGGCGAAGAGTTTCGAGACAAAGGTCTCTGGGAAGGATCGCTGTATGTCTTTGATCGCCGTCTCAAGATGGAATTTAGCGATCAAGCCAAAGTGTTGGGAACCTGCAACTTGTGCTCAGCCCCGACCGCACAGTTTCATAACTGTTCCAATCTTGCCTGCCACAAGTTGACCCTGGTGTGCGGTGCATGTGAGGCCGCTTCACCCACAATTTCGTGCGAAGACTGCCGCGAGTAAGACTGGCACCATGGCTGTTGCAACCAAACCACACCAAGGAATCGTCACGCTCGATCTCGAAGGTGTGTTGGTGCCCGAGATCTGGATTGCTGTTGCCGAAAGCACTGGCATTCCAGAGTTGAAGCGCACGACTCGCGACGAGCCCAACTATGACGTGCTCATGAAATCGCGCATTCAGATCCTTGACCAACATGGCCTCACCATGAGCCGCATCGAGCAAGTGATCGCTGGTTTGTCGCCAATGCCAGGTGCCGTCGAATTTTTGGATGCATTACGTGAGCGCACACAAGTCATCATCCTCTCCGACACGTTTGAGCAGTTTGGGCGTCCGCTCATGCGTCTTCTCAACTGGCCAACACTGTTTTGCCATCGGCTCATTGTCAAAGATGACCACATCATCGATTTCGAGTTGCGCCAAGCCGACCAAAAGCGTCTTGCTGTTGAGGCGTTCAAGAAATTGAACTACCGCGTGGCCGCAGCCGGCGACTCATATAACGACACAGCGATGTTGGGCGCAGCAGATGCCGGGTTCTTGTTTCATGCTCCCGACAACATCAAAGCTGAGTTTCCACAATTTCAGGCACTCGAAACGTACGACGAACTGTTTGTAAAACTTTGCGCTGCTCTCGACTGCTAGAACGCAGTAGCTAGCTCGCTCTAGTTAACTAGTTTGCTGCCTTCGCAAGATTGTCCATGGTTATTTCCATGTTCTTTTTGTTATGTGTTGCACGGTCAGCAACGCCACTCACAACCTTCCCAAGAAAAGAGCTGAAACCACCACGGTGATCAATCCAGCTGTGTGTCACTCTGCTGCCTGCAGCAGTCGGCTCAATTTCGTACACCCAATCACACCAGTTATTTCCGTGGACCATCAGTCCGAAAGAAAATTTCTT
>Ga0194041_10001315_pt1 | contig 10480 bp, 7 predicted proteins | sample JunL449m_MetaG_FD_160082 | JGI IMG/M metagenome (GOLD analysis project Ga0194041, IMG submission 160082) | Anoxic zone freshwater microbial communities from boreal shield lake in IISD Experimental Lakes Area, Ontario, Canada - Jun2016-L442-9m | ecosystem: Environmental > Aquatic > Freshwater >...
CTGTTGGCTGTGCTCAAGCGCCTTGGACCGGGGCGTGGTCTGCTCGCCTTTCCCCAGGCCGGCTGGACGCTTGCTCTCGATTTACCCGCCCGGTGGGATGGGTTGCGGGCATTGACGGATGCACTCGATGTGCTTGTGGCCGAGGCGGGAGGGCGCGTGTACCTCGTCAAGGATGCGCGTCTCCAGCCAGAAATGCTGCCACTCATGTATCCAGAGCTTGAGGCGTGGCGTACGATCCGAAGCGGACTCGACCCGGATGGTCGGTTCCAGTCGGACCTCTCTCGACGAATCGGATTGGTGGAACCCCGTGCGTAATGCCCTCGGTGATGTGCAGTCGTTGCTCGTGCTCGGCGGCGGCTCAGAGATCGGCTTGGCCACGGCTCACGCCTTCGTGGGCAACCACTGCCGGACCGTGATCTTGGCCGGGCGCGACCCGCAGCGTTTCGCACCCGAGGCCGACCGCCTCAAAGCAGCGGGGGCGACCACGGTTGAGACGTTGGCCTTTGATGCTGACGACACGGCGTCCCATCCCACGCTGATCGACGACGTCTTTGATCGCCACGGCGACATCGACTGTGTCCTCGTAGCCTTTGGCGTCCTCGGCGATGCCGAGACCGCAACGTATGACCACACGCAGGCAATGGAGTTGATGCAGACGAACGCGATGGGCGCGATCTCGGCGATGGTGCCGGTCGTGGCGCGGATGCAGCGCCAGGGCCACGGCACGATCATCGTGTTGTCGTCCGCGGGTGCCGAACGCGTGCGGGCCTCGAACGCCGTTTACGGTGCGGCCAAGGCAGCGCTTGATGGCTACGCGCAGGGTCTTGGTGATGCCTTGCAGGGCAGCGGTGTTCACGTGATGGTCGTTCGCCCTGGCTTTGTCCACACGCGGATGACAGCGGGCCTCGAAGCCCCGCCGTTTAGCACCACACCCGAGGCAGTCGCGACTGCGATTGTTGACGGCATGCGTCGCGGTGCCGAGACGATCTGGGTACCAAAGCCCATGCGTGCCGTGATGTCCGCGCTGCGGCACCTGCCGCGACCGATCTTCCGACGGCTCGATATCTGAGCACGACGCCTGTGACGCACGCCCTGAGCCTCGCACGTGCCTGTCGACCACGGCAGTGGTCGAAGAACGTGCTCGTCTTTGCCGCTCCGGCAGCAGGAGGTGTGCTGGGTGAAGGGCCAATCCTGTGGCGCAGTCTGGTTGCGTTCGCGGTCTTCTGTCTCGTCTCAAGTGCGACGTACCTGATCAACGATGTTCGTGACGTCGAGGCCGATCGACAGCATCCACGTAAGCGCTTCCGACCGATCGCTGCTGGTGATGTTTCGGTGCGTCTCGCGGTCACCGCAGCAGTCGTGCTCGGTGTGGTCGGCCTTGGTGCGGCCGCTTATGTGAGCATGGCGCTGCTTGTCACTTCGGCAATTTACGTGGTGCTTTCACTCTGCTATTCGGTCTGGCTTAAAAACATTGCCGTACTCGACATTGGGGTGGTTGCCGGGCTGTTTATGGTGCGAGCGATTGCGGGTGGCGCGGCGACAGGAGTGCCGCTGTCGAGCTGGTTCCTTGTCGTTACGTCATTCTCCGCGCTGTTTATCGTGGCGGGTAAACGCTCAAGCGAGATGCGTATTCATGCCGATGCGGGGATGACATCTGCGCGCGCAACGCTCACGCAGTACAGCGAGACTGTCCTGCGCCAGATCTCGACGATCAGCGCTGCCGTCGCGATCGCGGCCTACGCAATCTGGTCGTTCCAGCGTGCCGATACAGCTGACTTCCACGCGACGCTATTTCACCTTTCGGCCGTGCCGTTTACGCTCGCATTCTTCCGCTATGCCCTCATGATTGACCGCGGCGATGCCGAGGCACCCGAGCACGCAATTACCAGCGACCGAGTCTTGCTCGGCATCGTGCTGGCGTGGTTTGTCGTGTTTGCTGTTGCGGTCTACAACTAGCGCTACTTGAACGGTGTCGTCGTGATGCCGTCGCCGGACTTTGAGTAGACGACGAAGAAGTCGCGACTGTCCTGACTGATGTAGCGGCCCGTCGACTGGTCTGGATTGGGGACCAGCATCGTGCCGCCTTCCGCACCGGGCGCTGTGAAGTAATTGAAGGTCGGCCAGAAGGTATTGATATCGAGTTCCATCGCCCGCACGGCACCCATGTGGACCAGAGCGGAGCCCAGCATGCCGATCGACATTTCTGGACCTGCGATGTACATCAAGTTGCCATGCGCGTCGACTCCAATTCCACTACGCCAGACCTGCGCGGCTCCGCCGAGCGTTGCGCCCCAGAGCAGGCGGTCGTCGACATTGGGATTAACCTTGCCGTCGTCGACGAGCAGCGCCAGGTTTTGACGCGCGAGTACGACGTAGGCAGGCGGTTTGGCCGAACCGCGCCACGCAACGATATTGACGTTGCCGTTGACGTTCTGAACCAACGTTGCCTGGTCAGGTTGAAATGGCTCGAAGGTATGCCCGTTGACAGCGAAGCCGCCACCACCGTCCTTGTGCGTGAAACCGCTGTTAAAGACGGCAAGGAGTCGGTTGTACTGGCCAGACGGAACCTGCATGGGGCCGCGGTCTCCACCATCTGGCGGCTCTTCGAGCCCGGGGTAGAGCCCAAGCTGCGTATTCATGTGGTTGATCCAAGCGACGTATGCGACCACGCGCGGGTAGTCGGTACTCGGCCGGAATGTGGTGACGAGGACAGACGGCTTGCCACCCACGTTACGACCAGTGGTGTGCCACACGCCCTCGCCGGCGAGTACTGGCTTAATTAGTGGCTGTATGCGCTTGGGGAGGTAGTACGGCGCCTTTGCGTGCTTCTTCTTTTTCTTCTTCTTTTGCTCCGTCGAGGCAGCGGTCTCCTCAACTGCGGCGCCACCAACGGAAGGGAGAGAGGTGAGGTTTGGCCCACCCTTATCCGGCGCAGTCCACGAGTAGTAGTACTTTTCGGCGCCTGAGACGAACCACTCCATATGGTTCTGCCGGAGCCATTCAATCGAATGAATGCTGATGGGAAGACTCGAGGGGCGTGTCATCTCGCGACCCCAGGAGAAGGCAATCGGGATCAGGAGGATGCCGATCACGATCGCCGCGAGTCGGACTACCCGGCGACGACGCGTCATGCGTTTGGGGCGACGACTCTTGCGGGCGTCATACGTCCTCATCTGCGAGGACTTGCTCGACTCAGGCTTTCCCACTGCGGTCGCAGTGTAAAGGGTGGACGTGAGCCTTTTCTCATTCTTCGACGAGAGCAGTACGCCGGGCGGGTTTCTGAACCTGGAGTCGCCTACCCTTTCCTGATGGCTCTAACCCTCCCAATCGTCTGGAACGACGCGTGTCTACTGCACGCGCCTGGCGCGGAGATCTGGCTGGGGGTGCGAATGCCCGATGATGAGGGTCCCGAGCGCGCGGGCATCATCCGCGACGCACTCGTGGCGCAGGGAGCCACCTTGACGCAGGCCGAGGCGCACCCCGACGACAGCTTGCTCGCGGTTCATAACGCCGACCTTGTCGACTTTCTCCGGACCGCCTGGACCGCGTGGGGCGAGGCGGGGCTGCCGATCGACCCCGGCCAAGACCTCGTCGTGCCGTACTTGTTTCCCACCACGGCGATGCTCGGGGCTGTCACGCCGCATCGCCCGGAGGCGGTCTGGGCGCGGACGGGCTACTACTGCTTCGACACGATGACTCTGATCGCCGAGGGCACGTGGGCTGCCGCGCGGGGTGCGGTCGATGCCACGCTGACGGCCGTCGACCTCGTCCGTGGCGGTGCACCGCTGGCCTATGCGATCACGCGACCACCCGGGCATCACGTCAGCCGTGGCGCGTACGGCGGCTCGTGCTACCTCAACAACGCTGCGATCGCTGTTGAGGCACTAAGGGCAGCCGGGGCTGGAAGGGTCGCCCTCGTCGACATTGATGCCCACCATGGCAACGGCGCGCAGGAGATCTTCTGGGAGCGCGGCGACGTCTTGACGACTTCGGTCCACGTCGATCCTGCCGCGGGGTGGTTTCCGCATGTGATGGGCTGGGCCGACGAAGTTGGTGGCGGACACGGCGAGTACGCCAATCGCAACGTGCCGCTCAGCCCCGGCAGTGGCGACCGCGAGTGGCTGGCGGCGCTCGATCAGTGCCTTGCGGATGCGCAGACGCTCGGCGCGGAGGCGATCGTGCTCGCGCTCGGTGTCGATGCCGCCACGGGCGATCCCAATAGTCCACTCAACGTCACACTTGCGGGCTATCACGAGGCCGGTCGGCGCATTGGTGCGCTCGGGCTCCCAATCGTGGCGGTTCAAGAAGGCGGGTACGATCTTCATACGCTCGGCGGGCTCGTCACCGCGACAATCGTTGGGCTCGAGGAGGGCATGCGCGATGGCTGAGACAAATCCGATGTGGATCGCAACTGACGTCTTTGAGGGCATTCCCTCGCAGGTCCGGAAGGACCTCTCGCCACCACCGTATTGGCGCCTCGAGAGCGTCGTGGCAACCGAGCGTGCGCGAAGCCTGTCGCTCGGCGACGATGGCCAGACCGCCGTCTTTATCCAAGACCGCGACACCTCCGACATCTGGCTGCTCGATCTCGACGAGCTGACGCCACGGCGCCTGACGACTGGCCGTGTTCCCTCGCCGTTTTGGGAGGACACGCAACCGGTGCTTTCGCCCGATGGTTCGCAGGTGGCGTACGGCGATGAAGGTGCGGTCTGGGTTGTTCCCACGGCCGGAGGGCCGACGCGGCGCCTGGTCGAGGGTGGAGCGCCGGTCTGGCTTGGCGACGATCGGCTGATTATCTGCGTCGAGCGCGACGACAAGACAACGCGCCTCGCCGTCGTCGATCTCGCCGACCCGTTTCCGCGACGCCTGACGGTCGGCTGCTCCGACCATGGCGATGAGTGGGGAGCCGCTGTCTCGCCCGATGGCAACACGGTCGCCTACGTCTTCTGGGTCCGGGAAGACCTGCGAGAGAGCCAGATCTGTGTGGTCGATGTCGAGTCGGGCGCGGTCAAGACGATCAGCGGTGTCGCCGAGATGGCCGACCGTTTCCCCTGCTGGTCGCCCGACGGCGACTGGATCGCCTTCGTCTCGGAGCGCTCCGGTTGGTACGAGGTGCACCTGATTCGTCCCGACGGTTCCGAGGCGCGGCAACTGACCAGCGACCTCGGCGATTTCGGTGGTGTCGACTGGAACGGCGATGGTCTGCGACTGGTGGCGACGCGCAGTCGGCGCGGACGCAGCGACCTCGTCACGATTGATGTGGCGACGGGTGCGGTCAGCGAGCTCGCAGGCGGTGGCACGTGGGGCTCGCCGCATTGGACGGCCGACGGCTCGATTCTCGCCGAATACACGGACTATGCGACACCGTCCGAGTTTCGGATCGTGCATCCGAATGGCGACATCGAACAGGTCCATGCGCCAGCGCCACGCGCAATCTCGGCTGCTCCGCACATCGAGCCCGAGGACATCACGTACACGTCGTTCGATGGCACCGAGATCCACGGCTTTCTCTACCGCCCGGCTGGTGCGGCGGCGGACGCGACGGTGCCGGTCATCGTCTACCCGCACGGCGGGCCGACCTCGCTCTATTGCGAGGAGTGGGATGGCCACGCCCAGTACTTCCTCGATAAGGGCTACGGCTGGCTGGCCATCAACTTCCGCGGCTCGATCAACTACGGTCGCGACTTCGAGCGCCTCAATCACAACGATTGGGGTGTCGGCGATACGAAGGATTGTCTCGCGGCGGCCGATTACCTCCGCACGCTCGACTGGGTCGATGGGCAGCGGCTCGGCATCTTCGGCGCCTCGTACGGTTCGTACATGTCGCTCTTGGCGGTAACGGACGATCCCGAGCATCGCTATCGCCTTGGTGTCTGCAAGTACGGCGACTGCGACATCGTCTCGTCGTGGGCGCAGGGCGATCGCGAAGGCGTGCAAGACCTCGAACGGATGATGGGTCCGCCAGCGAGCAATCGCGAGGCGTATCGTGCCGGCTCGCCCGTGCATCGGCTCGTCAACATCGAGGTGCCGCTCCTGATCGCGCACGGCCTCGAAGACATCCGCGTCAACCCGGCCCAGTCCGAAGAGCTCGTCACCGAGCTACGGCGCCTCGGCGGCAAGACGTTTGAATACATCACCTATCCAACCGAGGGCCACGGCCTCTTGCGCCACGACCCCCAGCTGCACTTCTACCGTCGCCTCGAGCGCTTCTTCGACTGGTATTTGATGTAGCGCAATCAGGGTCCGCTCGTGATCCAGGGAGGACATCACAACCGCGCGGATGTCATGTCCTCCCTGCAGTGGCGTGGTGAGGTACCGGTGCGTATGGGTGGGGGAGGACATGACATCCGCGCGGTTGTGATGTCCTCCCCCGCATACGAGCGGACCCTGATGGCCTTTTCTTAGTCCTCGAGCGCAGCACCTTCGCGCAGCAGGCGCGTCTCCGGCTCTTCGCCGTCCAGGAAGAAGCGCTGCTCGTAGGCGAGCGCGCCCGTCTGCTCGCGATACCAGCGCACGCGCAGGGGTATCTTGGCGAGGTGGAAGATGCCGAGCTGTGGGCAGCGGCGGTCCGACTCGTCTGCGAGTTCCTTGATGCGCTCGTCGCTTTCGTCCGTGTCCAGCCAGAGGTCGAAGTTGACCTGCTCGAACTTTGGCTGGAGGTGGAGGTCGAAAAAGAAGCCGCGAATATCGATCAGAGAACGGATCCCGGTGCGCAGGTTCGAGTACGCAAAGCCCTGGTCGCGCGCGACGACGGTGATCGTGATCGACGTGCACATCGTCAGCCCAGCGAGCTGGTAGTGGACGGGAGTCCAGCCACGCGACTGGCCGATCAGGTCTGGCGGGTCGCCGATATCGAAGCCCTTCGGCTCGTCCGCCATGATCGAGTGCTGGCCCTCCATGAACGCCTCGACCAGCATCTGGTCGTGAGACTGGGTGGTGACGTCGGTGATGCCGATGTAGGCCGGAAACTGCTCGTCGCTCATAGTGCCTCCTCTGTGATGGAGAAAGCCTAGGCGAAGTTTGAGAAGGCGACCAATGCCCGGGGCATTAGTGTGAAATTACGGGAAGGCTAGTTATGGTCGCGTGGAAACGTGTAGTCCCACGTCTTGGAGAAGCAGCGCTCGTCGTTTCTGAGACGTCGAGCAGGCGTGTATGGCTTGGGTAGTTCTTCGGTCGGCGGTTACTTGAAGGTGTACCTCTTGCTGTTGACGGTGCCGCTAACGGAGCCTTGCTTTGGTGTTACGGTGACAAGCCACTTGCCTTTTTTGAGTTTTACGGTGCAGGAGCGCCGTGCGAGTTTCTTCTTGCCCTTCTTGATCGTGACGTTCTTGCAGACGCCGCTTTTCGTCACATGACCGCGTGTTGCGGTGAGCGTGTAGGTCACGCCGGCGACCGGGGTGATCACGGCGGTAACAGTCTTCGCTTTCGCCGATGACGACCACTTGACAGCCGGCTTTGCTGGCTTGGAGCCCGGAGTGGGTGTGTCTGGCGCGGACGCTGTGGTCATCGGCGTGACCCTGTTTGACGGTGCCGACGGCGCTGTCTGCCACGTCGCAAGTTTGGCTTTCGTGGTGAACGTGTAAACAGTTCCGTTGGTTAGGCCGCTAATCACGCACGAAGATTGAAGGAAGCTGATGGTGCAGTACCTGGAAGCGTCCTGAACCGCACTCACGGTGTACGACGATGGTGCACCGTTGGCTGCTGACAGCGGGTTGGTCGTAACTGTGATGGTCGCCCGGCCGGCGCCCGCTACAGCCGCGGGCGCCGCAGGCCGGGCTGGCGGAGCCGGGTACGAAGAGGGAAAGATCATCGTGAAATCGTTCGAACCGTTGTTGGCGGTGGAGATGTTGCCGGCCGAATCAACCGTAATCCCGTATGGGCTGGTGCCAGTGGAGGCAAGAATGGTTGACACACCATCGGGTGTGATCTTCGTCACATTATCCGAGCTGGAGTTTGCGGTGTAGATGTTGCCGGCTGAATCAACCGTAATCCCGTACGGGCCGGTGCCGCCAGCCAGGGTGAGAATGCTTGGTGTGCCGTTAGGTGTGATCTTCGTCACATTATTCGAGTTCTGGTTCGCGGTGTAGATGTTGCCGGCTGAATCAACCGTAATCCCGTTCGGGCCGGTGCCACCAGCCAGGGTGAGGAGGCTTGGTGTGCCGTTGGGTGTGATCTTCGTCACATTATTCGAGCCGGCGTTGGTGGTGTAGATGTTGCCGGCTGAATCAACCGTAATCCCGTTCGGGCCGGTGCCGCCAGCCAGGGTGAGGAGGCTTGGTGTGCCGTCGGGTGTGATCTTCGTCACATTGTCCGAGCCGGCGTTGGCGGTGTAGATGTTGCCGGCCGAATCAACCGTAATCCCGTCCGGGTAGGTGCCGCCAGCCAGGGTGAGGATGCTTGGTGTGCCGTTGGGAGTGATCTTCGTCACATTATTCGAGGTGACGTTGGTGGTGTAGATGTTGCCGGCCGAATCAACCGTAATCCCACGCGGGTAGGTGCCGCCAGCCAGGGTGAGGAGGCTTGTTGTGCCGTTGGGTGTGATCTTCGTCACATTATTCGAGCCGGCGTTGGCGGTGTAGATGTTGCCGGCCGAATCAACCGTAATCCCGTACGGGTTGGTGCCAACAGCCAGAGTGCCTGGTGTGCTGTTGGGTGTGATCTTCGTCACATTATTCGTGGTGAAGTTAGCGGTGTAGATGTTGCCGGCCGAGTCAACCGTAATCCCGTACGGGCCGAGGCCGCCAGCCAGGGTGAGAATGCTTGGTGTGCCATCGGGTGTGATCTTCGTCACATTATTCGAGCCGAAGTTGGTGGTGTAGATGTTGCCGGCCGCATCAATCGTAATCTTGCGCGGGCCGGTGCCAGTGGAGGCAAGAATGGTTGACACACCACCGGGTGTGATCTTCGTCACATTATTCGTGCCAGTGTTGGCGGTGTAGATGTTGTCGGCCGAATCAACCGTAATCTCGCGCGGGCCGAGGCCGCCAGCTAGGGTGAGGATGCTTTTTGTGTCGTTGGGTGTGATCTTCGTCACATTATCCGAGAAGGCGTTGGCGGTGTAGATGTTGCCGGCTGAATCAACCGTAATCCCGCGCGGTTCGAGGCCGCCAGCCAGGGTGAGGATGCTTTTTGTGCCGCTGGGTGTGATCTTCGTCACATCGTTCGAGCCGCTGTTGGCGGTGTAGATGTTGCCGGCCGAATCAACCGTAATCCCGCGCGGGCCGAGGCCGCCAGCCAGGGTGAGAATGCTTGGTGTGCCGTTGGGTGTGATCTTCGTCACATCATTCGAGCCGAAGTTGGCGGTGTAGATGTTGCCGGCAGAATCAACCGTGATCCCGTCCGGTTTTAAACCGCCAGCCAGGGTGAGGATGCTTTTTGTGCCGTTGGGTGTGATCTTCGTCACATCGTCCGAATTCTGGTTCGCGGTGTAGATGTTGCCGGCTGAATCAACCGTAATCCCGTTCGGGCTGAGTCCGCCAAGCAGGCCACTAAAAATCGATGCCGACGCGTGAGCGGAACCGGTGAATACTGCCGCGCAAAGCAGCACAGCGCTGACCACGACAATCACGACCGCAAAGCGCCTCGACGACGAATCAATAACCAAACTCATCATGGTGAATACCAAACTTTCTGACCATAAACGCTTGGTGGAGCCCGAATGTCAATGGCGCATTACGACAAAAACGCCCCAGTTCGGCGACACTATCACGTTCCTCACCGTGGGACAACATTGTCGTCAACGACAACGCGCTGTCTGACTCTCTGTCTAGATATGGTCGCGTGGGAACACGTAATCCCACGTGCGATCAAGCAGCTGAGCGCCGTTTTCCTGCACCGTCAACGTGCACGAGACGACATAGTCCGTCGCGGTGCAACGCATCTCGCTGTGGGCGACGATGGCAACGGTCAGCTCGCCGTCCTCGTAGAGGCTCGTGTTCTCGACGATCACTTCGGCCGACAGCGGATCGTTGTCCTTGATCCGCATCGTCGTGATCGACGAGTCCTCCCAGACGAGGCCGTTCTCGTACTTCCACGCGCCGCCGATGTCCCAGTCGAAGACTGTCTCGGTGATACCCGTGGCCGGGTCGTACGTGCGTGTACGACTGCCGCCTGAGCCTGAGCGGAGCATCTCGATCTCGGGAATCGCGGGCTCGAAGGGCGGATCGAGTGGCCGCATGATCGCGTCGGCGGCACTGACGGGGCGCTCCGGCAAAAGCAGCGACGACGCGCCCGTGCGGATGCCGAGCGTGACCGGCACGGGCGACGGCCAGGCCCACGGCCAGTAGCACGGCGAGATTGCAATGCGGATGCGGTTTCCTGGCTGAAAGCGGTGTGCAATCGAATCGAGCGGTACGTCGATCGCCATCTCCTCGCCTGGTACGACGGCCTCGGGCCGGTCGTTGCCGTGGCGATGGCAGATGTTCAGCTGACCGCGCGTGACGAGCAGCGACGAGCCATCGGGTGCGACCTCGCTGAGCCG
>Ga0194041_10001327_pt1 | contig 10436 bp, 11 predicted proteins | sample JunL449m_MetaG_FD_160082 | JGI IMG/M metagenome (GOLD analysis project Ga0194041, IMG submission 160082) | Anoxic zone freshwater microbial communities from boreal shield lake in IISD Experimental Lakes Area, Ontario, Canada - Jun2016-L442-9m | ecosystem: Environmental > Aquatic > Freshwater >...
GCGTTCTTGCTGGCGATCCGCGATCACCTGCGCAGCGCGCGCGACCTTGGTGCAACCGCCTACATCCAATATGTGCGCAATGCAGGGGGCCAGGCTGGTGCGATGACCGATCACCTCTGCTTTGACGCCTACGACCTGCCGCAGGTGCCGCACCGACTCGCCGAAGAGATTGGTGGCGCGGCGCGCCTCTCCATTCGCGCCGGCGGCTGCGCCTACTGCCATCTGGTTGCCGATGAGTCACACGGCGGTCGGCGCATGCTACATCGCGATCCCTTCGGGCTGGTCATTGCGCCGTTTGCAAGCCGCTCGGCGTTTGAGACGTGGATTGTGCCGAACACTCATAGCGCCGACTTCGCCGATACCGACGCCGCAACGATCGCCGGATTCGCGGCCACGCTGCAGACCGCGGTCCGGGCGCTGCGGGCGATTGGCATGCCGCCGTACAACCTGATGCTGCACACGGCGCCCCTGCGCGAGCGCGTCGACGGCACCTACCACTGGCACTGGGAGCTCCACCCGCGCCTCCGTCCGATCGGCGGTTTGGAACTCGCTTCAGGCATCCCCGTGGTGCCGATCTCCCCTGAGGAGGCGGTTGCGGAACTGCGCCGCGCCCTGGCCTAGCCGCCCTGCTATCGTTCCGCAGCACCCGCAACGTGGTCGGCAGAGATCGGCCGGCGGGGCAAAGGAGTGAACCATGGCACGACAGGTGATGAACGCCGAAGAGATCCGCAGGGCTCTGACCCGCATCTCGCATGAGATCATTGAGAAAGAGGGGACCGAAGGTCTCGTCGTCGTTGGCATTCAGCGCCGCGGCGTCCCGCTTGCCAAAGTCATTGTTGACGCGATCAAAGAGCACGAAGGCGTCACCGTTGAGTCGGGCACCCTTGACATCAGCTTCTATCGCGATGACCTTTCAACGATCGCTGTTGCCCCAGTGCATCGTGGCACCTCGATCCCTGGCGACATCACTGGCAAGACGGTGATCTTGGTTGACGACGTGCTCTATACGGGCCGTACGATTCGCGCCGGCCTCGACGCGCTCATTGATTACGGTCGACCGAAGGCGATCCGCCTCGTCGCTCTGATTGACCGCGGGCACCGCGAACTGCCAATTCGTGCCGATCACGTCGGGAAGAACATTCCAACAACCAGTGAAGAGGTTGTGCGCGTCTGCGTAAAGGAGATCGACGGCGAAGACCTCGTCAAGGTGGAGCTGCTCGCCGAGCATCTCGCCGCGAACGAGGCGGCCGCCAAGGCGAAGGGCTGAGCCGGCACACGGAGGGTTGACGATGGTCACCCAGGCCGCCCCCGCCGAGGAGCGCAGCAGCCGCCATTTGCTTGACGTTGCCGGTCTCAATTGGCGCTCACTCCAGAAACTCCTTGCCAGCGCAGGCGAGATGCAGCAACTACTCGACTCTCGTGCTGGTGGCAGTGATGCCCTGCGTGGTGTCGGCGTTACCACCCTCTTCTACGAGCCCTCAACTCGCACGCGCATCTCCTTTGAAGCTGCCGCCGCCGCACTCGGCGCACGCGTCACCACCTTCAACGTCGCCACCTCCTCAGTAGGCAAGGGGGAGTCGCTCGTCGATACGGTGCGCACCCTTGAGGCGTTGCGCAGCCAGGTGATCGTGCTTCGTCATGAGCGCGCCGGTGCCCCATGGCTCGCCGCACGTCACTTCGGCGGGAGCATCGTCAATGCGGGCGACGGCTGGCATGCACATCCAACGCAGGCGCTCCTCGACCTTTCCGTTCTTTCGCGAAACCTGGGTGATAGCAGCGGATACCTCGCCGGCCGACGCATCGCCATCGTCGGCGACCTGCTGCATAGCCGCGTCGTGCGCTCCAATCTGCACACCCTCACTACTGCTGGCGCCACCGTGCTGCTGACCGGCCCGGCATCACTCACCACCGGATTCGCCGAACATGCCGCGTCGTTCCGCGGCACGGCAGGGAACGTGCAGCTGGTGGGGAACCTCGACGAGGCGCTGCATAACGCCGATGCGGTGATGGCGCTACGCATTCAACGCGAACGACTCACCCCTGGCGAACTGGATTCTCTTGAGGCGTATCGAGCGGCATGGGGTCTAACCGAGGCGCGATTGGCGGCGCTCTCACCACGTGCGCTGGTGCTGCATCCAGGGCCAATGAACGAAGGGGTAGAGATTGACCCCAACGTTGCCGATGGCCCACGCAGCCTCGTCCTGGAGCAGGTACGCGCGGGGATTCCGATGCGCATGGCGGTCTTGGCGCAGGTCGTGGCTGAGGCGCGCGCATGACTGATCTACTGACCGTGAACTTTGCAGAGCACTGGGTCGTTGATCCCGTCGCTGAGCTCGCCGGTGTTGCCTCGGTCAGCATCATCGCGGGCAAGATCGCGTCAGTGACCTGGCGCGACGGCGAAGCGGCAGCACGCGCCTGCTGGACGGCGGGTGCGAACCCTGGCCCAAGCGATCCAACCGTTGCACTCCTGCCAGCACTGATCGACCTGCATGCGCACTTTCGACAGCCCGGAGCGAACGCATCGGAAGATGTTGAGAGCGGCACACGTGCCGCAGTACACGGTGGGTACGGCACCGTCGCGCTGATGCCCAACACGGAGCCAGCCGCCGACACCGTGGAGACGCTTCGCGCGGCGATCGCTGGCGAGCGACATGGCGTGCGACTCCTCCCCATCGCCGCCGCCACGGTTGGTCGCGCCGGCACGCAGGTGAGCAACGTTGGTGCGCTGGTCAAGGCTGGCGCCGTCGCCATCTCCGATGACGGGAGCCCGATCGCCGATCGTGTCGTCTTCCGCGCCGCACTGCTCGCCGCCGCCACCGCGGGGATTCCGCTCATCGAGCATTGCGAAGAGCCGTCGCTCACCGACGGCAGTGAGGCCGCCGACGGACTCGTCGCCTCGCGACTCGGCCTGCGACCCTGGCCTGCGGCTGGAGAGCTGCGCGCCGTCGAGAGTGCCATCGCCGTGCTGCGTGACGTCGTTACATCTGCGGCACCAGCGCGACTGCACCTGACACATCTCTCAACGGCGGCGGCACTCGCGGCGGTCCGTTCGGCACAGGGCGAGGGGCTTCCGCTCACCTGTGATGTCACACCGCACCACATCGCGCTCACCGATGGCTGGATTGCTGGTGATCGACGCTGGGCCTGGGAGGTTGCCAGTGGTGACGAACGCCTAGCCCCAACCGCCGACGCCTTCGATGCCGATCTGCGTGTCTGCCCGCCGCTGCGCGCCGCTGTCGACGCGGCCGCCTGTCGCGAGGCACTGCGCAACGGCACTGCACTGGCGATCGGCACCGATCACGCACCGCACTCGCGCGAGAAGAAGGAGGTGGAGTTCGGACTCGCCGCCAATGGGATCGCGGGTATTGAGACGAGTCTCAGCGTTGCCATCGCTGCCCATCGCGCGGGAGAACTCTCACTGGCGACGATTGTCGCTGCGCTGACCACAGGGCCAGCGCGCCTGCTAGGCGCAGATTTGGTCGGCGTGACCCCGGGTGCATCGGCATCACTCGTGCAGGTTGATCTCGCGGTGAGCTGGCGTCCGAGTCGCGAGACGCTTCAGGGGCGCAGCATTAACATGCCGCTGATTGGTCGTGAGCTCCCTGGCGTGGTGCTGCTGACCGTTCTAGAGGGCCGACTCGCCTATCAGAGGTAAGTGGCGATCTGCGCCACAATAGGGGCATGAGCACCACACCAACGCCCGAGGTCATGCCCGAATACAAGGGGGGGCCACTTGATGCTGACCGCGGCCCTGGTCTCGGCTGCTTCTGGATTCAGGCGGTGGCACTCGTCATCGCGATGATTCTGGCGCCCCTCTCGGCGGTGTTGAATTGGCCGGCGCCTATCGCCATCGGCCTACTGATCCTGGTAGTCATCCTGCTTCTGCTCGTGGGGCAGACCTCAATCTTCCTACTGCGCCTCATCTCCGCCGATCGGAAGGGGCGCCGCGCACCGATGCGGAGCGCCACGAAGACGGTTGGCCAGCTCGAGGATGAGTCGAAGGGCGACAAGGGGAGCGGCGGCGTGGGAGAATCCCGCTAATGCCAGTACTTGCAACCTACTTCTCGATTCGACGGGGGCGCGACCCCTTCTTTAAGTTTTTTATGCGCACCCTCTTCCCGCGCACGGTAAAGGAGTACGAGAAGAAGTTCGGCATCAAGTTCCTCGGCTGGTACAACGTGGCGCACGGCTGGGACTTTGACAACGTGATCATGTTTGATCTTCCCGACTATGGCACCCTCGACAAGCTCGAGGCCGACGAATCCTCACGTGCCCTCGGTCATCGCGCTGGCGAGTGGATGTTCGAGCGCCATCACTCCATGTTCTTGCGCGAGCGACTCTCCTCCGACTTGGAGTACACGGGCTGATGATCTTCGGGCGTAAACCAAAGGCTGAGGCGGCTCCCGCAGAGGGGGCGCCGGTGATTTCACACGAGGTCGCTTGGCGTTATGCCGATGCCGCTGAAGCGGCAGGCTCGGAGCGCGTCCTCGCGATTGAGCACGCAACGGAGCGACTCAGCCGCTATCTGCGCGATCACCGCACCGTACTACTCACCGCAGCACCACTCATCCTTGCGGGAACTACTGATGCGCCAGAACTTGTCTTGGGGCAGGAGGGCGGATTTACGATGAGCTCAACCGATGCCGAGGGTTCGATATCAATGGATCACGTCAGCACCTCTGAGGTTGTGGAGTTGTGGGGCGCAGCAGACCTCTACGACCGCATCGAGGCGGCACTGCGTTCGGCGGCTGGGCTTGCGCCGCGACCAACCGGCGCGACCGTGGCGGGCCTCGGCGTGGCCGGGGACGACCGCGCGTCGGTCTGATTCGCGATGGGCAGCACGCCCGTCGCCGGTGAACTTCTCGCGATTGGCGAACTAGCCCCCGGCCGCATCACGCTCGAGTTCCGCGCCCCCGCCCTGATCGCTTCGCTCCGCCCTGGGCACGCGCTTCATGTTGTTCGCCCTGAGTCGGGCGGATATCGACTGCGGCGTGTTGCCCCCGTCTCACGGATTGATCTCCTTCGGGGGAGCGTTGAGGTTGCGCTGCAGCCACGAGCTGACGGGGGTCAGGACGCTTTGGCAGGGCTACGAATCGGCGAGATCATTGAGCTGATCGGACCAATTGGGCAGCCGATCCTCATCAACAAGGCCACGATGCGGCTGCTGCTGATCGTTGATGGTGAAGGGTTCGCTTGGGTACGCGCGTTGGCGATCGCCGCAACGAGTGCCGGCATCAGTGTGACGATGCTGCAGCAGGCGGAAACTTCGGGAGACCTTCCGCCAGCCAGCCTCCTCCCCGATATGGTGGAGATCGTTGTGGCCACTGGCGATGGCAGTATCGGTCACCGCGGTGGCGTCGCCGACCTACTTGCCGAATATGTCTCCTGGGCCGATCAGGCGATCGTCGCCGGCGGCGCAGAGATTCGAGCGGCTGCGACATCGGCCGCGTATCGCCGTCGCACCGTCGATCGCACCACGGCGAGCGGGAAACCTGCGCGCGCTCGCACAGCATCAGCGGGTGATCGTGCGCCGTGGCTGCAGGCACTCCTCTCACACGAGATCGGTTGCGGCATTGGTGCCTGTGGTGGTTGCACCGTTGCATCACGAGATGGCCAGGTGCGTCTCTGTCGCGAAGGACCAGCGGTGGACGCACTCGGCTCACAGATTACGGGTGGTGCATAAGTGCCCCCACGAAAGCGCGCCAAGGTTGCTGTACCGCGCACAACGGGAACCACGCAGGCGGCGGAACAGCTGAACGAACGCATCAATCCGCTGACCGTTGATCTCGCCGTCACGCTTGGCACCGAGCACGCGCTACGACTTGAGCGTCCGATCGTAGTTGCCAGCGGGCCGCTCGGATTTGGCAACGAGGCCGGTGGCGCGATTGACTTACGTGACGTTGGCCTCTTCGTTGTGCGTGGTATCTCGCTGCGGCCGCGATATGGCGGCCAAATGCCACGGCTCGTTGAGGTTCCTGGCGGTCTGATGCACGCGGTAAGCCGCGAAAATCCCGGCGCTGACGAGGTGATGGATCGGCACGGTGCAAGTTGGCGCTCAGCACCGTGCGCAGTCGCCCTCTCCCTTGTCGCAACGTCGGTGAAGGAGCTTGCGCAGCTAATCGCACGAGTTGAGCGGCGCGCCGACGAGCTCGGCATCGTGGCGCTTGAGGTCGACCTCACCGCCCCGTGCGACGACCTCGATGGGAGCCGGTGGGAGGTATCGGCTGACGAGGCACTTCGCCTCATCGATACGGCTCGCGGTGCGACCGATCGACCGCTCATCGCGAAGGTCTCGTCCGCGGCGAACGAACTCCGCCGATTGGCGAGCGAGTCACTCGACGCGGGGATCGATGTGCTCTCCGTTAGCGGATCACCGCATGGATTTCTCCCTGATCGCGCGCGACGTGGCCCAGCCTTGGCGGCAGGGATTGGCGAGCTTTCGGGGCCGCTGGTGCGGCCTGCTGCGCTCGCCGCGATCGCTGTGGCATTCGGCAGTTCTGGTGCGCCGATCATCGGCGGGGGAGGGCTTGGCTCACCAGCCGACGCCCTCGACGCTTTTGCCGCTGGCGCAAGCGCGGTGAGCCTCGGTACCGCTCTCTGGGCGGACCCGCGACTTCCCGGCGCGGTAGGTGCCTCACTGCGCCGCGCGGTGGCCGCCCGCGGCGAGACGAGCGTCCTCGCGTTGCGCGGGAGCGCGCTAGGCTCTCGCCATGAGTGAACCGCTTCGCCCACTTCGTGAACCGCTGACGCCACCCGCCGGCTATCCCGTCACCCCTGCCGATCCGCGTGATCGCGCGGCAACGGCCGAGCGCATTGAAGGCCTGTTGCTCGCTACTGGCGCGCTTCAACGTGGGCACTTCCTTCTAAAGAGCGGGCGCCACGGCGATCAGTACCTCGAGAAGTGGTCGCTCCTGCAGCACCCTTCTGCTGCAGCAGAGATCGCCCACGTCCTTGCAGTTCAAAGCCTTGCGCTTGTTCAGGAGCTTGGCGGGGAGATTGATCTCGTCGTTGGGCCGACAACGGGTGGCGTGCTGTTGGCGTATGAGATTGGCCGCCTCCTTGGCGTGCGTGGGCTCTTCGCTGAAGAGGTACGTGGTGCTGACGGGCGTACGCGTCGTGAGTTCCGTCGCGGCTTTCAGATCCCACCGCGCGCACGCGTCTTGCTCGTCGACGACATTCTGACCACAGGCGGATCTCTGCAAGCGCTCCTCCCGCCGCTCTATGCGGCAGGTGCGCATCCAATCGCCGCCGCGGTGGTCGCAAGTCGCACCCCAGGGCTCACCTCAATTGATGCAGAGGGTCGCGATCCGATCCCCCTCATCGCTGGGATCACCCTCAATCTACCGACGTATGAACCAGTCGCCTGTCCGCTCTGTTCGGCTGGTGAGCCGATCGGCGCACCTGGAAGTAGTGGTCGCTAGCTAGTTCGCGGCAAGCTCTGCAAGGGCCGCGTCAATCTCTTCTGGGCTGACCACACCCTCAAGTGAGCGCAGGATGCGACCGTCGCGTCCGACGGTAAAGATCCACGGTTCAACCGGAAGTTGCCACGCGTCCACAATGCTGGTCGGCTGCAGGCCACCACCCGTCGCGAGGATCGGGATCAAGCGAGTCCCGTTCCAGCTCATCTGGTACGGCTCGACGTGAATGATGATGACGCCTGGGTGTCGATCGGCCGCAGCCTTCAGAACTGCCAGCGTTGGTCCACACGCCTGCGATACGCAGAATGCAGGCGAGGCGAAGGCGATGAGGAACGGCGTCCCCGTTGCGAGAAGCTCCGAGGCGGAGTGCGTATAGAAGTCGGCACGCGGATCAGGATCAGTTGAGACCCCAGCGACCCCGTGCGGGTCTGTGGCGGCGAGTGGTGTAGCGACGGTCGGCGCCTTGTTGCCAGGTCGCGGCGCAATACCAGCCGACTGCACGATCGCGGTGACACGAATCAGCACAGTTGCCCCTGCGGCGTCAGTGCCGCTTAGCACGAGACCGATCTCGTGCGCCCCCACGGGAATATTCGTTGTGCCAATGAAGAAGCCACGTACTTTGTTAATTGCCCACGTGAATGGGAACGGCGACGCTGCGGCGAGTGGCGTGCAGCCGTCAGTCGTGATGTCGAAGACCTCGCTCTTGAGCGTCCATGCTGGCGAGCCGAGCGGGAAACTGGCACCGTCAATAAGGCCGACGATCAGTCGGGTTGGACCAGGGGCAAGGTCGCTATTGGCGATGAGGGGGAGCGGCCCGGTGGAGCTCGCCTGCCCCGCGGCGGGCCAGGCATCGGTGCAGCCGTGTCGCGCACTCCCGCCAGCGCTCGCGCTCGGCGAGGGGGTTGCGCCCCCACAGGCGACGAGGGTCGCGCAGAGGGAGGTCAGGATCGCGCTCCGCAATAACTTCTTCACCCGCTCACTCTATCCCACGAAACCGAGGGTCGGCGTACCATCTAGCGCATGAAGAGTTTCCGCACCGCGCTTCGACTCCTGCTCGCAGCCACCATTGGCCTCGTAGTCGTTGGGGTGATTGTGCGTGCCACTGAGTCGGGCATGGGCTGCCCAGATTGGCCGCTCTGCTACGGACAGCTCATCCCACCAACCGCCGATTCAGGGAACGTCATCGCCTACAAGGCGTGGCTGGAGTGGATCCATCGCACCATCGCCGCGGGGATCGGCCTCATCGCCCTTGCGGTAGTCATCACCGCACTGAGAAACCTCAAGGGCCGCCGCTCCCTCCAGGGTGCGTCGATTGCCCTACTAATCCTTGTCCTCTTTCAGGCCTGGCTGGGACGCCAAACGGTCCTAGAGTCCAACTCGGGAATATCAGTGACGGCGCACCTCGCGACCGCGATGGCATTTGTTGGGTTGCAGGTCTGGGTGCTGGCTCGTAGTGGATACGCCGAAGTGCTCACTGGCATTCGACGCGCAAGCGGTGCCGTCGTCGCGCCAATCGTTGCGGCAGGAGGTATTTACGCCTTGCTGCTCTTCGGATCAAATGTCTCAGGTACCGAGACCGGCCTCCTGTATCCAGATTGGCCACTCATGGGCGGAACGCTCTTCCCGCCAGTGACCGCGATCTCAACGCCACAGATCGCTCATCGCTACGCGACGGCGATCGTTGCGCTGATTCTTATTTCGGCGCTCTGGATCGTCCGACGTGAGAAGGGGAGCCCGGCGCGCGTGCGCCAGCTCCTCACCTACGCCACGGCGACCTTTGCGCTGCAGTGCCTCATCGGCGCGGCGCAGATCTTTACCAAGCTCGCACCCTGGACACAGACGCTACACGTCGCCCTCGCTACCATCATCTGGATCCTGACCGTCGGCGCCGCTTCGATCGCACTGCTTGAGGGGCGCTCTGCGGGCGGCTCATCGGCCGGAGGAGCAACGCGAAAATCGCAGACACGTCGTGAGACACTCTCCGCCTACATTGCGCTCACCAAGCCGCGCATCGTGGAGCTACTCCTGATTACGACGATCCCGGCCATGCTCCTTGCCGCACACGGGTTTCCGCCACTAACACTCATTGCCGCCACGCTCGTTGGAGGAACCCTTAGTGCGGCGAGCGCCAACGTCTTCAACTGCATTATTGATGCCGACATCGACGCTCAGATGGCGCGGACCGCTGCGCGACCGCTCGTCACGGGGCGGATCAGTGTTGGAGCGGCGCTCCTCTTCGCGAGCATCCTTGGCGTTGCGAGCTTCGTCTTTCTCGCCATCACCACAACGATCATGGCGGCGTTTGTTTCGCTCCTCGCCATCGCCTTCTACGTGCTGATCTACACGCTGATCTTGAAGCGCTCAACACCACAGAACATCGTGATCGGCGGGGCGGCGGGCGCACTGCCGCCAGTGATTGGTTGGGCCGCGGTGACCGGCGATATCTCGCTGGTGCCAATCCTCCTCTTCGCCCTCGTCTTCTACTGGACGCCGCCACACTTCTGGGCGCTGGCACTGCGCATCGGTCCTGACTATGCCGCCGCCGGCGTGCCGATGCTTCCCGTCACGGCAGGGCCAGCAGAGACGGCGCGACAGATCTGGCTTTATACGATTCTTCTCGTGGCGATGAGCCTGATGCTCTGGGCGGTCGCTGGGATGGGTCTCGTCTACCTCGGCGTTGCTGTCGTTGGTGGCGGAATCTTCCTACTGCGCGCTTGGCGTCTGCGTAGTGATGTACTCGGTGATGGCCTGCTGCGTGGCGCAACGCGCCTCTATCGCTTCTCGATCAGCTACCTCACGCTGATCTTCGCCGCGATCGCGATCGACTCAATCCTGCCGCGTTAACGGCGAGGCTTCAGCGGCGATCGGCCGCCGCGGCCTGTCGCTCTGCGCGACCGCCACGATCGAGCTTGCCGAGCCAGAACTGTACCTGCGGCCCGATGGTGAAGGCGAACCAGATCGTGCCGAAGCCGAAGGTGCCGCCGAGCACGATTCCCAAGATGCCCACCGCGACCTCAA
>Ga0194041_10001328_pt1 | contig 10434 bp, 6 predicted proteins | sample JunL449m_MetaG_FD_160082 | JGI IMG/M metagenome (GOLD analysis project Ga0194041, IMG submission 160082) | Anoxic zone freshwater microbial communities from boreal shield lake in IISD Experimental Lakes Area, Ontario, Canada - Jun2016-L442-9m | ecosystem: Environmental > Aquatic > Freshwater >...
GCGTGATCTCGAAAGTTGAACGGTGAGGGCACGGATAGATACGTAGCCTCGAGGCCGAGTCGACTCGCCGTACCCGAGTCAAGTGTGGCCGAACAGCAAATCACCGTCAGTTGCTTTTCTGCCCAAGCCTGAGCACGCAACGTATCTGCAACATCGATTCGAGTGAGTCTGAGCACATGGCGATAGTTGCGGGTTGGCTCTACCCACAGAACCGTCCCCGGGCCGAGCTTACCGAGCAAAGACTGCGTGTCATCCACAACTGACTCTGCAACCCGGACGGAGCGATCAATCCGGTGCTTTGCCGTTGACTCCCCGGCATGTCGTGCTGCTGCCCGCAGACTATTGAGTGCTCGGTCTGCCGCTGAGGACGCAGTAGCGAGCGCTGCGGCAAGATCCTCACCAAGACCAGCAGTGAGGCGCACCGTTCCTACCCCTGCAATTCCTTCCATGCATGCTTCGAGCATCTCGCCTGCCGACCGCAGCGAGGCTGCAACCTTGTCATCACCGGCAACACTTCGGTCATGAACCCGCCCAAGATTCAGCAGTCTTCCCTCGGTCATTTCGATGCTCAGTGATCCGACGATGGAGTCCTCAAACTCATGCGCCTCATCTATCACGAGTTGCGTATGCGGTGGGAGGAGGGTGCCGCCGGTTTGTATGTGTGCCCCGTAGAGATGGGCATTGACCACCACGATGTCTGCTTCTTCGGCGATAGATCGCGCGTGTTCAGATTTGCAGTCAGTCGAATAGGAGCATTTCGCCGCACCAACACACTCACCCGGACCAACCGAAACGGCTGACCATGCCCTCCAGTTTGGTGTGATCGGCAACTCAGCCATGTCGCCAAGTTGGGACTCCTCAGCCCACTCGAGAATGAGTTCAACCTCAGCTCGAATTTCCGCATCACTCAGATCCGCGTCACCCATGGTTGCAGTTGCCCCAAGATCTAGGCCAAGTTGATCTTTGCCCCGTAGCTGCACGCGCACCTCGGCAATGGCCGCCTCACAGACGTAATTCGAACGACCTTTGAGCACTGCATAGCTAAAGGGCTGATCTAGAACACTCTCTAGGAGGGGCAACTCAACCGAGGCCAGCTGATCCTGAAGTGCCTTGGACGAGGTGACGATCACGGTCCTCGAGCCTTTCCCCGCCGCCAATATCGCGGGGATGAGGTACGCAATCGACTTTCCAACTCCCGTCGGCCCCTGCACGGCAAGGTGTTGCTTCTGAGCGAAGGCCTGCTCGACTGCCTGAGTCATTTCTAGCTGCTGCGGCCGTTCCTCGCCCTCGGGGAGAGCAGAGATGACTGCACCGAGGACTCGTGCTGCTTGGCTAACTGCAGCGGATCCGTTCAGCTTTTCCTCAGGCTCCGACACGGGTCAACACTACGGGCCTTTAGAGACCTCCGACAGCTTCCTGACTGGATTTGGTGCGGGGGAGAGGTTATGTGGTTGAGTGAGCACGCAGAGTGCAGTTTCAAGTCCCCCGTAGGAAAGTAGAACATGGCAATTACAACCGAACAGTCCGACGCGGCGAAGCAGGAGTACGAGCGGCGTTGGTGGATTCTGGCAGTGCTGTGCTTCAGCTTGTTGGTGATTGTTCTCGACAACTCAATCCTGAACGTAGCCATTCCAACCATCATCACAGACCTGCGAGCAACGAACAGTCAGTTGCAGTGGATTGTTGACTCCTACACGATTGTCTTTGCTGGTCTTCTGCTTACCGCTGGCGCACTGGGCGACAAGTTCGGTCGCCGAAAGGCTCTTCAAGCCGGTCTCGTGATCTTCGGGTTTGGATCACTGCTCGCTGCGTTGTCATCTACGGCAGATCAATTGATCTCGACTCGAGCCCTTATGGGAGTCGGCGCAGCACTCATCATGCCTGCCACATTGTCGATCATCACCAACGTGTTTCCCGCCCAGGAACGCGGCAAAGCAATCGGAATCTGGGCCGGGGTTGCCGGCCTTGGTGCCGCACTCGGACCATTGACAGGCGGATTCTTAGTGGAACACTTCTATTGGGGATCGGTATTCCTCGTGAACCTTCCAATCGTGGTTGTTGGCTTAGTAGCAGGGTTCGTTCTGATCCCCGATTCAAAAGACCCGACTGCGCCTCGCTTGGACCCTGTGGGCGCCATCCTCTCTATCGCTGCACTGAGCATGTTGCTCTTTGCCATTATTGAAGCGCCTAGCGAAGGCTGGCTTCAGCCAAAGATTCTGGGGATCTTCCTGGTGGGCTTACTCCTTGGAGGAGCGTTCATTCTGTGGGAGCGCAGAGTCGCCAGCCCCATGCTCGACATGAGTTTTTTCAGCAACCCACGCTTTAGCGCTGCCAACGGTGCCATCACGGTTGTGTTCTTCGCAATGTTCGGGTCGATCTTTTTGCTGACTCAATACTTTCAATTCGTTCTGGATTATTCGCCGCTCGAAACTGGCGTGCGTATGGTTCCGTTCGCGCTGACGTTGATGGTTGTGGCACCAAGCAGTTCGAAAGTGGTGCTCCGTTTCGGTACTAAACGGACCGTTACTGTGGGTCTGTCGATTGTTGCTCTTGCGCTGTTGACCATGACCTTGCTCGAGGTGGACTCCGACTACTGGCAGATCATGTGGCGCCTCATGCTGCTCGCTTTGGGTATGGGCCTCACCATGGCACCCTCTACCGACTCCGTTATGGGATCGCTGCCTCTCGGAAAGGCCGGGGTTGGCTCGGCTGTGAATGACACGACGCGGCAAGTGGGCGGTGCTCTCGGGGTAGCCATCATCGGTAGCGTCTTGGCAACCGTTTACGGTTCCAAGGTGAATGATTTCCTGACCGGAGTGGGTGCCCCTTCTGTTGCTGTTGAGGCTGCGAAGAGTTCACTTGGTGGAGCAAACATGGTTGCAGCTCAGGCTCCATCTTTGGAACAGGGAAAGCAACTCTTAAGCATTGCAAATAGTGCCTTTGTGGATGCGCTGCACTGGAGCGTGATCGTCGCCGCTCTTCCCGTGGCCGTTGGCGCTGGGCTCGTGTATCGCTTTCTGCCAGCCACCGCACGTACTGAAGACCTGCTCGAACAAGAGGTGGAATTCACCGCCGAGCATGAGGGCTGATACGGCTACAGGGTGGGAGGTAGTATGGCCTCAATCAGATGTGGTCCTGGAGTTGTGAAGGCAACCTCAAGCTGTTCTGTGAACTCCTCTGCGGTGGTTGCCCGAGTAGCGGCTACCCCGAGCCCCTGAGCTAAAGCCACAAAGTCGAGTCGAGGATTGGTCAGGTCAAGCATCTCGAGCGCCTTCGGCCCAGGGTGCGCCCCCACTCGCGTGAGTTCTAAGTTGAGAATTGCGTAGGACTGATTATTGAGAATGACCGTGATGACATCAAGGCCCTCGCGAACCTGTGTCCACAGGGCCTGGAAGGTATACATCGCGCTTCCATCAGCTTGCAGGTTTAAGACCTTGCGCCCCGGAGAGGCTACTGCTGCACCGGTCGCTACTGGCATCCCAAACCCGATTGCACCACCGGGCAGACAGAGCCAGTCGTGGCGTGGAGCACCAGCGGTAAATCCAGAAACAAAAAGGCCAGCAGTATTGCCCTCATCAACCACAATCACGTTCTCGGGGAGGAGCGCCCCAATTGCTGCTGCAAACGACTCTGCGTTCAGCGCGCCGGCCGGCAGATCAGGCCTGGATGGTTCAGCAAGCTGCGCTGAGTCGGACGAAGCACCCAAGCGTTGCGCAAGCTGTTCCAATGCCGATACCGAGTCATCTCCATGCTCTGCCATCACATGGACCGTGCATCCGACAGGAACAAGATCGGAGGCAATCTCTGGATAGGCAAAGAACGACACCGGCGAGGCTGTCTCGACCAAAATCAAGTGTTTCAGGCCAGCAAGTTGCGCCTGAGCAAACTCCGCTAGATACATCAGGCGCTCCAGTGACGGCAGTCCTGCTCCGCGTTGAAGTCGAGTCGGGAAAGTCTCTGCGATGAGTTTGGCTTCTGTGGCGGCACCAATGCGCGAGGCAGCAAGCAGCCCTTTCTCCATCAGACTCGCGCCACCAAGAAGAAACGCCGTGGGTTCACCCGAGGCCAGAACTTCAGCAATCTGATCAAGCGTGGAATTCATGACGGGGCGAGGCTGCGGAACAGCATCAGGGGGCATTGGTCCATCTGACTCCAGCCAGCAAACATCAGCGGGAAGAATCAGCGTGGCTACTTGGCCGGGTGGCCCATGGGCGGCGGCCACTGCCGCAACTGCGTCAGCCTGCAGATTAGCTGTGGAGTCTGCCGAGCGGATCCAACCCGAGACCCCCTGAGCGATGCTCTCAATATCGCTCTGCAAGGGGGCGTCATAGCGCGCATGGTACGTGGCGTGATCACCCACGATGTTCACGATCGGCGTGTGGCCTCGGCGAGCATTATGAAGGTTAGCTAAACCGTTGCCAAGGCCCGGGCCAAGATGCAGCAGCACCGCAGCGGGTCGACCCGTCATTCGCGCGTAACCATCAGCAGCACCAGTTGCCACACCCTCAAAGAGTGCCAGGACGGAGTGCATTTCGGGCACCTCATCAAGGGCTGCAACAAAGTGCATCTCCGAGGTACCCGGGTTCATAAAGCAGGTGTCTACCCCAGCAGCAACCAGAGTTCGAATAAGTGCTTGTGCGCCGTTCATCATTGATCCTCGGTGTCGAATAAAATCTCAGGGTTCAAAATCCCATTGGGGTCGAATGCTCGCTTGATTCTGCGCATGAGCGCAATCTTGGCAGGGTCAACAAGCTCATTGAAGAACTGCTTCTTGGCTCGCCCAATGCCGTGCTCGCCAGAAATTGCGCCTCCCAGAGCCAGTCCCGCTGCGAACAATTCGGTGAGTAAGCGATGCCTCTTTTCGGGGTCAGCGCAAAAGATCCCCATATGTACGTTGCCGTCACCTGCGTGGCCACATCCTGCTATCCAAGCCTCATACTCAACAGCGAGTTGGCTTACAGAATTCATAAACTGTGGGATCTGAGCGCGAGGGACCACGACGTCGATGATGTCGTCGGCCCCTGCGGCTTTAGCCATCCAAAATGCCTTCTCACGCGCATCGATAAGCCCAGCAGCTGCACCAGAGGGCAGAACATAGGCGTCGATCGCTCCGAGCTCGAAGAGCATCTCCGAGAGCCGCTCAGTATCTTCTTCAAGCCTCGAAAGAACCGAGCTCTCCATCATCACGACTAGGTAAGCCAGTGCGGTGTCTTGAATCTCTTGTGGGATCCCAAGTTCAAGACCCGTAAATGAGTGAACCGCTGACATGGTTAACAGGTCAATGTACTCAAGCAGAACAGGGCCAATTCCTGAATCAATCACTCGCGGAACCGCAGCTGAAACCTGTTCCAAGGTGCTGAACGGGGCCAGAACCGTCATCTGATGCTCAATGCGAGGCGAGAGTTTCAGCGTGGCCTCGGTGACGAGTGCCAGAGTTCCCTCGCTGCCAACCACAAGCTGCGTCAGGTCATAGCCCGTTGAAGCCTTGACGAACTTCCCACCTGAGCGAATCACCTCACCACCGGGGAGTACGAGTTCCACACCGAGCACCTGATGGCGGGTCACGCCGTACTTGACGGCGCGCATGCCTCCCGCATTAGTCGAGATATTGCCTCCGAGGCTTGAGGAATATTCGCCGGGGTATACCGGGTACATCAGGTTGTGCTTGCGGGTGAGCAGGTCGAGCTCATTCAACCGGACGCCGGGTTGTACCACAGCGACATGGTTTTCGGTGTCAATCTCGAGCACATGATTCATGCGTTCGAACGAGATGACCATTGACCCAGCGCTTGGAACAGCCGCACCTGACAAACCGGTTCCGGCACCGCGCGCGGTCACCGGGATGCCTTGTTCATCTGCAAACTTCAAGATTACCGAGACCTCATCGGTGCTTTCTGGGCAGAGAACAAGTTCGGGCTGAACTGCTTGCACCGTGAGACACTCATCACTTCCATAATCAGCGAGCGAGTCCGAGTCGAGCACTCTGTTTGCTGGAAGTATCTCTGCAAGTTGTTCAGTAAGCGTGGCCATGAGATTCCCCGGGTAACCTTGCTGCGTTGCAACACCTGAGCTCACCAACACTAATTGAAATCTGGAGTCAGGCAATCAACGGCCTGCCCGCTGCTGAAAATTAGGTGACACTAAACGGATGAGTGAAACAGGTGAGTTTCTTTTCTGGATGGATTCACCAGAGGCTTCGATACGAGATGTGGTTGGCTCCAAGGCCTCGAGTCTTGCTCGTGTTGCAGGCGCTCGTTTTTTTGAGCCCCCCAGTCAAGAGTCGGAGAGCCGCCTAGAGATCCGAACGATAGAGAACGCGGCGCTGACCGAGATACCTACTCCAGAGGGTTTCGTCGTGTGCATAGCTGCATGTTCTGAGTTCTTAGGCCAGGACTCAGTTGCGGTTCCGCTGAACAAGTTGTTCGCAGAACTAGAAGCAGGCGACATCAAACCAGAAGATGTAGCCATCAGTGCGCAAGTCCTTATTGACCAGGCAGAACTTCCCGAGAACCTTCTACGTCAACTGAATCTGGCAGTAACCAAACTGCTATCGAGGTGCGGCCAAGATACTCTGCTAGCGGTTCGTTCAAGCGCAACCGCTGAAGACCTTGTTGGCGCCAGCTTTGCGGGTCAATACGAAAGCGTTTTGGCAGTACATGGGCTTGATGAGGTGCTGCGAGCCTACCGCATCGTTGTTGGTTCACTGTTCTCTGCGCGGGTTCTGGCGTACTCCCGAACCCAGCTCATATCTGCTCGATCCAACCTGATGGCCGTTGTTGTGCAGCGAATGGTGCGCTCAGATCTCGGTGCGTCTGGGGTGCTACTGAGTTCAGACCCTGACCTGCAGAGGAGCTCGTCCACTGGCCTTGACGGTTCCGAGGACAGTCGACTTGACAGGAGAGAGGTTGCATCACTCGAAGCCTGTTGGGGGATGGGCGATGCACTCGTGGGTGGGCTCATTATTCCCGAACGCTATGAAGTTGAGAATCAGCGTTTCATCGAGGGCCAGCAAACACAGGTTTCAGTTTTTGAACAGCGCCAGACACTGAAGTCGAACGGGACAGCAGAGCTCGTTCCAACTAGCGAGTTTGAAAGAACAACTCAGGTTTTGGATATGGATCAGATTTTGCTCCTCAATAGTTGGGGACTCCATCTGTCTCGGAGCTTTGGTCACGCTGTTGAATTGGAGTGGGCCATAGATGGGCTCACTGACGAGATGTTTCTGGTTCAGGTGCGACCATTTTCTGCGACGGCTCCCGCAGTTGCTGAGACTCCGGTGGTTGACGCGAGCAGCCCGTCAGGACTGCTCGGTAGGGGAGTGGGAATTGGATCGGGTGCTATCGAGTCGCGGGTCTGCGTACTGTCAGACCCACGAGATACGGGGGGTTTCAGAGATGGTGACGTGCTCGTCACGAGCAACACTGATCCATCGTGGTTGCCGCTGATGCTCGCAGCCTCTGCACTCATAACAGAGCAAGGCGGCCGCAATTCTCATGCGGCTATTTTGAGTCGAGAACTCGGACTTCTCTGCGTGGTTGGTTTCCGAGATGCAACCACCATTCTTGATGGTGTGAATCGCATTCGTCTCGTCTGCAACCGAGGAGTCGGAACCGTCAGTCGTGCAGGAGAGGACAGTGCCTAGCCCCAACTGGTGAGGTTTGTGAAGACCTGCCAGCACGCAATCAAGGCAGGATTCGAAACGTTGCAGCACAGAGAGCGCTAGTGGCTTGCTCAGCCGAGAGTTGCTGCTGATTTCGAAGACGATCCCAAGATTCGAACGACCACAGTAGGTCGAGCATCACCATGCTGTCGGCAGCGGTCTGGTCGTTAACTGCGCTCAACTCGGCGCGGAACTGCACACGCAGTTGATCCTGCAACACGCCGCTGAGTTCCTCCAACAGTTGGCCAACATCTGCAGATACATTCGACCGGAGTGCTAGTGCATGTCGCGCTGGAGAGACCTGTTCGAATATTTCAGAGCGCTGAGTCGCCAAAGCTGCGACGCGCATATCGAGGGACCCATCGCACTGCAGCGACTCAACAATGGGAGCGACCCGTAAGGTCTGCACCGCAATAAGATCTTGGTACAGAGTCTCCATATCTTCAAAGTGCTGAAAAATCGATCGAACAGAAACTTGTGCTTGAGCTGCAATCTGTTTTGCAGTCGGCGAATAATTCTTCTGTTCAAAAAGATCTAAAAGCGCCTCGACGATAGCAGTACGAGTCTTTACACCACGAAGAACACGACCATCGGTACGTGCCCTTTGAGCTGCGTTCTCTTCGTCTGAGAGGTTCATATTGGCGTGGACCCTATGAACTCATGAACCATGCGGGCCAACTCGGAACCGGAATCTTCCTGAAGAAAGTGACCGGCGCCAGGGATTGTTTGATTGCTTTGCCCCGCACACGCGGGAATTCCCGTCAGGAACGCCCATTCTCCACCCTTGGTGACAGGGTCTGAATCGGAGAACGCAAGCAAGACCGGCCGGGTCCAAGTATTGAGCAACTTCCAAGCGGTTCTGTTTGCCTCGGCCGAAGGGTCATCAGGGGAGTCGGGTACGAGCAGCGGAAAGCGCCTCGCTCCGGACGTGAACGAATCATCTGGGAACGGGGCGTTGTAGGCGGCTTGCACTTGGATCGACAGGTCAGTTGTCGTACCCATCTGCAGGATCGCTCCACAATCAAAAACTTCGACCTCTTGGGAGAACTTCCGCCACTGCGCAAAGGCTGCTGGTTGCGGCTTGTCGCCAGTAGGCAAGCCCGTGTTGGCAATCACCAGCCGAGAAAACCGTTCAGGAAAAGCAGCCACCAGACGAAGGCCGATGAGCCCACCCCAGTCCTGACAAACCAATGTGATTCGTTCCAAGTCAAGATTGACTAGCCACTCAGACATCCAGCCCACGTGGCGTTCGTATGTGTAGCTCTCCTGCTCTGCGGGCTTATCCGACCGGCCAAAGCCAACCAGGTCGGGAGCAATGACACGGTGTCCTGCCTGGGTGAGCGGCGGAATCATCTGACGGTACAAGTAAGACCAAGACGGCTCTCCGTGCATGCACAGAACCGGGTCTGCATCCCTTGAACCCTCGTCCACATGGTGAATGCGGAGTGACCCACCATCTGTGTCATCGACTTGGGAGTAGTTCGGTGCATAGGGCCAGTCAGGCAGGCCAAGGAATCTTGATTCAGGGGTTCTAAGGAATTGCAAGTGTTGCTCCGACTTAACGTTGCGTGAGAGTAACGGTACTGCCCAACTCTGGACTAGATACGTTCAAAGTTTCGTCGAAGTTCCCACTCCGTAACCACGTTGTTGGAGGACTTCCACTCTTCGCGAGCAGCATGCAGAAGGTGTTCGAAGACTGATGAGCCAAGCGCCTTGCGAGCAAACTCAGATTGCTCGAATCGGCTAATCGCCTCCACGAGGTTCCAAGGGATCCGTGGAACATCTTCTGCGGTATACCCATTGCCCATATAGGGGTCTCCGCAGTCGAGACCGGACTCAATACCGTCAAGGCCTGCTGCGATCAGTGCAGCGAAGGCAATATACGGATTGCAGTCCGCACCTGGAATGCGAGACTCAACACGCATACCTGCGCCATGGCCAACTAGGCGCAGCCCACAGGTGCGATTATCCGGTGACCACACAACAGCAGTAGGCGCCCAAGAGTCCGGCTGATAGCGCTTATAGCTGTTGATATACGGAGCAAAGCACAGCGAAAGTTCCTGCGAGTGCGCTAACAGGCCTGCAACCCATGAGCGAAATATCGGACTCATCCCGTTCGGGCCATCACCAGCGCAGAGCGGGCGGTCATCCTCAAGACTCCAGATTGAGGAGTGGATATGGCAGCTTGAACCCGGTTGGTCGATGCTTGGCTTCGCCATAAAGGTGATGGCTTTGCCCTGGAGGTAGGCAATTTCCTTTGCGCCGTTCTTATAGATGGTGTGGTTGTCAGCCATCTTCAACGCCTCGGCATAGCGCAGATTGAGTTCGTGCTGACCCGGTGCTGCCTCACCCTTTGAGAACTCAACTGGCAGACCAGCACCGAGCATTCCATTTCGAATCGCACGAATAAGTGGCTCGTCTTTGGTGGTCTGGAAGATGTGATAGTCCAAGTTGTACCAAGAGGAAGTTGACTCCTCGAGAGTTCTGTAGTGCCCTCGAGCTAGTTCCTCATAGGAAGACTCATAAGCAAAGAACTCGAGCTCTGATCCCAGTTTCACGATGAGTCCGTGTTCCGCTGCGCGATCTATTTGAGCTAGGAGTATCTGCCGTGGAGAAACTGGTACGGCCTGTTCGGTTTGGCTGTCGAGCACATCGCACAGCACCAGTGCGGTCTTATCGAGCCAAGGCGTGACCCTGAGCGTGCTCAGGTCGGGGCGTCCTCGAAAGTCGCCATAGCCGCCCTCCCAGTCGGAGTATTCAAACCCAGCTATGAC
>Ga0194041_10001330_pt1 | contig 10433 bp, 10 predicted proteins | sample JunL449m_MetaG_FD_160082 | JGI IMG/M metagenome (GOLD analysis project Ga0194041, IMG submission 160082) | Anoxic zone freshwater microbial communities from boreal shield lake in IISD Experimental Lakes Area, Ontario, Canada - Jun2016-L442-9m | ecosystem: Environmental > Aquatic > Freshwater >...
GGAGTGTCGGAGGGCATGTGGAGTGACCCGCTCCCCTAACCCGGCGCCTTCAGCAGCTGCCCCAATCAGCAGCCAAGCGCCTTGCCTGGAGAGTCGACCTCCACGCCCGTTCAAAAAGAGCGCCCTACTCTTACCCGCCAGCGGCGCCCGAACACGCACCTGATAGGCCTCGATGGCAGATAAAGCTGGTGCGCCGATAGGAACGAGGCGCTCTTTGCCTCCTTTACCGCGGTACTTGATGACGCCTTCACTCGAATCTATATCCGCAAGGTCCACACCGATCGCTTCGCTGATACGTGCCCCAGTGCCATAAAGAAGTTCAATTAAAGCCAGGGTTCTGAGTGACGATGGGTCTTCCCCAGCCGCGCAGGAGAGCAGAAGGTCCATCTCGGCGATCGTGAGAGCCTTAGGAAGCCGAAGGCCTAGTTTGGGTGGACGGATCGATGCTGCTGGGCTTTCGGTGGGATTCCTAAAATGAAAGAGACGGCGCACGGCTACCAGAGTTCGGCCGGCAGAGGCAGGAGCAAGATACCCGAGGGAAGCGAGGAACCCAGCGATATCGCTCTCTTGGACATTTTCGATTACGAGCGAATGGGAGTCCAAATACGCCTCAAACTTCGCTAAATCTCGACGATAAGCAGCCACCGTATTCACCGAAAGGGAGCGTTCAACTGCCAGATGATTGAGGAAATCGTGAATAGAAGGATCAGTCACAGAAAGAAACTTACCGCGCCCTCCGAAAATTCGGCGGAACGCGGTAAGCGAAGTGCGACCTACTTAAGTAGCTGATCCACCGGCATGACAGCCATGCCATGCGCGGCAGCAACCGGAGCCGAGATGACAGACCCTGCATGGACATTGAGACCCTTAGCTAACGCAGCATCGTTTTGACAGGCCTTCTTCCAACCATCTTCAGCGAGTGCGACCGCATACGGCAGAGTCACATTGGTCAGAGCGTATGTGCTCGTGTGCGGGACTGCGCCTGGCATGTTTGCTACACAATAAAAAATCGAGTTGTGTACCCTATACGTAGGATCAGCGTGCGTCGTGGGTTTTGAATCCTCGAAGCAACCACCCTGATCAATCGATATATCGACAAGCACGCTTCCGGCCTTCATCCGCGAGACTAATTCATTAGTGACCAAACGCGGGGCTACTGCTCCGGGGACGAGAACTGCGCCAATTACTAGATCGGCATCAAGAACTTGACGCTCGATCTCATAGGAATTTGAAGCAATAGTCTGCATATGCCCTTGATATATGCGATCAACTTCGCGCAGCCTTCCGATGTTGTTATCCATCAGAATCACTTCAGCTTGCATTCCCAATGCGATGGCCGCAGCGTTAAGACCGGATACTCCTGCACCCAAAACCACTACCTTCGCGGCACCGACACCTGAAACTCCACCCATCAGGACGCCGCGGCCACCAGCAGCACGTTGGAGCGCTGCAGCACCGACTTGTGGCGCCATTCTCCCAGCTACTTCGCTCATGGGCGCGAGGAGTGGAAGCCCTCCATTAATTTCGACGGTCTCATAAGCAATTGCAGTAATGCCCGACTTGATGAGTGCGTCGGTGCAGGGACGTGAGGCGGCCAAGTGTAGATATGTAAAGAGTGTCTGCCCCGCGCGCATGCGGTGATACTCCTCTGCGATCGGCTCTTTCACCTTGAGAACAAGGTCAGCCTGTGCCCAAATTGCATCCGCAGTATCTAGGATCTCAGCACCTGCGTGCACAAATTCCGCATCAGTGATGGATGAACCGGTACCGGCGTCCCTTTCGATGACAACTTTGTGGCCAAGTCGTGTGAGTTCATGGACTCCCGAAGGAGTGATAGCAACTCGATATTCATGGTTTTTGATTTCACGTGGGACGCCAACGATCACAGAACACCTCAAATTTAGATGGAGATACGCACTAGATAAACCGCATTCTACCCCGCATCCACAGTGGGAAAGTACGACCTACCCAACGGTCTGATATTTAAGTGCTGCTTCAACTAACCCAGAAAAAAGTGGGTGCGGACGAGTCGGCCGCGATTTGAACTCAGGATGAGCTTGCGTCCCCACATAAAATGGATGAACCGAGGCGGGAAGTTCCACGAACTCCACTAAATGGCCGTCTGGAGAGAGACCAGAGAAAACCAAGCCCGCCTCTTCGATACGGGTGCGGTACTCATTGTTTACTTCATACCGATGGCGATGTCGCTCGTCTATGTGCTCACTCCCGTACACGCCGGCGACAACTGAACCTGGCAGCAAAACCGCAGGATAAAGGCCTAATCGCATGGTTCCGCCCATATCGCGCTCGCCCGCCACTACATCAATTTGGCTCGCCATGGTGGCGATCACTGGGTTGGCAGACTCGGGAGCAAATTCGGCAGAGTTGGCATCCAAAATGCCTGCTAGATGGCGGGCTCCCTCGATAACCATGCATTGCAAGCCCAAACAGAGGCCCAAGGTGGGGACTCGATTTTCGCGGGCCCACTTGAGTGCCCCTACTTTCCCTTCAATTCCGCGCACTCCAAATCCGCCAGGCACACAAATTCCATCGACGCCCTCCAGATGTTTACGCGCACCTTCAGCACTCTCACACTCATCACTCGCCACCCATTTAATGCTGACCTTCGCATCGTTAGCGAACCCCCCAGCGCGCAAGGCCTCTGTGACCGAAAGGTAAGCATCAGGAAGATCTATGTACTTACCCACGAGCGCAATAGTGACCGCATGGGCTGGTTGGTGCACCCGGCGAAGAAGTTGGTCCCAGTCTGTCCAATCGACATCACGAAATGGGAGCCCAAGTCGGCGCACGACGTATGCATCAAGGCCTTCACTGTGAAGAACTCGGGGAATGTCATAGATTGACAGGGCATCTGAGGCAGCAACAACTGCCTCAGTATCAACGTCACACATGAGCGAAATCTTATTTTTTACACCCGCTGGAATCTCGCGGTCTGATCGGCACACAATTGCATCGGGTTGGATACCAATACTGCGCAATGCCGCCACGGAATGTTGCGTGGGCTTAGTCTTCAATTCTCCAGAAGGCCCAATGTAGGGAACTAGTGAAACGTGTAAGAAGAAAACGTTTTCGCGACCTACTTCGTGGCGTACCTGACGTGCTGCTTCTAAAAATGGCAATGACTCAATGTCGCCTACAGTGCCTCCGATCTCTGTGATCACCACATCAACGGAGTCACTGCCCATCTGGCGAATACGATCCTTTATCTCGTTAGTAATATGAGGAATTACTTGCACAGTGTCGCCCAGATACTCTCCTCGGCGTTCACGTGCGATCACTCGCGAATAAACCTGACCTGTTGTGACGTTTGCATATCCTTGAAGGTTTGTATCGAGGAAGCGTTCGTAATGACCGATATCAAGATCTGTTTCTGCTCCATCGTCGGTGACGAAAACTTCTCCGTGTTGAAAGGGGTTCATGGTGCCTGGATCTACGTTGAGGTAGGGATCCAGTTTCTGCATGGTGACTCGTAGGCCACGAGAACGTAAGAGTCTCCCCAGGCTGCTGGCTGTGAGGCCCTTGCCGAGAGAGGAGGCGACTCCGCCGGTGACGAAGATATGTTTACTCTGATGTGCCATCTGCACTCCCGCGGCCTAAATGCGGCGGGGAAACCCGCCTGTCCACGGGGGTTCAGCGTATCAGCGCTCCCCCACCTTCCACTTAAGCAGTCGGCGTGGCGGGAGCCTTCTTCTTGCCAGGGAGTGTGGTGGGGATTTTTAGAGTGGCCCGTAATGCAAGTAATTCTTGAGCATGAGCCTGCGCATTTTCCGACTCGGAGATGCCGCCGAGCATGCGAGCGATCTCCACGATCCGCGAAGGGCCATCTAAGACCGCAACATTTGAAACAGTGACTCCCGTGCTTTCCTTGGTAATCAGCACATGGTGGTCGGCCCAGGCTGCCACTTGCGGCAAGTGCGTGACCACAATGACTTGAGAGTGCCTGCCGAGCATCGCTAGACGACGACCTACTTCGATAGCAGCGCTTCCACCTACGCCCGCATCTACCTCATCGAACACGTAAGTCGGCACCGGATCTACCGTTGCTAAAACCACTTCTATAGCCAACATGAGACGGCTCAATTCGCCCCCACTTGCTGCTTTCACGATGGGAAGTGGCGTGCCCCCGGTGTGGGCGGTGAATTTAAATTCGATTTCATCAACTCCGAAAGCGTGAGCTTTGGAGAAGGAAATCTCCAGGTTACTTGCCATATCAACTACAAATGTTGAGTTGGGAAGAGCCAACTCTCGAATCTCAGTGGTGACTGCTGCTGAAAGTTTTTGAGAAACAACAGTGCGAGAGCCTGAAAGCGCAGCGGCGCTTTCGAAGAATTCCTTTTCCGCCTCTATGGCGAGGGCACGCAATTTCTCGCGAGTTCCCTCCGAGTCCTCGTGAGCGATCAACGCAGATCGTGCGGAGACCAATTGAGCAAGTAACTCCCCTTCGTCCTGAGCTGAGAAGCGCTTTAACGCAGAAGATATCGAGGCGAACCGACTTTCAATTCGAGATAACTCGGTGGGATCTGCGTCCAGGTGAGCAAGATATCTTCGCGTTTCGCTTTCGATGTCGCCTAGTTCGATCACTAATGAGGAGAAACGTTTCGATAATTCACTGGCAGACGAATCGACTCTTTGAAGTTGATCAAAGCTTCGTTCTGCTTGTGCTAGGCCCTCTCCGGATAACGTTTCGAGATTCGCGATGATTTCTGAGGCGAGTTCGCGCAACTGATCTAAATGACTAAGCCGCTCACGGTCACTCTTGATGGATTCGATCTCTCCAAGTTTGAGATCGAGAGGACCGACTTTTTCGACAAGCTCTTGCAATTCACTGCGCTGGATATCTGCCAATTTGAGTGCCGATTCGAAAGAAGCCAATTCTTCGATCGCACGATGGGCGTTGGCGTAACATGTGGCTACGCGGTCGCGTTTAGAGAGGTGATCCTCCCCTCCATATGCATCGAGTAACTCGCGTTGCGTAGTGGCCCTTCTCAGTGCACTGTTGCTGTTCTGCGCGTGGATAGAGATGAGGTGCGCACCGATTTGCGCCAACTGAGTTCCAGTTGCAGGGGCACCATTCAGCACTCCTTTAGAACGGCCGTCAGGGTTAAGGGATCGTCCCAAGATGATCGCCGAATCGTCCTGCTCAATATCCATTGTCAGAAGAAGAGCATCTGCCAGCGCAGTAGGAGTAAAACTTGCGGCCGCCGCCGCTCGATCGGCGCCAGATCGCACCAACTGAGCATCTGCCTTTCCTCCTAAGACCAGCGAGAGTGCGGTGAGCAACATAGTTTTCCCAGCACCCGTTTCTCCGGTGATTACATTAAATCCAGGAGCAAAATCCACGGTGCTCTCCGCGATGACACCGAGTGATTTGATTCGTATCTCTTGAAGCATCGCTTAGCTCTCGCGCCAGCCTTCGACAGGCAAACGAAACTTAGCAACTAGTCGATCCGCAAAAGGTGTAGGAGTGAGTCTTGCAAAAAGCAGCGAGCGTGGAGAGCGTGTCAAGAGAATTCGATCTCCCACTTCCATTTCTCGTTGACGAAGACCATCGGCCACCAGATTGGCCCGGCCGCCTAATAATGTGAGCGATACTTTCGAAGAGGGCGAAATAACTAGCGGCCTTGCGAAGAGTGCATGTGCGGCTAGCGGAACAATTTGAATGGCTTCCACATCGGGCCAAATCACTGGCCCGCCAGCCGAGAATGCATATGCAGTAGAACCAGTAGGGGTGGAACAGAGAACACCATCAGCTAACCATCGTGATACCGGACGATCATCAATAGTAAGTAGCACCTCAACCATGCGACTTCCACTCTTTTCAAGTGCAATTTCATTGAGGGCGAACTCCTCTGAACGGCTTGCGCCTAGATGTAACTCGGCTTGCAAAACCATGCGCTCTTCTACTTGATAGGTGCGATCAGCGATGGCGTTTGCCACCACAAGGATGTCTTCGCGGTCTGCCTCTGCCAAGAATCCAACATGTCCAAGGTTTATGCCCAAAAGTGGAACTGCTCTTCCATACACACTCTCTGCCGCGCGAAGAATGGTGCCGTCACCGCCGAGCACCACGAGCAATTCGGTCCCATCGCTAATCGGTTCGCCGTGCGCAACTTCGTAAGTATCTGCACCTTTTTGGCGAAAGTGAGATTGCAACGTATCGGCAGCTTCGCGAGCCTCAGGACGTGCTGGGTGCACCAGCACCGCAATCGTTCGACTCATGCTGGCCCTTGAGCAATTGCTTCAGTGACCATGGCGGAATCCAAGGATGGAGCGTCTTTGCGAAGCCAGAGAAAATATTCGACATTGCCGGCGGGACCAGGAAGTGGGCTGGCCACAATCCCGCGCACTCCAAGACCCAATTCGGCCGCTGCACGAGCAACTTGATGAACCGCCATGGAACGAAGCGCGGGATCGCGGACAACTCCACCCGCGCCCAATTTCTCACGACCCACTTCGAATTGCGGTTTCACCATCAACACCATGTCGCCATCAGCGTCAATTACTGAAACGAGCGCTGGAAGGACGAGTACTAAAGAGATAAATGAAAGATCAGCCACGACTACATCCACCGGAGCACCAATCTGTTCAAGTGAAAGATTGCGTACGTTCGTGCGATCGTGGACAGTCACTCGTGGGTCTTGCTGAAGCTCCCAGACGAGCTGTCCATAACCGACGTCGACTGCGACCACCTCCGCTGCTCCTCGCTTCAAAAGAATGTCGGTAAATCCGCCAGTTGAAGCGCCGGCATCGAGTGCTCGTCGACTCTTCACCGAAAGCCCTTGGGGCTCGAACTCTGTTAACGCTCCGAGCAATTTAAATGCACCACGCGAGGCATAACGCTCATCACTACCCACTTTGACCACGATAGAGGCTTCAGCCTCAACAGTTGAAGCCGGCTTAGATCTCACAATGCCATTGACAATCACCTCGCCATTTTCAATGGCGTGCACGGCGGCTTCGCGTGACTTTGCCAGTCCGCGTTTCACGAGCTCGGCATCGAGACGCGGTTTTGCAGCCATGAGATGTTGTTACAGACCTTCAATAGATGAAAGTGCGTCCGTCATCGTATGGTGAATACGCTCGTAAGTTCCTGGGTGTTCCTCGGTGGGCGCAGACCAGAGAGAAGCAAGTTCGGTGCGCGCACTGTCGAGCGCTGTGAGATCTTGCGAATTTACTTCGGGGTTCATGCGATCTTCTCTTTCCTGGTGGACTTGGTGACCATCTTCGCTGAACTCTTCTTAGCTGGCGCACTCTTCTTAGCTGGCGCACTCTTCTTAGCTGGCGCACTCTTCTTAGCTGGCGCACTCTTCTTGATCGCTTCCTGCTTCGCCGGTGATGGTTTTGCAACGGGTGACCGCAACTTCTTCACTTCAGCTTCCAAGGCAAAAATTTTCTCTTGAGCCACTCGCAATTCGTCGCGCATTGCTTTGCTCGGGATACCTGGAAGACCAGCGAGCGCCGATTCCACCTCCTGACGAACGATGGTGCGGATCTCTGCAGGTATGAGAGCTTCCAACGTGGCAGCGCCGCCAGCAATAGTGCCACCGGCGTTTGCCAATGCACCGGTGACCCATTCACGGGCACCTTCGATAGCCATCCCAGCCAACGGAGCAAGGTTGCTTTCCGTCAATCCCGAAACGAGTTGGGCGTACCCACGGATGCTATTGGCTAGCTGGGTCACTGGGTCTTGGGGGATGCGCTCTTTGGTCACAGGGCAACGCTACCCGACCTTTTCCAGCGAATCTGCTTCAATATCCAATCTGGTTGAAACTGAGCCGCCGGATTTCCAGAAGCGACGGTGGAGTTCACCCTGAACTGCGATGGTATTGCCCACTTTGAGGCTGCGAGCCCGGCGCATCAGAGACTTCTCCCGAACGGTTATATCGAGGGAACTTTTCGAACTTCCCGTCGGCGACACGGAGAGGCGTATCTCAACGATCTCCTCACCTGAGGGCAGGGTGATCTCCGTAGGCAGATCGGTTACTTCGCCAATGAGCTCTACCAGATTTATGTGTTCTTTTTGCATATGTTCCTTCCTTTCGTAGTTGGTCGAGGTAGCCTGCCCAGAGGCAGGAAATCAGCTCGCTCTGGCCGGCCATTGGTGGATAAGTATCGGGGGTGTGCAATGGAGGTAACCGTCACGGATCTGGGAAACGATCTCTTTCAGATTGATACGGAGCAATCCGGCTACAAAGGAATCACTGCGGGTTATCTGATTCGCAGCAGTAAACCCACACTTATCGAAACTGGCACCGCTAGCAGCGCGCCTGTCGTGATTGCGGCATTAGAAAAACTTGAGATTTTCCCGAAAGACCTAGCCACCATTGTGGTCACGCATGTTCATTTGGATCACGCTGGAGGTGCTGGCCATCTCACTTCTCACTACCCACAAGCGGAGCTAATCGCACACGAGCGTGGTGCAAAGCATCTTGTTGATCCCACAAAATTGATGAATAGTGCGAGGCGCGTTTTTGGGTCCATGATCGATGACGTCATGGGTGCACTCTTGCCCACCCCGGTGGAGCGCGTACGTTCTCTTGGCGATATTGCGACCATCGATCTGGGTGATGGCCGCACACTCAATAGCTATTACGCCCCAGGACATGCGTCACACCACGTGGGTTTGCTCGATTCGACCACGGGTGATCTCTTCGTAGGTGATGCCGCGGGTGTGTATATCCCAGATACGGACACCGTCAAACCAGCAACTCCTCCCCCGGACTTCGATCTCGATATCGCGCTTAATACAATCGATACCTTCGAAAACCTGAAACCGACCCGATTACTCTTTAGCCACTACGGTCCAGTTTCCAAGATCGACGAAACCCTTGATCGTAGTCGAGAAGAGCTACGGGTGTGGGTAGAACTAGTGCGCGAGGCAAGAAATTCTCGTCTCGATCTAGACCATGCTATTTCGATGATTATCGAGCGCACCAGAGATCGGTACGCAGCGCTCTTCGCCAACGTGTCAGCATTAGAGCGTTTCGAAGCTCTCAGTTCAACGGGGGCAAATATCGTGGGCATAAATCGTTGGCTCGACAAGGTGGAGGCGAATTCGTACGACTTTGGCGATGCCGCTGCTTCTGCCCCAAAACACAAGTGAAATATACCTATTTTTGAAGTTTTTTGACGCGCTCTTTGGCATCCGTAAAGTCTTCGGGATCCGATAGTGCTGCCTTTTCAAACCAAGTCAGAGCCTCTTCTTCGCGCCCAGCTAATTCCAATAGATCCGCGTATGCGTAACGAATCCTTGCTGACCATTCTTCAGAATCTTCGCGCAACTGTGCGCAAGTGAGCGTGACGATGGCAGCATCAATTTCACCAAGGTCACGACGTGCGCCCGCAGTAACGATCCGTAGTTCGATCTGTTCATTAATTTCCAATTTTTTAGCATAGGTTGATCCAGCTAAATCAATTGCTTTTTGAGGTCTACCTAGTCCTCGTTCGCAATCGGCCATGATGGGCAGTGTCGAATAATCTCCAGAGATACGCGTCGCAGCTCTAAGTTCGGCTAACGCTTCCGAGTAATGTCCCGCGTGATAGGCCGCAATACCAGCAGCTTCGCGAACAACAGCAATTCGACCAGCATGATGAGCAGCCGCGCGTGCATGCTTCCATGCAAGTTCTGGATCCTCTTCCAAAGCAAGTCCACTCGCAATGAGATGGCGTGCTACGTACGTTGCGTTTGCCTCCTGCAACGTTGAGAGCTCTCGTAACGTAGCCTTATCTAATTCTTCTCCAGTGATGTGATCGGGAAGATCTGGTTCAAAAATTTTCGCACGACGAGGACGATCCAAAGGTGCGGGTTCGGGTTTGTTATAGCCAGCATTTGATGGGCGATTTGGGCCGCCGCGCTCTGGTCGTGCACCAAAACGCGCGGGACGATCCGAAGACGATGGGCGACCCGAACCACTCCGTTCCGGACGATCCGAAGATGGACGGAACGAGGGACGATCCCCGCGATCCGAAGATGGACGCGAAGAAGGTGGTCTACCTGAGTTACCACGTTCCGGACGATCCGAAGATGGACGGAAAGAGGGACGATCCCCACGATCCGAAGATGGACGCGATGAAGGTGGTCTACCTGAGTTACCACGTTCCGGACGATCCGAAGATGGACGGAACGAGGGACGATCCCCGCGATCCGAAGATGGACGCGATGAAGGTGGTCGACCTGAGCCACTACGTTCTGGCCGATCCGAAGATGGACGCAAAGAAGGTTGTCGACCTGAGCCACTACGTTCCGGACGATCCGAAGATGGACGCGAAGAAGATGGTCGACCTGAGCCACTACGTTCCGGACGATCCGAAGATGGACGCGAAGAAGATGGACGCGAAGAAGATGGACGCGAAGAAGATGGACGCCCAGAACCACTACGCTCCGGTCGATCCGATGATGAACGAGTGGAGGG
>Ga0194041_10001334_pt1 | contig 10420 bp, 7 predicted proteins | sample JunL449m_MetaG_FD_160082 | JGI IMG/M metagenome (GOLD analysis project Ga0194041, IMG submission 160082) | Anoxic zone freshwater microbial communities from boreal shield lake in IISD Experimental Lakes Area, Ontario, Canada - Jun2016-L442-9m | ecosystem: Environmental > Aquatic > Freshwater >...
CAGTTGATTTTAATTGCCCCTTTCCATCGACAATGAATCAACAGCAGTTAAAAGTAAGATAAGTCACCTGTGAGTAGCTCCTAGAAAAAAGCCAACAGCTTGATATTGGATGCTCAAAAAGGTAGGTTAGATGTTTTGAGTATCTTGAGAGTATGATGAAAACTATGAAAGCTGAACATATTGATTTTCCAGTGCTACACTCAGAATTATTCCTGCGTCATCGTCTACAGGTAGTAGAAGAACTGTGGGAATCCGTACTGCGGCAAGAATGCGGTCAAGAAATGGTTGATCTTTTGCGTCAACTGCGCGACCTATGTTCCCCAGAAGGACAAGCCACAAACGACCTCGCCGCCTCTGCTGTAGAATTGATTGAAAAATTGAATATCAATGAAGCAATTCGTGCAGCCCGTGCCTTTGCATTGTACTTCCAGTTGATTAATATCATTGAGCAGGAATATGAGCAAAAACAGCAATTAAACCGCCATACAGCCCAAGTTGATCAAGAAAACCTCCCCAGTATAATTTATTCATCTAACCATCAAGAGGAAGAATCACCAGTATCTTTCGTCATGGGTAGTAACTTAATGACCTCGGAAGCTTCCCAAAAAGGTACATTTGCGGCTTTATTTCCCCTGTTATTTAAGTTAAATGTCCCACCCCAACAAATTCAACGCCTAATTTCCCAACTGGATATCCGCTTAGTTTTCACTGCACACCCGACGGAAATTGTTCGTCATACTATCCGGGATAAACAGCGTCAGGTGGTACATTTGTTACAAAAAATGGATGAAGCTGAATTTAGCGCTGGTAGCTATCCTTGGGAAACCTTAGAAGTAAAAGAAAGATTACTGGAAGAAATTCGCCTCTGGTGGCGCACCGATGAATTGCATCAGTTTAAACCAACGGTTTTAGATGAAGTAGATTATGCCCTTCATTACTTCCAGGAGGTGCTGTTTGATGGTATTACGCAACTATACAAACGTTTTAAATATTCCTTGGCGGAAACCTTTCCCTGGTTACAACCACCGACAACAAATTTTTGCTCCTTTGGTTCTTGGGTAGGTTCAGATCGAGATGGTAATCCCTCAGTAACACCAGAAATAACCTGGAAAACCGCTTGCTATCAGCGAAAAATGGTTTTAGAGCGGTATATTAAGTCAGTGAAAGAGTTAGTCGCCTTATTGAGTGTATCCATGCACTGGAGTGATGTCCTGCCAGAATTACTAGAATCTCTGGAGTTAGATCAATCTCAGTTAAGTAGTGTCTATGATGATCTATCCTTGCGTTTTCGTCAAGAACCCTATCGCCTCAAGTTATCTTACATCCTCAAGCGCCTGGAAAATGCCCGCGATCGCAATTTGGCTTTATATAATCGAGAAACGCCAAATAATGAAGATGCACCTATGTACCGTTATGGTACAGAATTTTTAGCCGAATTATTGTTAATTCAACGCAACTTAAAAGAAACAGGTTTAAGTTGTCGAGAATTGGAAAATCTCATCTGTCAAGTTGAAATCTTTGATTTTAATCTCACTCAATTAGATATTCGTCAAGAATCATCCCGTCATGCTGATGCTTTAAATGAAATTCTCGAATATTTACAGCTTTTACCCCAATCTTACAACGAATTATCAGAAGCACAAAGAATAGCTTGGTTGACTTCAGAATTACAAACTCGACGGCCATTAATTCCCGCTGAATTACCATTTTCAGAAAAAACTAATGATGTAATTCAAACCTTCCGAATTTTGCGATCGCTCCAACAAGAATTTGGCATTAAAATCTGTCAAACTTATATTATTAGTATGTGCCGTGAAGTTAGCGATGTACTAGAAGTTTTACTCTTAGCCAAAGAATCAAGTTTATTTGATCCTGTAGTTGCAGTAGGCACAATTCGCGTAGTTCCTCTTTTTGAAACCGTAGAAGATTTACAACGCTCTAGAAGTGTGATGAGAGAACTGTTTGAACTACCTTTATATCGAGCAATGTTGGCTGGTGGTTACGCCGCAATTAACAACAGTGAAGAACAAACACCTCCATCTATTGCTACTCTTAATCCTAACTTACAAGAGGTAATGCTAGGGTATTCCGATAGTAATAAAGATTCAGGATTTTTAAGTAGTAACTGGGAAATTCATAAAGCTCAGAAATCACTCCAGAAAATCTCCGAAAGTTATGGTGTAAATCTGCGGATTTTCCACGGTCGAGGGGGTTCTGTAGGCCGTGGTGGCGGTCCTGCTTATGATGCGATTTTAGCTCAACCAGGTCATAGTATTAGTGGCCGAATTAAAATTACTGAACAAGGAGAAGTATTGGCTTCCAAATATTCCTTGTTAGATTTAGCTTTGTATCACTTAGAAACCATCACTGCTGCTGTAATTCAAGCCAGTTTACTAGGAACAGGGTTTGATGACATTGAACCTTGGAATGAGATCATGGAAGAGTTATCTCATGCATCGCGTCAACACTATCGTAACCTAATTTATGAACAACCTGATTTTATTGACTTCTTCCACCAAGTCACCCCCATTGAAGAAATCAGTCAATTGCAAATTAGTTCTCGTCCAGCCCGTCGTCCATCTGGTAAAAAAGATATAGGTAGTTTGCGAGCGATTCCTTGGGTATTTAGTTGGACACAAACCCGGTTTTTATTACCTTCTTGGTATGGAATTGGAACAGCATTACAAGAATTTTTGGATGTAGAACCAGAACAACATTTGAAATTACTCCGCTATTTTTACCTGAAATGGCCATTCTTTAAAATGGTGATTTCTAAAGCCGAAATGACTTTAGCAAAAGTAGATATGGAAATGGCACGTCACTATGTTGATGAATTGTCAAACCCCGAAGATAAACCCCGATTTGAGAAAGTTTTTGAGCAAATTTCTAGCGAGTTCTTTCTGACCAGAGATTTAGTTTTAAAAATCACTGGACACCAAAAACTATTAGATGGTGATCCAGTATTGCAACGTTCTGTACAATTAAGAAATGGGACAATTGTACCTTTAGGATTTATCCAAGTTTCCCTCCTAAAACGTCTACGTCAATCGAAAAATGCGCCCACAACTGGAGTAATTCACTCTCGTTACAGCAAAGGGGAATTACTGCGAGGAGCATTATTAACTATTAACGGAATTGCTGCTGGTATGAGAAATACAGGTTGATGAAAGGTGACGTAAAAAGAAGACAATAAGTTTAATAAATGTCTCTCTGTAAATAGTTAGGGCTTGTGGTGCGGGCATCTTGCCCGCTATATATGTAACTCATAACACTAGTAAGTTATATGACAAATTTTAACAATAATTTATACATAGTAAATAGTTAGGGCTTGTGGTGCGGGCATCTTGCCCGCTATATATGTAACTCATAACATTAGTAAGTTGTGTGACAAATTTTAACAATAATTTAGATATATCTGAACTTCCCTGAATTATACTCTAGACAGTGCATTATCCTTCATCTTGTTAAAAATGAACAGTAATTCATCTATGTCGGTAGAGTCAAAACAAGAACTCTTGTTTTTGTCGTCAGAAGTGAAAAACGGAAATATATTGCCAGAAAAAAGCCAATTTGGCGATAAAATTCCCAATAATCATCAGGATTTTTGGCAATTATGGAACTCACATCAAAGTTATCTTTACAACTGTTGTTTAAAATGGCTTAACGGTAATTACCATGATGCGGAAGATACAGTAAATCAGGTAATGCTTAAAGCTTGGAGTCAATGGACACAATCTACAAATGACATTGAACATCCTAAATCGTGGTTATCTCAAACTACCTATAACTGTTGCATAGATGTGTCTCGAAAACGTCAATTAGAAGTTACAACAATTGATAATATTGACGACACAATACTTATTCCTAATTTACAACTTCCTGAATCCCAGCTTTTGAATGTGGAACTGAAGGCATATCTCAAGTATAAAATTGCATCTTTACCCGATAGATTACGCTATCCTTTTATTTTACGTTGTTGTCAAAACAAATCCTATCCAGATATCGCTAAACAACTCACCATTTCTGAAGAGAACGTTCGTAAACGTATTCAAGAAGCGCGAAAGATTCTAAAACGGGATTTAAATAAATATCTTGCGGGGGAAGATAACACTTCTTTTGATTCCTTTTCATCATTAAAAATCGTGATTCCAATAGTAGAAGAAATTGACTACAAAGCAACTTTAATATGTCTGGAAGCCTTACCGCATCATTGGTACAATTCACCGATTCATCTGGTATAAAGATGAATGCTCAGTTATTTATAGAGAAAAAATCAGCCAGACAACAACAGAAAATTATCACTTTAAACAAGTACATTGAAAAATATCCTCAAGGATGGGAAAAAAGATTAGAATTAGCTGATTTGCTTTACGAAACAGGAAAGTGGCAACAAGCGATTATCGAATATAATCAAGTAATTGAACAACAACCTCAACTACTTGATGTCCATCTAAAATTAGGGAAAATATTGCAGTTAATGGGACAAGAAAAAGAGGCTTGTAAAGCTTATGATACAGCCCTATTTTTGTCTGAAAATCCAGGAACTCAGCATCATATAAAAGGATTGATTGCAGTTTGCGAAGGTGACAATGAAAAAGCTCTTACAGCCTTTAATTTAGCGGCTAGTTTAGAACCTGATCAAGTATTTCACCGACTGGCTTTGTCACAGGTATATCAAAATGTAGAAAATCCCCTGGGTATACTCCGCAGCCTAGAGCCGGTTTTAGCAATCAATCCAGATGATGTTCTGTCCCTGATTTACAGCTATGATGCCCTGATGGCGGTGGGGATATACAAACGGCGAAGGAGCGGTTTAACAGCCTTTTAGCCTTAGCTGGTGATGATTTTCGAGTAATACAACGACAAATAGATCAACGTTTGCTGGTGAGAATGGTATCTGCTGAAGAGGGAAAAATCACTAAAAAAATGATTACCTCTCTACTAGGAACAGTTCCCCATAGTGTTGAAGTCCATAAATCCTTAGCCTACTATCACATTTTACGACGGGATTGGGCGCAAGGGGTGGAGGTATTAGCCAAATTTACCACAGAATGCCCCAATCATCCCTACGGTTGGTATTATTATGGGCGGTGCTTATTCCACACAGGGAAATACCAGCAAGGGGCGGAAATGATGGGGAAAGCGTATTATCTGTATCCCCAAGACCGGGAAATTTATCGGTGTTTGTGTGAAATGTTACCCCTTGCACCTCACCCAGAAAAGAGTAAAACGATTCTTGCTTCCATAGTGGAAGAGATGTTAACGCGCTTTCCTGAATGCTGGAGTATGTGGACGACTGCGGGGCGAGTATTGGTGGAACATTTTCAAGATATTGAACGGGGTTGTCAGGTTTCTCAACAGGGGACAAAACTACAACCCCTGTTAGCTGAGGCTTGGTTGCGTCATGGACAGGTGTTGATTTTGGCTCGTAAACATCGGGAAGCCCTGGAAGCCTTAAAAAAGACATGGGAGCTTTTACCAGATGGCGGTTATTTGCAATCCGTACCAGCGGCGTTTTGGTTGGGGGAAAGTTATCGAGTTTTGAAGAATGCTAAGGCTAATAAACGGTGGTGGGAGGTAGCTGCTCAAGGATGTCAGGAGTTGAGGTTATTTAACCCAGCCATGGCTGATTACTGGTTAGGGAGGGTAACAATGGGCTTGGGGGATAAGTCGGGGGCTAAACGGGCTTATAAAGGGGCTTTGAGTCAGCAGTTGTTGTATCCGGTGCGTGGGGAGGTGGAGAGAATTTTGGAGAAGCTTAAAAGGTAAGATTAGTAAGGGTTATAGCGATTTAGGGTGGTTTTTTTGGGGGGGGGAAATTTGTCCTTAACTCGAAAAATTCACAAATGGGGGGAGTAAAACGTCTAAATAGTGTGGGAAGAAAAAACCACAATTTAATTCAACTCATCAAGGATTTTTGAGGATGAAATCTCTAACTAGAGTTTTTGCTGCTTTTCTATTGGCTATAACCATCGCCTTTGGTGGTTTTTCTGGCAATGCCCATGCTCAAGTGGGCGCTAACGTCAATGTTGCAATTGATGTTAATACAACCGTAGAGCAAGTTTTAGGGCTAATCACCTCCACACAGAAATTCCAAATGGTGATAATTAATAAAACTGGAAATACTCTTACCCGTTCGGGTGTTTCCAATAGGCCAGGAGGTTGGGTTCTTGGTGATGTTCCTTCATTAACGGCTCAATATAGAGATTGGACAGAGAGTGGTGCTGGGTATTTTAACTTTGCTGCTAACTATGCAGTTGGAGATACTGGAAAATATTTCCAATTTGGAGCTTCATGGCCTCCCATAGGAAAAAGAAAAATTAATCTCTGTAACATAAATACCCCTGGCAACAGTCCTGCAGAAGAATGTCTGTACGATATGTCAAATGCTAATGACAAAAATGCACAGAATGGTTCATACTCTGGTAGAGCACTGATGGGCAAGTATGTTAAAGATGGCAAAGTCCAGTGGATATATGAAGTGAAATAACTTGATATAAAAAGAGGTAGGGATCTTTTTTTTCTTACCTCTTTTTTATTAGTTGCTGATTTTGAAAAATTTGTCATTTTGAGTTAACTAAGGATATCTAATTGATATGAAATCCCTAATTAAGGTTTTTATTGCTTTGTTGTTGACTGTAACTATTGCCTTTGTTAGTTTTAATACTCATGCCAACTCTTTGCCTCTAAGTTCTGTAGACCATCATCAAGTTAGTTCATCTGATCTACAACCGCAAATTCTTCCTAATCAAACTATAGAATCACCAGTAATAACCATAACATATAAAAGTATAGTTGAAATAGCTAACAAGACTCAATGTATTCTTAGACCTGTAGGTGTTTATAATAAATCCTTAGAATGGCCTCTCGGTGATATTGGTTCATTACGATTAGTCGCTGAAAGATTTAATAGTGATAATTTTTCTTTTGCTTCTAATTATCGAGTTGATTGTGGAATAGGTAAAGAAAAAAGAAATTTACAATTTTCGACTTCATTAGATACTCAAGGGAATAAAAAAATTAATGTTGGAGTTATTAATCAAAATGGCAATCAGCCAGCAAAATCAACTTGGGATAAAATGACGGATCCTAGTGATAAATCTCTCCTTAATCCTCCTTTTGGGGTTAATGCTTTTATCAGACAAAAAGACCAAACATCAATCTGGCTGTTTGAAGTTGTAGAAAAATAATAACTTTTTTTGTGGAGTTTTTTCTGGATTCTGGATCATGACACCTCCTTTACGCCGTTTAATTATTTTAGCTGAATTTTAACCTGTATAGTGCGATAGCGAAGAGATCCACAGGAATCGCTGATCCTCTAGAGTGCGTTAATAGAATTTAACGCACCATTCCACATTTTCCACAACTACATGATATTAACAGGATCAACATCAATTGCCAAACTCACAGAAGCGGGACAAAGCGATCGCACCTCTGGCCAATCTGGTAAATTTGGTAAAGCATCAGGAGCAAATTTAAGTAATATTTGCCAGCGATAACGGTTTGCAACTCGTAAAATATTAGCCGGTACAGGTCCTAATATTTCAACCCCATCTTTATCATGCAAAAATGTAGCGATAATTTGGGCTGTGTTTTGGACTTGAATCGCATCTAAACTACTTAAACGCAATAAAATTAATCTTCCATAGGGAGGATAATTTAGAGCTTGCCTTTGTGCTAACTCGGTATTAGCAAAAGATTGATAATCATGTTTTTGCACCGCTTCAATAATCGGATGTTCTGGGGTATAGGTTTGGATAATTACCCTACCTGGATCATCCCCTCTTCCCGCCCTACCTGCAACTTGGGTCAGAGTTTGAAATGTACGTTCATTAGCGCGATAATCAGATAAATGCAATAATCCGTCCGCAGCCACCACACCCACAAGAGTAACTTGGGGTAAATCTAACCCCTTCGTTAACATCTGTGTACCTACTAATAAATGGGCTTCACCCCTAGCAAATTGGCTGAGAAGTTCACGATGTGAACCTTTTTTGGTGGTAGTATCACTATCAAAGCGAATAATTTTTAAATTGGGAAATTCTTTAGTTAATTCCTGAGCTACCCGCTGAGTACCACTACCGAAAAACTTCAAATAAGGGGAACTGCATTCGGGACAATAGGGAGGAGACAAGCGCCCATAATTACAATAATGACAGCGTAATAATTCTGGGGCTTCTGCTGCGACGTGATGATAAGCTAAGGACACATCACAATTAGGGCATTCTAACACATATCCACAACTTCGACAAGATACAAATGTACTATATCCCCGGCGATGAATAAATAATATTCCCTGTTCTTGTTTTTCTTCTAATTGTTGTAGTGCATTTTGCAGCTTTCTACTAAAAATAGACCGATTTCCCTCTTTTAACTCTCGACGCATATCCACAATTTCCACCGGGGGTAATGGCCGGGAATTAATGCGTTCTGGTAATGATAAATATTGATGATTTCTGCTTACCCAACTTTCTAAAGAGGGAGTTGCAGAACCTAAAATCACGGGACAATTTTCTAATTCGGCTCGCCATTGGGCCACGGTACGGGCATGATAGGTGGGAATGGGAGCATCTTGTTTAAAGCTGCTGTCGTGTTCTTCGTCCAGGACAATCAAGCCTAGATTGGGTAAGGGAGCAAAAATGGCGCTGCGGGTACCGATAATGATTTGTGGTTCTCCTGTGAGCATTTGTCGCCAGGTGTCGAAACGTTCACCGTCGGAAAGGGCACTATGATAAACGTGGACTTTGCTACCAAATCTAGCCCGGAATCTGTCTGTAAGTTGGGGTGTAAGTCCAATTTCGGGCACTAAGACCAGAGCAGATTTCCCTTGTTCAAGTAATGGTGATATGGCTTGCAAGTATACTTCAGTTTTTCCTGAACCTGTCACTCCATGTAACAATACTCGAGCAAATCCAGTTAAGGAATTAATTGTTTGTAAGGCGTGATTTTGGGCGGGTGTTAAGGATTTTGCCCAATCTCTGGTGACTGTGGGTCCTTGTTCTCTCCGTAATATTTCCCTGTCTTCAATGACTATATAGCGTTTATCTACTAGGGGTTTGAGTGCGGAGGTATTGGTACCACAAAGTTGCAATAATTCACTTTGCCACATTTCCCCCCCTTGTCTGCGTAAAATTTCGATAATTTCTTGTTGACGGGGTTTTAAATCGTTATCTTCAGGGCGTAATTCCTGCACCCCTACTAGTGTAACTGCTTTTGCTAATTTAGGTTGGGTAAGTCGTGGCGGTTCTAAATAGTTTTCTGCTAATCCTAAGCGGATTAATTCCTGAATTCCCCGATATGCAGCTTTAACTTTTTGTTTAATGTAGTGATAACTATAATCTGCGGTGGGGTTCTTTTGTAGAAGAGCGATTATTTGCTGGGCTGTAGGGTTGATATAAATATTAATATTTTTTCTACCCAAAGAAGTCAACCTAAGACGACGTTGGGATTTCCCTAACAATCCTGGTGGTAAAGCAACACGAATTACTTGAATAATAGGTGTGTAGTAATAGGTTGCAACGCGATTGAGTAATGTCCAATAACCGGGAGGGAAAAATTCTGGACTAACAACATCTTCTACTTCTCGGATTTTCTCTGGTGCTAAATCTGCGGGAGGTTCGGTTAATAAGCGAATAGCTATGGCACCTATCTGTGTTGCACCAAAGGGAACACTTAAAATGTCCCCTGCTTTGATTTGTAGTTGTTCAGGTATTTTATAGGTAAATAGGTCTAAACATCCTGGACAGTCTACAAGCACTTCTACCCATTGATACGGCTTTGGTTGAGATTGATATGATCCCCTCAGTTCAGCTACAGCGATAGCAGATGATCTTTTACTAATGCTATACATAACTCCCCGATTTATGAATAAATATTTTGTTCACAGACTTGGTTGATTTCGGACAACCTAACTTAACTATATCCTTTGATTTTACTATATGTAAATAGTATTTTACAATACTTCAAATATCGATCATACTTGGTAATCTGATGTTGATGTAATTTGCTGGGTAAATTACCTCTAGCTATGGGGGTAATAAATAATTAAAAATTGGAAATTGATTTATCTACCTATATTCACAAAACTGAACTTGAGAAATAGGTTTAGGTAATCAGTAATCACCAGTAATAAGTAATAAGATGAAGATTGAGAATAGACAATAAACTTTAGATTAAGTTATTGTGAAAATTCCTATATAACAAGGATTTTAACCCCTAAACATGGAATAATATATAATCATGTTATTATCCTATTAATCAGTCGTGAAATTAAAATACTGAATAAGGTATAGAGCAGAAGTGTTGAATGTTAAGAAAAGCCTGATAAAAATAGCCCAAAATATGTTAAATTTTGGGCGAAGGATTAAAATATTTTGATTAACCATGATCATAAACTCATTTCCCAAGATTGTCAAAAATA
>Ga0194041_10001335_pt1 | contig 10419 bp, 9 predicted proteins | sample JunL449m_MetaG_FD_160082 | JGI IMG/M metagenome (GOLD analysis project Ga0194041, IMG submission 160082) | Anoxic zone freshwater microbial communities from boreal shield lake in IISD Experimental Lakes Area, Ontario, Canada - Jun2016-L442-9m | ecosystem: Environmental > Aquatic > Freshwater >...
CAGATGGCATTTGCCATTGAGTCCTCAACTACTGAACCAAGAAAGATGATGCGCTCTTTTAGCAAACGGTTATAGACCTGATCATCGAGTCCACCGGAACCGGCTTGTGCGGCGCGAGCAATTACTTCTGCCGCTGCGGGGCTAATTGAATTCACGAACATCCTCCTCGTTAAAACTTCCTGTATTGACCCTAACAACCTGAGTTGAAAAATGCTTCCCTAATTCCGGCTCTGAATTAGAATTAAGCGCGCAATCCGACCCAAATGTGCCCGTGTTCGCTCTGAGCGCAGAGGTTATTCGGCTACCGCTGCAGCTTTTGGCTTGAGCGCTTCAAGATCTACTGCTTTGCCTGACGCATCTTTTACCTTCACTCGACCCAATACTTCGGCAAGTGCCTTGGCACGTGCAACCTCAGCAACAAGTTGGCTGATTTGGCCAGCGCTGGATAGTTGTTGTGCGAATTCCTCGGGTGCCATTCCATAACGCGAAGCGCTACGAATTAAGTACTCAGTTAATTCAACTTCAGTAACTTCAACTGCTTCGGCCTTCACAACGGCATCGAGTAGGAAATCTGACTTGAGCGACGAACGAACTTGAGCCTCTACTTCTGCCCTGTGGGTTGCATCTTCCATGCGCCCTTCACCTTGGAGGTGTTCATCAACTTCAGCAGTAATGAACTCCTCTGGTACTGGGATTTCAATGTCAGCAAGTAGTTTCTCAACGAGCAAATCACGTGCCTGTGCGCCTTGTTCCATCTTCTTCAACCGAGTCAATCGCTCAATCACATCTGCACGAAGTTCTTCTAAAGTATCAAACTCACTGCCGAGCTTGGCAAAAGCATCATCTAGTGGTGGCAACTCGCGCTCTTTGACTGCAGAAACTGTTACCTCTACTGCGCCAGTCTTGCCATCTTCCATTCCAACAAGTTGTGTTTCAAAAATCTTTACATCTCCCGCACTCATGCCAACCAGCGCTGCATCAAGGCCATCGATCATTCGGTTGGATCCAACCTCGTACGAGATTTGAGAAGCAGTTCCGCCTTCAACTTCCACCCCGTCAATACGTGCGACTAAATCAATTGTTACGAAATCTCCATTAGCGCCAGCGCGCTCAACACCCAAAAGCGTTCCAAAGCGAGCGCGAAGTCCATCAATTTGCTCAACAATGTCTGCTTCTTTCACATCTACGTCATCAACTGCAATCGTGATTTTGGAAAAATCTGGCAACGTAACTTCTGGGCGAACACTTACCTCAACCGTGAAAGACAACTTCTCTTTATCGACTAATTCTTTGATATCGACCTCAGGTCGCCCAATCACCAATACATCGTGCTCACGAGCGGCCTGTGAGTAGAAATCAGGCAGAGCCAAATTGATTGCCTCATCAAGAACGGTTCCGCGACCAACGCGTTGATCAATCATCGCTGGTGGAACTTTCCCTTTACGAAAGCCTGGGATATTTATTTGGGATGAAATCTTCTTGTATGCATCGCTGAGGTGACCGCTCAATTCATCAAATGTGACATCAATAGAAAGGCGCACACGGGTGGGAGATAAGGTCTCGACCGTGCTTTTCACGTGGAACTCCTTGCTAGATGAGATGCGATGAATTGTGCGACCTAGTTACTGGTCGGGGCGAGAGGATTCGAACCTCCGGTCTCCTGCTCCCAAAGCAGGCGCGCTAGCCACTACGCTACGCCCCGCGGCGTAAGTTGGAAGTCTAGAGGAGAAATTACCTTCTCTTTACCCAGACCGATACCGTTAGACCCTGTAACGGAGCCTTAGTCTGGGCTTCGAAACAACCCTCGCGGGTGTAGCTCAATGGTAGAGCCCCAGCCTTCCAAGCTGGCCATGCCGGTTCGATCCCGGTCACCCGCTCCAAAGTTTTAAGAAGTTTCGGTCACGGAACCAACTTGTTGAACAATCGCGTTTCCAGACAAAGTGATTGCCCCTTCTCCACCAGTGATGCCACCAACATCCATTACGAATACGCTCAAGGAAACTGGCGTTGATCCGACCGTTACTGTTCCATCGATTACAAATGTGTACCCTTTGAATAGCGAAGAAGAAATGTAATTCTTTCCCCATGAAACTGAAGTGGTATAAGTCGGAATTATGTCAGCGGAAGTCGTAGAGAGTTCTGCTGCAAAGTATGCATCTGGATTTACGTAATACCCATAAAGGACTATAGAAATTCGATATGAAGAATTCACTGCTAATGTTCCAAATGTTGCAGAACTTAATCCGCCCTTCGCAGTAGAAGTCGAGAAAGTCCAGACCGGAATGGCAATTTTGTAAACTGTTGAAGAGCCAGAGGGTCCCGTGGTACCGGTGTCCCCTTTGACGCCTGCATCACCTTTAATTCCGGTATTTCCAACATCACCCTTTGCTCCGGTATTTCCTGTATCACCTTTCGCACCTTGAGTTCCGTTTGTTCCATTACTACCTGCAACTCCCGCGCCACCTGTTGCACCAATCGATCCTTGGGCTCCTGCAACACCAGCTGGTCCTGTTGCACCAATCGATCCTTGTGATCCACTCGATCCAGCCGCACCTGTTGCGCCAGAATCACCCGTTGCACCAGTTGCGCCTTTTGCGCCAACTTCACCGCGTGCACCGATAGGCCCCGGTGGGCCTGCAACAGATGAAGCATTAGTGACAACTCGAGCATCTGCACCATTTGCACCAGCGATACCTGGTCCTCCTGTTGCTCCACGCAAACTAAAAGGCGTTGGCCATTTACCGCCAACTTTGGGCCCATAAAGAGTGAGCGCTTTTGTGTCGATGTAGAAATCTCCGTTGATACCGAGAGTCGTTTTCGGGGCTGCTACTCCACTCAAGATCGTGTTGCTGGCGCCCGAAGTTGTGGCTCGCCCTGCCGTTTTGAATTGCCCCACTTTAGATTTAGTAGCGCCATAGGCTGGATTTTCAATAAGTCCGCTGGCCACTAAAGTCATTGTGATAAGAAAATAAATGGGGGAAGTAAAGGTTTTCATAATGCACGCTCCTAGTGCGGTTGGGAATATGTTCCAAAATTCTCACTTTTTCTTAAACTTCAAACAATCAGGCAATCCCCCAAAATTGGACCGAAATTCACGGCGATCTCCCCAGCCCTCACGCTCAGATTGTCTCGAAAATAGTTCCGCGGTCCGCCACGGCGAATCAAAACTCTGACCGAATTCTCAGGTATTGCCAGTACCTTTTTCACTGTTAGAGAGTTTCCTACGGATAGTCGATAGCGAATGGCTGTAGACGAATAAATCCTTCCGGGGATGGAAAGCAGGCAACAAATGGCATCAAGGAAGCACCTCATCACAATTGCAATCACAACCGCCGCACTCTCAATTGGTGGAATTGGATTAGCAAGTGCGTCGAATTCTAAATCAGTCGCTAAATCTAAGTTTGTCGCTTCCAAGACAACTCCTAATCCAATGACGGCAATTGTTGCTGGTCGCATGGGTAATCCAGGTGGCGATCTTGCAACAGTACTTTCTGGTTTGGTTGCAAAGGGAACTCTTACTCAGGCGCAAGTAGATGCAATAAATGCAGCGATCGCTGCTGCCCATGCTTCAGCCAAACCTCCTGTTAATCCAATGCGTGCAGCTGAAGAAACTCTCATCGCATCAACCATCGGAATCGATGTTGCGACACTTGAGACTCGTCTTAAGGCTGGCGATTCACTTGCAACAATCGCAGGATCTAAAACTCCTGCACTTATTGCCGCTTTAGTTGCAGATGCAACCAAGAAAATTGATGCTGCTGTAACTGCTGGTCAAATTAGCGCAGCACGAGCGACTACCTTGAAAACTAATCTCACTGCACAGGTAACTGCGGTGGTTAATCGCGCAGGCGGAAAGATTGGTGGGATGATGGGTGGTCGTGGCTTTGGTGGTCGTGGCATGGGACACATGGACAACGACGCTCCAGGAATGATGGGTGGCCTAACACCTCCTCCAGTTCAAGGCTAAAACTTCCCAACCATCAGTAAAGGCCCGTCACCGAAGTCGGTGGCGGGTTTTTGCTGTTCCGCGCAGTTACCGTGAGAGACTTTCACCATGCGTTTGCACATCGGTAGCGATCATGCGGGTTTAGAACTCAAAGCAATTTTGATTGAACACTTGCGAAAATCTGGTCATGAAGTAACAGACCACGGGCCTCACGAATATGACGCACTTGATGACTATCCAGTCTTTTGTATCCCAGCAGCAGAGGCCACTGCTCAAGATCCCCAATCTCTCGGCATCGTTCTTGGTGGCTCTGGAAATGGCGAGCAAATGGCAGCCAACAAAGTTGAGGGCATCCGTGCAGCGCTGGTGTGGAGCGTTGAGATTGCAAAATTAGCCCGCGAGCACAACAACGCAAATGTTATTTCCTTAGGCGGCCGCATGCATACCCCGGAGGTCTGCAAAGAACTCATAGACGCATTCATTGCAACGCCATTTACAAACGACGAGCGCCATGTCCGACGAATCAAACTCATCAGTAAATATGAAACTAAGGGCTCTCTCTAAAGTTTTTCGTAGCTAAAGTCAGTGACTTGATGTTGTTTGGTAATTCCCTGTCCCTCAAAACGAGTAAGCGGACGCCATGATGGACGAGCCACAACGCCCCCTTTGAATACCCGCGAAGTGGCAAATCTTTCTTCAATCCACGTTGCATATGGCACCCAGTCAGTGGCGATATGAACGGTGGCTCCTATTTTAAGTTTTCGTGCAAGAAGCTCGATAAAATCCGCATTCACAATTCGCCTTTTATGGTGCCTCGTCTTTGGCCAGGGGTCTGGAAAGAACAAATGAACTCCATCCAAGGATTGATCCTTAACCATGCGCCCTAATATGAGATGAGCATCTTCATCCATTACCCGGACGTTCTTGACTCCAGTTTCTTCGATCCGTGAGAGAAGTTTGCCAATCCCAGGTTGATGGACATCAATTGCAAGAAAACCAACCTCGGGCATGGTCCTTGCGATGTCAATCGTTGCCTCCCCCATGCCAAATCCAATTTCGGCAATTATCTTCTTGCGATCTGTAAATACTTCAGAAAAATCTAGAACTTGCGACGTGTAAGCAACGCCGAAAATGCTCCATAAGCGATCACGGGCTTCGATCTGGGCAGCGGTAATACGCGTGCCGCGCAATTTAAAGCTCTTGATCGTTGGGCTTTCCACTCGCACACTCTTTCATGGTTGGATAGCGCAAGAAGAATCCAGCGTCAATTGTTAGAGGAGTTTCACGTGCCCGGAGTAAATATCACCCAAGGCGAAGCAGCAGAGCGGTCTACCCTCCTAAGTGTCCAAAGTTACGAAGTCGACTTGGACCTGACATCTGGCGCTGAAACCTTCATCGCAAAAACAACCGTGCACTTTAAGGGATTGAAGCCAGGTTCCAGCACATTTATTGATGCAGTCGGTAAGCGAGTAATCACTGCAACTCTCAATGGCACAGCAATCGATCTCTCTACATACGATGGCGAAAGTGTCTTCTTGCCGGCCATCGCAGCATCTAACGAACTATTTCTTGAAGTAGAAGGTATCTACTCCAAATCTGGCGAAGGCCTTCATCGTTTCGTAGACCCAGCCGACAACGAGGTCTACCTCTACACGCAATTTGAAACTGGCGATGCTCGACGTATGTATGCATGCTTTGATCAACCAGACCTCAAGGCAACTTTTACCCTGAGTGCCAAAACTCCCAAGCACTGGGAAGTTATCTCAAATTACCCCGTTGCAAATGAGAAAGTCCTTGATGCCAATACTAAGTACACCAGCTTCGAACCCACTCCTGTTATTTCAACTTACGTCACTGCGATTGTTGCTGGCCCCTACCACCATGTACATGACACTTATGTTGGTAAGAAGACAATTCCGATGGGGCTCTACTGTCGCAAATCTTTGGCACCACATTTGGATCCAGAAGAGATATTTACTATTACAAAACAGGGTTTTGCTTACTTCGAAAGTGAATTTGGCCTTGCCTACCCATTTGCTAAATATGACCAACTTTCAGTTGCCGAGTACAACTGGGGCGCTATGGAAAATGTTGGCTGCGTGACATTTGCGGAAGATGTCTTTGTTTTTAGAAGCAAGGTCACTGAGCGAAATTTCCTCGGCCGCGCTGGAACAATCTTGCACGAGATGGCACATATGTGGTTTGGCGATCTCGTCACGATGAAATGGTGGGATAACTTATGGCTCAACGAATCTTTCGCAGAGTGGGCATCCTATGACGCTCTAGTTGGAGCAACTCGATATAAGAGCGCGTGGACAGAATTCAACTCTGCTCGCAAGAACTGGGCATATCGTCAAGATCAACTCTCCTCTACCCATCCGATTGCCGTTGCGATGGAAGATCTTGATGCGGTCCGTACGAATTTTGATGGAATTTCCTATGCCAAAGGCGCATCTGTTCTGCAGCAATTGGTAGAACACGTGGGCCGTGAGAACTTTATTGGCGGGTTACAAAAGTACTTTGCAAAACATGCATGGGGCAACACGGTCCTCGAAGATCTCTTGAGCCAGATCGAAGCAACAAGTGGACGTGACTTAAAGCCATGGGTCTCTACGTGGCTCCAAACCGCGGGTGTTAATACCTTGCGCCCCATAGTCGAGATCAATGGCGATACATACACATCGATTACAGTGAAGCAAGAAGTACCCACCATGCCGGCTGATTCCAAGCAATTGCGCCCACACCGCTTAGGCGTTGGGCTCTATGACATCGTCAATTCGCAACTCACCTTACGTGCCAGAGTAGAACTCGATGTCGCGGGCGAACTCACTCAAGTAACGGCGCTTTCTGGTCAGAAGGTTGCAGATTTGGTTCTCATCAACGACGGCGACCTTTCTTATGCGAAATTGAGATTTGACGATCGGTCGATTGCAACGCTTAATACTCATTTAGGTACGCTGACTGATCCACTTGCCCGAGCACTGTGCTGGGCATCTTTGTGGGATTCACTTCGAGATGGCGAACTCAGTGCAAGTTACTACATCCCAACTGCCCTTAAGGCACTAGAGCGCGAATCCGATATCACCATGGTGACCACTACTTTGCTTCAATTGGATTCCGCTGCAGAGATATTTGCGTGCGATAAAAATCGAGAATCTCTGCGCACGATGGTCGCCAACGGGATTGAGAAATTACTTGATGCTGCAAAACCGGAAAGTGACCATCAACTGCAGTTCGCTCGAGCTTTTGCAGCAAGCGCTGCAACTGGTGCCCAAAATGCTCGAGTTCAGGCAATGCTTCAAGGATCACTTCGCGGATTAACTATTGATGCTGATTTGCGCTGGCATCTGATCAACTCGCTGGTAGAGCGCGGCCTCATGAGCAAATCTCAAATTGAGGCAGAGCTTGCCCTCGATAACACCGCGCACGGACAAAGGTCTGCAGCTTTTGCCATTGCAGCGCTACCCACTCAGGAAACGAAAGAGGCATCATTTAAGGCTGCAGTGGCTGGCGAACTCACCAATGCTCTCCACCTGGCAACGCTTCGAGGATTTCAACGTCCTTCACAACGTGAGTTACTTGCTCAATTTGTAGATCCTTACTTTGAAATGCTCATCGAACTTTGGGCAACAAAGGGATTCGAACTGGCCGAATCCACTGCGACGCTCTTGTTCCCTATTTGGGTGATCAATGAAAAAACATTAGCTTCGGCTCAACATTGGTTAGACGTGACAGGAAAGAGCGCACCTGGTGCGCTTCGTCGATGTGTTGCAGAAAATCGTGATGGTTTGGTTCGCGCCCTTAAAGCACAAGCAAAGGATGCGCTTTAAGCGCTGGCTTCAATAACTCCAAAAGGTTGTAGGTAAGGCAGCCACTGTGCATCGGCTCGTCCCGTGCCAAGCACTCTCCACGCAGCGCCTACTGGCTCACGCGGAATCGAGCGCATGCGCCAACCCAAATCCTTTAATGGTCTATCGGCTTTTAAATGGTTGCATCGATGGCATGCAGAGACAACGTTCTCCCAAGTATGACCGCCGCCACGACTGCGCGGAATGACATGGTCAATCGATGTTGCAGGTGCAGTGCAATACACGCAACGCCCACCATCTCGCGCAAATAGCGCACGGCGCGAAAGTGGTACTGCATGGCGATAAGGGACACGAACAAAGCGATTGAGTTTGATGACGGATGGCAAGGCAATCTCTCCGCCAGTAAAATGCAAAACGACATCAGAATCTTCAAGTGAAGTAGCGCGAGAATTAAGAACTAAAATTAAGGCGCGGCGCTCTGGGACGACACCTAAGGGTTCATAGGTTGCGTTCAACACAAGAGTGCGCGACATCATTGCTCCGATCAGGCGCGTGGCTCGCGCCGATTGGCACATCTTGCCTCAATTGCGCCACTCCTGTCAGTATTTCGCAGGGTTTAAAGTAGAGTCGCCCCATTATGAGAGCAAATATTCACCTCGTGGACGCACTCAATACCTCTGGCGTCTCTGGTCACACTCAAAAGCTCTGGGATTGGTTTAGCGGTCCGCCGCTGCACATCATCGTTATTTTCCTGATCGCACTCATTGGTCAGCGCCTTGGATCGCGAGCGATCACCAAAATTATGAACCGCCTTGCAAGTGCAGACCTCATCCCTGGTCCTGGCAACATGGCCGCTCGCCAAAAAGAACGTGCAAAAACTACTGGCACAGTTCTGAGCAGCACATTAAATGCTGTTATTTGGGTGATCACATTAGGAATGGTGTTAGGTGAATTCGGATTAAATCTTGGCCCGCTGATCGCATCTGCCGGAGTCATTGGTGTCGCACTGGGCCTTGGTGCGCAAACAATCGTACGTGATGTGCTCTCCGGTCTTTTTATGTTGGTGGAGGATCAATATGGCGTAGGCGACAAAGTTGAAGTTCTTGACGTTTCAGGCATCGTAGAAAAAGTGGGCTTACGCATCACAACAGTCAGGGACTCACAAGGCACGCTGTGGTATTTGAGAAATGGCGAAATCTTAAAAGTTGGAAATCACTCTCAATCCGGCTGATTCACCAGCGAGTTGCCTGCCATTTCCAAGTATTCCCAAAGCTCATCTTTAAGGTCCTGTGAAATATCAATGCCATCAACAGCGGATTTCATGCAAGACAACCAAGCATCTCTTGCCGCCGAATCAATATGGAAACCTGCATGTCGCATCCGAAGACGGGGATGACCCCGAGTTTCGGAATAGGTAGTGGGGCCACCCCAATATTGCTCTAAGAACATTTGAAGGCGCATCGCAGCCTCTTTCAAATCATCATCTGGATACATTGGTCGCAAGATGGGATCTACGGCGACTCGCGCATAAAATTGAGAAACTAAATCACTAAAGGTTTTACTTCCGCCGACTCTGTCATAGAAATTATTCATCTCTGCAATCCTGCAGTGTTAACTCCTTTGGCAATACGTAAAACAAAATAGGAAGTCACGATGCATAAAAGACCGCTTGTATAAAAGGCGAGGGCATAATCTCCAAATTTCACCCGTGCAACCGCTGCGCCAATAGCTGCAATTGAGCCGCCAACTTGATGGGCAGCAAAGACCCACCCATAAACCACGGTCCCTCTTTCTGGTCCCAAAATTGTCCGACAAAGCATTACCGTGGGCGGCACAGTGGCAACCCAGTCAAGTCCATAGAAAATAACAAAGACAAGTGTTGATGGGTGAACAGTTTTAAAGAGAATAGAAGGCAATAGAAATAATGAAACACCTCGAAAGAAATAATAGAAAAAGAGAAGTTTGCGTGGGTCATATTTGTCTGTCAACCAGCCAGAAAAAATCGTTCCGACAACATCAAATACTCCAACTAATGCAAGAAGACTGGCAGCAGCAACTTCCATCATGCCGTGATCATGGGCTGCTGGAATAAAGTGCGTTCCGATCAGACCGCTCGTTGAAAGCCCACACACAAAGAATGAGCCGATCAAGTACCAAAAGTCTTTTACTTTGCTGGCCTCCTTCAGAGTAATGATCGCTAATTTGCCGGCAGGGATCGAGCTTGGTGTCGGAGCTTTCCAATTATTTGGAGCACCGTATGGCAACAACCCAATATCGCTAGGGCGCTCTCGTAAGAAAAGAGCCACAACCGGGACCATGACTAGCGCTCCAGCGGCAATCGTCAAAGAGACACTCTTCCAGCCGTAGTTCATCGCTAACATAGAAAGTCCGGGGAGAAATATCAATTGTCCTGTCGCTGATGCTGCTGTTAACAGCCCCATGACAATGCCACGCTTTTGAACAAACCACCTATTAGCAACTGTGGCAGCAAACACCAGCGCCATCGATCCAGTGCCAACCCCTACGACCACTCCCCACAACAGAATGAGGTGCCATGGAGATGAAATATAAATTGTGGCTGCAGCTCCTGCACCAACCACACTCAGGGCGGTCATCACTACTTTTCTAATCCCGAATCGTTCCATGAAAGCGGCCGCAAATGGA
>Ga0194041_10001338_pt1 | contig 10410 bp, 10 predicted proteins | sample JunL449m_MetaG_FD_160082 | JGI IMG/M metagenome (GOLD analysis project Ga0194041, IMG submission 160082) | Anoxic zone freshwater microbial communities from boreal shield lake in IISD Experimental Lakes Area, Ontario, Canada - Jun2016-L442-9m | ecosystem: Environmental > Aquatic > Freshwater >...
CCGTGATGACCGTTCGCAGTGCGCCGATCAGTCGGTGGCGGAAAGGGTGGGATTCGAACCCACGAGGCTATTAACCTGCCGCTTTTCGAGAGCGGTGCCTTCAACCACTCGGCCACCTTTCCACGGCGGAGAATAGCCGATTAAGGGGTGAGCCGAACCTCAATGCCAGCGCTGGCCTGCATGCGCAGGAGCGCACGCACGCGGTCATAGGCCACAAAGAGACGCGCAGCGATGCCGTACTTCTTGATGAGGAGCCGCCACACCTTCGGCATCTGGTCACTGGCGAGGTTGAATGCTTCGGCTGGGAGTTGTGTGCCGGTGATCGTGCCAGTTGCGGTACAGGGGGCAACGGCGGCGCGACTGCTGTTGCGCAGGCGCTTCACCTTGCCGGCGGTGGCGTTGGTGAAGAGGTAGAGGCTGCTGCCGTCGGCGGCCGCCCACACGGGAGTGGTGACAGGGGTGCCATCACGGCGATAGGTGGTGAGGGCGACGTACTGCGCGGTGAGGATGGCGTCGCGTTCGGCGCTCACGCCGGGTCGATCTCGTTGGCGATGTCGCGCAGGCGTCGGGCGAGGGCCGAGATGTCTTCATCGGCATGCCCTGTCTTGATCAGTTCATCCTCAAGATGTGCCACGAGCATTGCGGTGGGCACCGGCACGTTCAGCTCATCGGCGAGGCCGATCGCGATGCCGAGATCTTTACGGTGGAGCGACACCTTGAAGCCGAGCGGATAGGTGTCGTTCGCCATGCGCTCCCAACGATTCTCAAGCGCCCACGAGCGCGCGGACCCACCGCTCAACGCGGTAACGAGCGTCTGCGGGTCGAGGCCCGCCTTCTGGCCAACGAGGATTCCCTCGGCAAGCGAAAGGTATGCCCCCGAGATCACGATCTGATTGACCGCCTTACCAACCTGCCCCGAGCCAAGTGGGCCGAGGTGCGTGATCGTTTTCGCGAACGTCTCTATATAGGGACGCGCTGCTGCAACCGCTTCAGGGCTGCCGCCGAGAAAGACGGTGAGCGTTCCCTTCTGGGCCCCTTCGCTGCCGCCACTCACCGGGGCGTCAACCATCAGGATCCCCTTCGTGGCGAGCATCTCCCCCATCTCGCGCGTGGCGCGCGGGGCAATGGTGCTGGTGTCAATGATGATTGCGCCCGCCGTTAGTAGGTCGATTGCGCCCGGTTGGCCAGGTGCTCCAAGCAGCAGCGCTTCGACATCGGGCGTATCGGAGACGGAGAGCACCACGGCGTCGGCGCCGGTGAGCGTGTCGGTGAGTGATGTGTGCTGTGTGGTGCCCGCCGGTGCGGTGCGGTGCGTGCCGCGGTTCCATGCCTGCACGCTGTGCCCAGCGGCGGCGAGGTGCCCAGAAATCGGGGCGCCCATGGTGCCTAGTCCAAGTACGGCAACGCGACTCATGTCTGAACTATAAGGAGGGAGGGGGAATGGTGCGCCCGGCGGGACTCGAACCCACGACCTTTAGGTCCGCAACCTAACGCTCTATCCACTGAGCTACGGGCGCATCTGCGATGTGCAGCGTACAACGGCTGGCGGAGAGGGAGGGATTCGAACCCTCGACGCAGGAAAACCCCACGTGGCGGTTTAGCAAACCGCTGCACTAGACCTCTATGCGACCTCTCCGAGACCGAGCGCGAGTATCCCAGAATCACCCGCCCGCCGCTATATGGGCCCCGTGCTGAGGGTTCGGCTACGGGGCGAGCTCCATCGTGCATGCGCCACGCACCTCGGTGAAACGATCGGGGCGGATCACCAACGCCACGCGCCAACTCCCCGCCTGCGGTAGCACCACGCTCCCCTGCCAGGCAGCCCCAGCGGTGCCGCCTCCGTTGCTCGTAAGGTCACTCTTGAGTGCACCGGCGCTACCAGGTTGCGCAAACTCAATCGAGATTGATTCGGCCGCAGGCGCACCAGTAAGCAATAAGAGGTTGTCGCCCACGCGACCGGGGCTGAGTGTGAGATTCGCCGTGTTGAACGGCGCGCGCATGGCGCAGCGGCCGACCCCACGATGCGTTGCATGGCCCTCATGGGGGGAGCCGAGCGTGAGCGCAGCGGAGAGGGCGGCCACCCCAATCAAGATGGCGACATCAACCGCGAACAGTCGCCGCAACGCGGCACGGGAGCCAGCCAACATCTCGGCTGAAGAGAGCAACCGCCGACGGGCCAGCGCGCCACCGAGCAGTGCGACGCCGGCAAGACCAAGCTTGGCGAGCAGCAGCGCCACATATGGAGTGAGCCCACCCGCCACTCCGTCGGTGAGCTGAATGCCAAGGAGCGTCCCGCCACCAAAGATCGCCACGATCGCCACGGTCGCGGCGCGTGAAAACGCCCTGGCCGACGTTCTCGCGTCGGCGTCGCTCACCGCCTCGTCGTGCTGCATGAGCAGCAGGGCCGGAGCGGCACCAAGCCAGAGTGATGCTGCAAGGAGGTGTGCGCCGAGGAGCAACGCAGTAAGGGGTGCGCTACCAGGGTGTCCACCGATCACCATCGTGGCGAGCGCTGCGATGGCAATTAGTGCTGGGGCGCGATGCCGCTTCGGTGTGGCGAGGCCTGCCGCCAAGGCGAGCAGTGCGATGCGTATGACGCCAACGACGGCGCTGTCGCTATTGATCCACGAGGTTCCGCCAATGACCGCCTCAATGACCCACCACGCAAGTGTTGCCACGGCGGCACTTGCGAGGGCACCGCGCCGCAGTTGCTGCACGCGTTGGGAGCGCGCCAACATAGCGGCCCATGCAGCGGCGGCACCAACAGCGATGAGCAGCGCAAGGTCGGCGCAAAATCGAACTGCCCAACTTGACGGCGCGGTTGATTGGCGCAGCGCGAGTGCCGCAGCGTGCGAGGCCTCGCTCGCCGCACCAACACCAAAGGTGGAGGCCTGATTCAGGATGTGGCCGTCGGCCGACGTAACCGTCCACGTCGCCAAGTACCAGCCATCGGCGAGTGGGGGAAGCACCTGACGCACCGTGACGCCATCTGCCACTTCGGGCGCCACGTCGACCTGCCGCCCAGTCGAATCGACAATGCGAACTGCATCGCGTTCCAAGCCAACCTGTTCGTTAAAGACGATGCGGAACTCCGTTGGCGCTGCGGGGGCGCTACTCCCATCGGCGGGGGTGATCTCAATGATTTCGGCGTGCGCGAGCGCTGACGTAGGCGCGTGCACGACGCCGATCCAGAGTACGAGCGCGGCGGTGAGGAGGCGCACTACGCGCCCCCCCACCATCCGCTTACCAAACCCAGGGCTTGGCATCGTTCAACGCTAAACGACTAGCGCTGTGACTTCGCACCGCGGCGAAGTCCAATGACGCTGGTCACGAAGGCTGCAGCGCCGAGCACCACTGCCACGTACACCAGTGGATCTGTTGCGGCATCGACGTCGCCGCCCATACCCATGCCAGTGCCGCTCGCGGCAACGACCGTGATCTCTGGTGCCGGATGCTCGAGGTCATCAGCGACCTGCCCTTCGGCCGGAATTTCGATCCACGCTACAGAGTCTGTGCCGCAAGACTGCGTCACTGGAACGGTGTAGGTGCCCGGCTTCATCGTAAAGATGGCGCTGATGCCGAAATCGAGATACTGATCGGCGGCCAGTGAACCACCGCTCCAGGTCACAACGCCAACACGGTCGGTGTAGTCGGTGCCCCAGAGGGTGTACGGATCGGAAGCAACACGCTCCGTTGTTGCCGTCCAACCTGCCAGCGCCTCAGGCTTCGCGTTGATCACCCCGTCGGGGAGCTGCACGCTCACCGTATCCGTTGGCTTGCCGCTGCAGCCGTGCGGGACACGAATATGGATCACCGCGCCATCGCCGCCCTGCGCGATGGCATCCCCATCGGGGAAGGTTGCGTGCGCCGCGACCGGCAATGCCAGTACCAGGAGCAGCGCGATTGCTGCTGTGGTGCTCACGAACGAGCGCAAGAATTTCTTCATGGATGTTCTCCTAACTATTCAATGAAATGCCGCACCTAGGCGGCGACAACACTGGCTAGGAGCGTGGTGGTGCGCGTACCCCATGCGCTTGCAGGCCGAGGAGGCCGAATGTGGGAACGGTCCACGTATGCGGGGCGGGTGCTTGCTCAGTCGGCACTTCACGCCGTGGGGGGTTCGCACGAAGACGTTCGGCGACCAGTTCGACCACTCGCGAAAGAAGTGCAACGCCGGCCGCTACCAGCAGCTGCGCCGCGATCCCGCATGCGAGGAGCATTGGTCCGGAGCCGCTCAGAAGTTCGGCTGCGACGTCGCCAAGGCCCGAACCGTGCGCCACACGCTCTGTCATCTCAATGGCGAGATACGCGGTGAGTTGCACTACGGCAAGGGTTGCGTACCGTCGACGTAGCGAGCGTGACCCCGCTGCACCGCGAAGCGTGGTGACCGCAAGAATTGCGACGGCCAGACCAATCACCACAGGAGTAAGCGCAAGCCACTGATGGCCGGTGTCTTTCAACACATGCAGCAGAACGGCGGGATCGCGATACGCCGCCGCATACGCGAGCTGATGCCCGAGGAGGAGCCCGGCGATCGCCCAGGCAACGGTTGCGGCGCGTCGGTGCATCGTCATCACGCCGTCACCGTATCAGCGAGCGTCTCCCAGCCCGCACTTCGTGCCACCCCCCGCAACGCGCGGTCGGGCGCAACAGCCACGGCGCGCTCCGCCAGTTTGAGCAGCGGAATATCTGCGGCGGTATCACCGAATGCAGCCAAGATGCGACCGCCTGCCGCGCAGGCAGTTGCCGCCCGCGCCTTCTCTTCGCCGGACTGCGTTGGCGCGGCAAGGTTGCCCGTTGCAACCCCATCAGATACTTCGAAGGGCGTGCCGAGCGCAATGGTGGCACCAAGTCGTTTCGCAAACGCCTCTGCAATGGGCTGATAGCCGCCGGTGGCAAGAACGAGTTCTGCGCTGGGGTCTACCACTCGGGCGTTTGCGAGCGCTGCCTGCACCGCGGTCACCGCATCAACACGTCGAGCGGGCCAGAGGTGATGTTCAACGACCCACTCCCCCATTGCAGTGAGCTGTTCACTGGATACGCCGCGCAACAGTTTCGTTTGATCTTCGAGCCAGCGCGCGCGGAAGCGTTCCTTATTCATGAGACCGCTGCGGGCAAGGAAGACGATTGGTAATCGAACGGTAATGAACCGGCGTGCGGCGGCCGTGGAGGCATTCGCAAGGATCCACTGGTGTACGCCGCGCCACGTTTCAGCGGTGGTGAGGGTGCCGTCCATATCGCTCACAACAATTGGTCGAGTCATGCGCGCAAGTATGCGGGCAAAAAGAGAGAGGCGCCCAGGTTGCCCTGGACGCCTCTCGAACGATCCTCGACGGATCGTTAAAAGTTACTTCTTCTTCGCAGCCTTGCGCGCCTTGCGCTTGGCTGGGGCCTTCTTCGCAACGGCCTTCTTCGCCGTCTTGCGCTTGGCCTTTCGCTTGGCTGGAGCCTTCTTGGCTACGGCCTTCTTTGCTGCCTTGCGCTTCTTGCGCTTGGCTGGGGCCTTCTTCGCAACGGCCTTCTTCGCCGTCTTGCGCTTGGCCTTCTTCTTAGCAGGGGCCTTCTTCGCAACGGCCTTCTTCACCGTCTTGCGCTTGGCCTTCTTCTTGGCTGGAGCCTTCTTGGCTACGGCCTTCTTCGCTACTCGCTTCTTAGCGACCTTCTTGGCAGCAGGCTTTCGCTTCGCAGCGGCCTTTCGCTTCTTTACAGCCATGTGATTACCTCCACTCTGACCAGTCCGTACTTCGGACGGTCATAACTCCGCCCCATTGTTGGGGCTTGTGGAAAACTAAAACACAATGTGGATAAAGGCAAGCGTGAATTTTCGATTTCGTGCGTACAGCGACCGCTGACCCCGCTGGTTGTGAGCTCCCGATACCCGGGCGCGGGGTCTGCTGATGCCTAGCGAGGGGCAAATCCCCTTTTGGTAGGGGGTAATTCGTGCGGAATCAGTACTCTGGTCCGCTCAGATGCACGCAGAGGCCCCCTCCGCCGCTGCCGCACGCTATCCGCGTGCGTATGGTGTGAATTCGTGCGTGTTTTTTCGCTATCGCCCCGCTTCGTGGCGCATTTCCCGCTCTCCGACGATGTACGGGGTGCCAAACTTTTGCGACAAATCCCGCTTTCTTGACCCGCGGCGCGCGCCGCCGTAGAGTTTGGGCATGGCGAACCGCTTCTACTTTCGATACCCGGCATGACCAGCCCAGGCGCGTAAGCGTCTGACCGGCGGTCCTGCCGGGATGTGAGCAGAGGGAGACCTCTGCTCTTTTCTTTTCCCCCAGAAGCGGCGCCAGGGAGTCCGCCGAGAGAGTGGAGTAACCAATGTTTGTACGAATCAACCAGTCGGCAACCAGCGAACAGATCGCGGCGATCCGTAGCCGCGCAACCGAGGCCGGTCTCGCGGTGTACGACGAGGCCTCAGCGCGCGGGTTGACCCTCGCCCTCCTTGGCCCGAAGGGCTTCGACGAGAAGTTGAGCAACGAGTTCGTGTCAATGCCCGGTGTTGCCTCTGTGGCGCGCCCATCCCGCGCCTATCGCTTGAGCTCACAGGAGTTCCGCGAGGAGCCAACCGTGGTGAAAGTGCGCGACGCGGTCATTGGTGGCGGCTCGCTAACGCTGATGGCGGGCCCATGCTCGATCGAATCACGCGAACAGCTCTTTGAAGTGGCGTCGGGCGTCGCCGCTGCGGGGGCAACACTGCTACGCGGTGGTGCCTTCAAGCCACGCACCTCGCCGTATGCCTTCCAGGGGCTTGGCCTCGAGGGGTTGCGCCTTCTTGCCGAGGCGCGCGAGCGCACGGGACTCCCGATCATCACCGAAGTGATGGAGCCGGCGCAGGTCGACATGGTCGCCGAGTTCGCCGACGTGCTGCAGATCGGCACGCGCAACATGCAGAACTTCTCGCTGCTCAACGCGGTGGGGCGAACCCGCATGCCGGTGATGCTGAAGCGTGGCCTCTCGGGCACGATCGAAGAGTGGCTGCTCGCCGCGGAGTACATCCTGGCCGCAGGGAACCGCCAGGTGATCCTCTGCGAGCGCGGCATTCGCACCTTCGAGACCGCCGCACGCAACACACTCGACCTGAACGCCGTACCAATCTTGCGCCGACTCACGCATTTGCCCGTGATCGTTGATCCGAGCCACGCCACCGGGAAGCGTTGGATGGTTGCGCCAATGTCGTACGCCGGCGTGGCCGCTGGTGCCGACGGGATCATGGTCGAGGTGCACCCGAAGCCCGAAGAAGCCTGGTCCGACGGCGAGCAGTCCCTCACCCTGCCGATGTTCTCGCGCCTTGCGGGTGAGCTGCGCACGATCCATTCGGTCGTCTCGCCAATGCATGCGAATCCGGGCGAGGCGTCGGGACGATGAGCGACCAACTGCGCGGCGAGCTGCGCCTACCCGGCGACAAGTCGATGAGCCATCGTGCGCTCCTCTACGCCGCGCTCGCCGATGGCGAGACGCTCGTGGTGGGCGCGGGCGACGGGCATGACGTGCGCTCCACGGCGGGCATCGTTGCCGCGCTCGGCGCTTCAGTTTCGCGCGAAGCGGCTCAGCCGAGTGATGCACCGGGCACCGCGCGTTGGCGCGTGCGCTCTGGCGGTCGTACATCAATGCGTGCGGCTGCTGCGCCACTTGATTGCGGTAACTCGGGCACCTCAATGCGCCTCGGCGCGGGCCTCGTGGCCGGCCTACCTGGCGTACACACGTTGATCGGTGACGCATCACTACAAAGCCGGCCAATGGCACGGGTGCTTGAGCCCCTCGCCGCGATGGGCGCGGCAGCTACTGGCTCTGGCGAGGCGGGTACGCGCGCGCCACTCACTATTACGGGGCGCGCACTGCGCGGCATTGAGTGGGCACCAGCTACGCCGAGTGCACAGGTAAAGGGGTGCGTGTTGCTGGCCGCGTTGGCGGCAACTGGCGAAAGCACCTATCGCGAGGCGGTTGCCACACGCGATCACTCCGAGCGCATGCTCGTTGCGCGTGGCGCTGCGCTGCGAACCTCCGTGGATGCGAGTGGGACCACCGTTTCGATTGCCCCTGGCGAAATCCGCGCCCTGCCGCTCGTCACGATTCCTGGCGACCCTTCGTCCGCAACCTTCTGGTTGGTGGCAGGGAGCCTGCATCCAGATGCCGATCTGCTGATTCGCGGCGTCTCACTGAACCCCACCCGACGCCACGCCATCGACCTGTTGCAGCGCATGGGCGCCCGCATTGACGAATTCCCTGCCGCCGATGACGGCTCTGGGGAGCCAGTAGGCGATCTACGCGTGCGAAGTGCCACCCTTCACGGCATCGACATGACACCGACCGACGTGGCGCTGGCCATTGATGAGGTGCCGATTCTCTCGTTGGCAGCCGCCATGGCCACTGGCGCAACCAGCATTCGCGGCGCGGGCGAGCTGCGCGCCAAGGAGAGTGACCGAATTGCCGGTGTCGCAGCCGGCCTTGCGGCACTTGGACTCTCCGTCTCGGTCACTGGTGATGATCTGCACTTCGTCGGCGGCGGCCGACCTGCCGCTGGCACTACCGCCTCACTGGGCGATCACCGCTTGGCGATGACCTTTGCCATTGCCGGCCTGGTGGGCGGTGTCACTATTTCGGTTGATGACCCCGCTGCGGCAGCGGTCAGCTACCCCACCTTCTACGACGACCTGGCCCGAATCGGGGCGGCAGCATGAGCGGGCGACGCATTCTGCTCTTGGGGCACCCGGTGGAGCACAGCCTCTCACCAGCATTCCAACAGGCGGCGTTCGATTCGATTGGCCTGCCCGTTCGCTATGAGGCGATGGATGTTGCCCCCGCCGATCTTGCCCGCGTCGTTGCCGAGCTACGCGCCAATCCTCTCGTGATGGGTGCAAACGTCACGGTGCCGCACAAGGAGAAGATCGCGCCGCTGCTCGACTCGCTCACCGATGACGCCGTGCAGATTGGCGCGGTGAACACCATCACCCGCGCCGGGAGCCGACTCGTTGGTCGCAATACCGACGCGGCTGGGTTCCGCGGCGCGCTCGATGGCCTGCTCGATGGACGACGCACCCCGCGCCATGCGCTGGTACTCGGTGCTGGTGGTGCAGCGAAGGCGGTGATCTCGGCGCTGGTAACTGCAGGCGTTGCGCAGCTCTCCATTGCCAATCGCCATCTGGCGCGCGCGGAGCGTCTCGTTGCCGAGGTGCGCAAATACGCGCCCCACATGACGGTGCGCGCGGCCCCGTGGCATGAGGGGCTCCTGATCGAAGAGGCGCAGCTTGCGGGCCTGGTGGTGCACGCCACCACCCTTGGTCTGAGCGACGGCGCACTGCCGCTCCCAGCAGCGGCATTCCGCACCGGTCAGTTCGTGATTGACGTCGTGTACGCGCCGGGCGAGACGGCGCTGGTGCGCACGGCACGTGCCGCGGGCGCCGAAGCAATTGACGGGCGTGAGATGTTGCTTCTGCAAGGTGCAGCGGCATTTGAACTATGGACGGGGCGTCCGGCCCCAATTGACGTGATGCGCGCGGCGTTTGACGCTGCTGCGGGTCACGTGCAGAAGTAGGGGGACGATCATGGCCTTTCGATTCTTGACCGCAGGTGAGTCACACGGACCAGAGCTCGGCGTCATTGTTGAAGGTATGCCTGCGGGCGTGCCGCTCACCGAAGCCGCCCTCGAAATTGATATGCGACGACGCCAGGGTGGCTACGGCCGCGGCGCCCGCCAAACGATTGAGCAGGACCGCGCGCGGATTCGCAGCGGCGTGCGACATGGCGCAACGCTCGGCTCCCCCATCCTGCTGCTAATTGAGAACCGCGACTGGGAGAACTGGACGAGCGTGATGCAGGTCGCCCCACTCAGCGCCGATGAGGCGGCGGCACTCGCCGCTGCAGCGGCGGAGGGAACCAAGCGCGCCATCCCCGTCACACGCGTTCGCCCAGGGCACGCTGACCTTGCTGGTGCGCTGAAGTACGGATTTGATGATGTGCGCAACGTGTTGGAGCGCGCTTCGGCGCGCGAGACCGCCGCGCGCGTTGCCGCTGGTGGCGTTGCCAAGGCGCTCTTGAGCGCCCTCGGCATTGAGATCTGGTCGTTCACCGCCGAAGTTGGCGGCGTGGCGGTAGATCCGGCGAACTGCACGCGCACGCGCGACGAGGCCGACGCGAGCCCGCTGCGCTGCCCAGACCCTGCCGCAGAGGAGCGCATGATTGCGCGCATTGACGAGGCTCGCGAGGCGGGGAACACCGTTGGCGGCATCTTCGAAGTCGTGGTGAAGGGGCTACCGATGGGGCTCGGCTCGTATGTGCACTGGGATCGCCGACTCGACACCGCACTCGCAGGAGCGATCGCCAGCATTCAAAGCGTGAAGGGTGTGGAGTTCGGCCTCGGCTTCGAGCAGACGCGCATCTTCGGCTCCGAAGTGCACGACGTGATCGAGG
>Ga0194041_10001340_pt1 | contig 10408 bp, 10 predicted proteins | sample JunL449m_MetaG_FD_160082 | JGI IMG/M metagenome (GOLD analysis project Ga0194041, IMG submission 160082) | Anoxic zone freshwater microbial communities from boreal shield lake in IISD Experimental Lakes Area, Ontario, Canada - Jun2016-L442-9m | ecosystem: Environmental > Aquatic > Freshwater >...
GCTATGGAAACTTCGTGGCCGGCAGTGAGTCCTACAGATTCGATGCATTGAGCAACGAATTCGCAGGCTTTCGCGGAGGATGCAAACGGGATTCCCAAACCACCTTCATCTGCCACCAAGTTTGTTGTAAACCCTTGCTCCGCCCCTCGCTTAGCTGCACTTTCTCGGATTGCAACTACCCATGACAAGGCTTGTGAAAAGCTCGTTGCACCATGAGGAATCACAAGTACATCTTGGATATCCAAAGCGCCATTTGCGTGCGCACCACCGGAAAGTATGTTGACCATAGGCATTGGCAATTGCAGTTTCCCAGTGGGTTGCAAATATCTGGCTATGGATTGGCGATGAGAATGGGCGGCTGCCTTAAGGGTGGCTAATGAAACGGCAAGAGTTGCGTTTGCTCCCAATTTTTCATGTCGAGGGGTTGGATCTAGTTGAATCATAATCTGATCGATAGTTGCAACGTCAGGGACAAGTCCAATCATCGTGGGAGCAATGAGTTCATTGATATGCGATACAGCCAATGAGACGCTTTTGCCAGAATAAAATTTTTCGGCGCGTTGTGAGTTCGTATCTCGAAGTTCTAGCGCTTCATGTCTGCCAGTTGAAGCACCGGATGGAACAGTTATTTTGTGAACACTCTGATCGCTGAGTGTGATGAGGGCGCAAACCGTAGGGCGACCTCGCGAATCCAAAACTTGTAACCCACTGACATTGGTTATGGTGGCCGTCATGATTGCAAGAATACTTCACTGATGCTCGGAGCTATATGTGCCCGAAGAATGCCTAGGGCGCGATCGCGAACCGCCTCTTGGCCCTGTTGGTCGAGGTAGTTCACTGGAGAGACACCATCAATGCGCGCAAGTGCGATGGTGGCGACATGCCATAAAAGATGTCGATCTGCTTCAGCGCCTAAAGATTTTTCATAAGCGTCAAGAAAAACTCTGGCGCACTCTGCAAGAGCTCTCTTTTCTCGGTTGCCTTGGAAATACTCTTGCTTACACAGTAGGTGCCCTAACAGGAATGCTAAATCAAAGACAGGATTTCCAGTATGCGCTGTTTCGAAATCAAGAACGATGGGGTGGCCATCGCTGGCAACCAGTATGTTTTTCGGAGAAAAATCTCCATGGACAAGACTTGTTTTCAAACCTTCTAACTCCTCGATCAGGGAGGTAATCCGTGGGGCCACAGAAGGATGTACCAAGACCAAACTGCGATAAAAGGGATTGATGCGTAGCTGCTCAAAAAGAGAATCTTCTTCAAATTCTCCAAGAATTGCGGAATTTTCGGAAGAAATTCGATGCCATGCCCCAAGAATTGTTCCTAATGAGGCAGCAATTTCTGACCGGATCACTCCACCCAAAAGATCCTCTTTCCAATTGCTGGTATCTGGAATGCGCTCAATAAGTAGTACGAATCTATCGGCATCAACATCGTAGAGTTGTGGAACATTGCGAGGTGTCATTGGCGATAAAACCTCGATGGCTTTAGCCTCAACTAGTGCGCGCCGTTGTTCAACCACCCAGGTTGCTTTCACTTTAAGTGCGGGGAGTGCTTGCTTGAGTACCAAATCTTTACCTTCTGCGGAAACGGCGAGCACAACATTAGAAACTCCGCCGGTGAGAATTTCAACCGTTGGATGCGCGTTAAATGTAAAGATTCCGCGCTCTTGAAGATAAGCAACTACCGTGTTTTCATCAAGAAGTGCTTGAGTCATGGCCTAGGGAAGATAAGTCACAGAATGCGCGTTATCCACTAGAACACTCACGCCGGAAATGCCAGTATTGAGTTCACTGCCTAGAAGATAAATGCTATTGCCTACATCAACGCGCGTAACAAGAGATCCGATAGGAGTGGATCCAATGATGTGTTCTAGTTGTTCCTCACCAAGAGTTGCTCTGACCATAGGTGAATCGACCACCCCCGGCAAGATTGCGTTTACGAGAATTTCATGCGATCTACCGAGATCAACTGCAAGTGAGCGGACTAGTCCACCGACGGCCGCTTTTGAAATCGTATAGGCAAGTTTTTCTTTGCGGGTGAAGAGTTCAGCTAGTGAGCTGACAATAACGATCTTTCCTTTTCTCTTTATCAATTCATTCTGCACAAGGTAGCGAATTTGTTTCACAACAAAACCGACGTTAGCTTCAAAGAGTTCATTGATCTGTTCGTCGGTGACCGTCATGAGCCCACCGTTGTAGTTGGCACCTTGGGCAAAAACTATGGCATCAAATGGATCCTTCAAATTTACGAGCGGGAGAACAATTTCATTTTCTAAACCCGAGCTCTTGCGAACGACGGGGAAAACCTCCCACCCGTGAGAGCGATAAACATCAACGGTTGCGCCACCCAGTGCGCCAGTTGCACCGTAAAGTAGTACGCGAGGCATATGCGGGGCTACTTTTCGAAGCCGTAGCGAGTGAGCATGGAATGGCCGATTGCTGCCCGTCTTACACGTTCGCGACCTGTTGATTCAACAACACTTTGAATATGTCCTCCTGCAGGGTAGAGGCCTGGAGAATTTCGTACGGTGAACTTTAAGTAGATAGGTGCGGCGACCCGTACTAAGTCTGGAACTTCATAATGTCGCACAACGCCACCGAAATCATCTGGACCCTCTACATATACATCCACTGGAATATCTACTTGTGCACGGATTGCAGCAATCTGTTGGAGCGAAAGGTCAGTCGCAAGATTGAGAGTTGAGGCTCCGAGCTCCACCATAGTTTGTGCAGTCGCAGCGTTCGTACAAGGCATAGCCACGGAAGTTTTTAAAATGAAATCTGAGGGGAGGTCTCCAAGGCGTCTTGCCTGTCCAAGAACTTTGAGTAATCCAATATCTCCAACTAAGACTGAACGAACGCCGAGTTCAGATGCGTGCAAAACATCTTCGACGGCATATCGCACTTGATCAGTCCCACGAAGTGTTGGCGAAGCAACTCCACCAGCAGAGGAAAGTGGTTGTTTACCAATATCCCATGCAGCACGCGGACCAACGAATAGGCAAACCTCAAGATTATGTTTTGCGCCAAGTGCAACCATTTCTTGAATTTCATCATCAGTTTGCATCATGATGCCGGAGCCTTGCGAGATCCGGTGAAATTTCACATTGCGTTTTTGCGCTTCATCCAAAATCGCCTTGAAAGCTAAAGGACCTTCGACTGATGGAATCTCAATTTTCCACCGTGATCCATCAGCAAAACGCTTCGTAGATTCTGGCAGGCCATCCGCATCGCGGAATTGAATATTTTGGGCTGACAGCAGGGCGATTGATTTCTTCATGGGACCGTCTGCTTCGCGCGTTGAAGGCCAAACTTGCTCTGCCATAGGAACTCCCTTGAATCGCCGTGAGTGTCAAAGACTCTCACAGTAGGTGGAGAAATTGAAACTCGGGCGATTAGACTGCTCGAAAAGCCCACACACCTGAGGAGTCAAAGTAATGACCAACAAGACACTTTTCGAAGGTCAGGTTTGTATCGTCGTCGGGGCCGGAAACGGTATCGGTCGCGCCACTGTTGGGCTGCTTCAATCTCGTGGGGCCAAGGTGATCGCCCTCGATAACAATGTTGATGCTTTAGGCAAATTAAAATCAGAGTTTTCACTCGGAGATGATCAAGTGAGTGTTTTAGATGTCTCTGATGAAGATCAAATTAAAGAAACAATCGCTCGCATAGTGGCGAAAGAGAAGCGAATTGACGCTCTTGTAAATTCTGCTGGAATGGTGGGTCCATCCAATGTGAAGCTCGAAGATATTGCTTGGGTGGATTTTGAACGCACCTTGCGAGTGAATCTTTTTGGAACTATTTGGCTCACCCAACAAGTTGTACCAATCATGAAAGCGCAGAAATACGGTCGGATTGTGCACGTTGCATCTATTGCAGGCAAAGAAGGAAATCCAGGGATGTCGCCGTATAACACTTCCAAATCAGGGATGATTGGATTCATTAAGGGCATTGGCAAAGAGATTGCACCAGATGGAATCACTATTAATGCTCTGGCCCCTGCTGTTATCCGTACACCTATGAATGCCGATACCAGCGATGAAACATTGAAGTACATGATTGCTCGCATCCCCATGGGCAGAGTCGGTGAAGCCGAAGAAGTTGCTGAGACAATTTGTTTCATGGCCTCGCGGGCATGTTCCTTCACGACCGGATTCACATTTGATACAACTGGTGGTCGCGCTACGTATTGAAAATCACGTCTAACGGTCGATCAAATGAATTACAGTCGCCCTGCTTCGTGGACTCTTTTGAGGAAATCTTTGGTGCGCGAATCCTGTGGATTGGATAGAACAACTTCAGGTGGGCCGTATTCCACAATTCGCCCGTGATGCAGGAAGCAAACTTCATCGGCCACTTGATGCGCGAATCCCATTTCATGCGTCGCAATCACCATGGTCATACCATCGGATTTAAGATCACGGACAGTACTCAAGACTTCATTGACTAAAATGGGATCAAGGGCTGAAGTAACTTCATCCAATAGCAAAAGACGTGGCTTGAGAGCCAGAGAACGGATAATTGCAACTCTTTGTTGTTGCCCACCACTGAGTCGATCCGGATATTGATCGGCCTTGTCACCTAGATCAAATTTCTTCAGTAGTTCGATAGCTTGATTGCGCGCCTCTTGCCTGCCTACGCCTTGAACATGAATTGGAGCCAAGGTGATGTTTTCAAGCACGGACATATGAGGAAAAAGATTAAAGGATTGGAAAACCATTCCAAGTTTGCGGCGGACGTCATCAGAATCCACTCGGGGATCACTGATCTCCACTCCATCGAGCTCGATAACTCCATCATCGATTGAATCAAGGAGATTGATGCAGCGAAGGAGAGTGGATTTTCCAGATCCAGATGCGCCGATAAAAACCGTGGCGGTATGAACGGGGACATCGAAAGAGATCTCTTGCAGCACCACCTCGCTGCTAAATGATTTACGTAGGCTTTCGACTCTCAGGACCGGAGTAGTCATGCAAGACCCTGCGCATTCTGTCGCTCCATCGCCTTGCGCATTGTGTGATCTGTCAGGCGCGTCAACGGAATCGTGACTAACAAAAAGAGCCCAGCAGCCATGACATACGGGGTGTAGTTAAAACTTCTGCTGCTGGCTATTTGTGCAGCACGAATTGCATCCGTTACTCCAAGGATTGAAACCAGACCGGTGTCCTTAATCAACGAAACAAGATCATTCAGCAAGGGTGGAGTAACTCGTCGAAGCGCTTGGGGGAGTACAACATGGCGCAATGTCTGAACATTTGAGAGCCCTAAGGAACGCGCGGCAGCCCTTTGGCTGGGATGTACTGTGAGAATTCCACTCCGAATAACTTCTGCAACGTATGCGGTGTAAGTGATAACCACAGCGATTGTGCCAAGAACCAAAACGTTACTGGTGAGGCCTTGAAGGCGAAGGGCCGGTATGCCAAAGCCCACCAGCAAAATGATCAGTAACATGGGAATCCCACGAAATACATCAACGTAGATTGTTGCCAAGATTCTAAATGGGGTGAGCGCTGGAGATCGAGAGGTACGCGTGAGTGCGAGTAATAAGCCAAAGATTGAGACCGCAGTACCGGCGATCAAAGTGAGGGCGATATTTGTAGAGAATCCAAGAATTACTTTTGGGAGGACTTCAACCCCGTAACTCCAGGCAAAGAAAGTATCAGTCAAACTCTTGAAACCAGGTGATGTAATTAGGATTGTTGCAAGAGTTCCCAAAACTAAGAAAGTTGAAATGATTGCGATGATCGCGTTTCGACGATTTTGTTCTGAGCGGATTCGGCGACGATTGAGTTCCAATTGACTTGGTGTCCACATGGAAGAAGCACGACCCCCCGATTGAGGGGCCGTGCTCTCTCCGTTAATGCTCATCGCCTTGATGAATGTGGGCTTACTTCAGTACCGGAGCTCCGGCACTTGTTGTGAGCCATTTATCTTGAATTGTTTTGAGCTCTCCGCTGGCCGTAATCGCATCTACAGCTTTAGTTACGCAAGCAGTCAAAGGACTGTCTTTGGCAAGAAGTAATCCAAATCCAAGATCGGCCGAATCGTGATTTTCAAGTTGGCCGACGATGATTCCATCTTTCACTTCAGCCGCTGCTAAGTAGAAGGCAGTTGGTAAATCGACAACAAGACCATCGATTTGACCATTCTTGAGCGCCGTAACTGCAGCAGCATTGTCGTTAAAGACCTGGGCCTTAAGACCCAATTGGGTCTCAATTGTATCTAACGATGTGGTACCTACCGCTGCTCCAAGTTTTGCACCTTTGAGACCAGCAAGCGTAGTTACACCCGCAATTTTACTTCCCTTTGCAGAAACAATTGCTTGGTTAGCAAAGTAGTAGGCGCTCGAAAAGTCAACGACCTTTTTACGATCTGCTGTGATTGAATATTGCTGCAGATTGAAATCGAAAGTTTTTGGACCAGGGGTAACTGCAGAATCAAATGTTGTACGCACCCATTTGACTGCAGCGCTTTCGAATCCAAGTTGTTTTGCAACGGCGTATGCAACCGCGGCTTCAAATCCAGCTCCTGATTCTGGTTTGTCATTTGAGACCCATGGGTCATATGCAGGCTCACCTGTGGCAACTGTGAGAGTGCCTTTCGTCAGAGTTGAAAGATCGGCCGGAGCACATGATGCTGATGCTGCATTTTCTGTTGTTGCAGGTTTAGCACATGATGTAAGGCTCACAGCAAGCAAGAGCGCTGTTGTAAGTGCTAAAGATTTATTGATTTTCATTAGGTACCTTTCGTCGTCGCTTGTCACAACTTTTGTTATGACCTGGTCTTCACCCGGAGCACCCCACCGCGATGGAGGGTTGCCGTTCAGCAAGCCGGGGCTTGGTGCTGATACTCATGACCTAGTGAAACCTTACCAATGAAGGCGCGGTTGGGAAAATGGTTGCGGTAATTCACAGATAGATTCAAATGCAATACCCTGTGATTTGTGCTTAACCCCCGCGCAAAAATCTCCGTAGTAGCTGTATTCCTTATTTTCTTCTGCGGGGTGACTCAATGGCCTGCCTTCGCACACGGGGAACTCGTGAACGCAACCCCTGCAAAAGATTCAATGATCTCGCAACTGCCCACTACAGCCAGCGTTGAATTTGACGGCGCACTTATAACCCTTGGTGGTCCCAAGACTAATATTCTTAAAGTAGAAGATTCGAAGGGTATCCAAATTGATTTAGGAGACTCGATGGTCAGCGGTGGAAAATTGATGGTGACTCTGAAATCGGTGTCAACACCTGGTAGGTACCACGTCTCTTATCGAATTGTTTCCGAAGACGGTCATCCGGTTGAAGGCGCTTATGATTTTTCACTTTCTCTGAGTGCTGCCACGCCCGTAGCGTCCGAAGTTTCATCCGCAAATCCTTCCCCGGCATCCAATTCCGTTGAACATAAATCAAAGACCACTACCATATTTTCGTTAAGTGCTTTATTTGTTGCATCAGTAATAATCTGGTTGGCCGCAACGAGGCGTCGTAAGAACTTGAGCTGATTTTGATTCGAAATTTGTTACCGCGGAGAAGTGATTACGATTTTAGTAAGAACTCACTCTCTTTTGACCTCGTAGCGGGCGTAACAGTTGCAGTTGTAGCGCTTCCGTTGGCGCTTGGGTTCGGCGCTACTTCTGGGATGAGCGCAGCATCAGGTCTTACAACTGCTGTAATAGCTGGTTTTCTTGCTGCAATATTTGGGGGTTCCAAGTACCAAGTAAGCGGTCCAACTGGTGCAATGACCGTAGTTCTAATTCCGATCATCAGTCATTACGGAGTCAGAGCAATTCCTTTTTTAGGATTAATTGCGGGAGTAATTGTTGTAGTGATGGCATTGGCCGGTTTAGGCAAAATAATCAACCGTGTTCCGTGGCCAGTGCTTGAAGGTTTTACTGTGGGAATCGCAGGAGTCATTGCTGTCCAACAGATACCAATGGCGTTAGGAGTTTCAAAAGCAAAAGGGGATCGGACATTGATAGTTGCGTGGAGAACTGTGCAAAACGCCATCTCCGCAGGTATTTCTTGGCAAAGTCTAGGAGTTGTAGCGCTGACACTTTCCGTTAAATTTGGCTACCCCCCTTTGGCGCGTCGCCTAAATATTAAGTTTCATATTCCTGCGAGTTTTGTCGCCATTGTCGTGTCGTTAGTTGTGGTGCAAGCATTCGCGATGACGGTGAATTCAATCGGAGAAATTCCAAGAAGAATTGGTAGCTGGCATGGAGGGGACATTTCTTTGACGGATGCGAGTCATTTGCTCTGGCCTGCATTTTTGATTGCCCTACTGTGCGCGATTGAGTCGCTGCTGTCGGCCCGAGTTGCTGATGGAATGGTTCATGCCGGTCCAGAACAACACTATGTGCCCGATCGTGAGCTTTTTGGTCAAGGAATTGCGACTGCAGTTTCTTGTGTGTTTGGCGGGCTTCCTGCAACCGGCGCAATTGCACGAACAAGTGTCAATGTTCGTTCTCACGCTAAGACGCGGCTTGCATCAATGGTCCATGCCGGAGTATTGCTTTTAGTGGCGTTGGTTGCAGGTTACTGGGTGAGTCATATTCCCGCCGGTGCCATAGCGGGCGTACTCATTGGCACAAGTTATCGGATTCTCAATCCCGCTTCGCTTCGCGAGTCTTTACAAACCACAAAACGTGATGCGGTGGTATTAGTTGTAACGGCGGTTGCAACGATTGCCATTGATTTAATCTGGGGGATTGGAATCGGGATTTGTCTCTACCTACTTCTGAATCCACAACACAATAAGGCTGCTGAATAGCGATGAAGATTGAATTTAATGGGATTAATTTCATTCAAGAAAGCGAACGTCAAGGATCGCCTCGCGATTTATTTTGGCCTTGGTGTGGCGCAAATGTTTCACTTCTCGCGCTCTCTTATGGCGCCTTTTTTCTTGGATTTGGCATCTCTATTAAACAGTGCGCTCTTGCCGCGGTCTTAGGGGTAGTGCTTTCCTTCCTGCTCGTGGGCGTGAGTTCTCTTGCGGGTAAACGTTCTAATGCACCAACGATGACTCTCTCGCGTGCCGCCTTCGGCGTTAAAGGCAACATTGTTCCGGGGCTCCTTTCTTACTTGATCTTTGTGGGATGGGAAACAGTTTTAGTTTCTCTAGCAACCCTTGCTACACAAACTGTTTTTGCGAGAATCGGCAACTTTGATCACAATGCTGCTCGAATTATTGGATTCCTTATAGCAGTTTCGTTGACTGTATTTGGTGGAGTTTTGGGTTTTTCGGTCATCATGAGGATTCAAAAGTGGCTTACCCTTGCGACAGTGATTATGACCGTGGGATATGTGGCATTAACTATTGATAATGTTAATTGGGCCGCCATAAAAGCAATCCCGCAAGGAAATCTACAAAGCTTTATCGGCGCAATGATTTTTGGTATCACGGGGATAGGGCTCGGGTGGGTCAATTCAGCGGCAGATTATTCTCGCTATCTCCCGCGGAGCGTTTCAAGTGCCAAAGTCATTGGCTGGACGGTATTTGGTTCATCCTTGGTTCCTATTATTTTGGTGATTTACGGATCATTATTATCTGGCAGCAGTAAAGAGCTCAATGAAAAGATTTCGATGGATCCTATTGGGGCTCTTACAAGTTTGGTGCCTACCTGGTATCTCATTGCCTTCGCTTGCGTGGCAGTATTAGGTTTAATCGGTGGAGCAATCCTAGATCTCTACTCATCTGGTTTAGCGCTAATTTCCATTGGTTTGCCTGTGAAGCGTCACATTGCCGCTGGGATCGATGGTTGCATCATGTTGGCCGGCACCATCTACATCGTGTGGTTTGCTGGGAATTTTTCTATTCCATTCCAGGGGTTCCTGATCACCTTAGGCGTCCCAATTGCGGTCTGGTCTGCAATATTTGTTGCAGATGTCATGATGCGCAAAGAGGATTATGCAGAGGCAGAACTTTTTGACGCTACTGGTCGATATGGCGCGTGGAATCTTCGCTCAATTGGACTCGTACTTGGGGGTTCAATCATCGGTTGGGGATTTGTCACAAATACTTTTGCATCCTGGCTTTCTTGGCAGGGGTACTTTCTTGCGCTCATTGGGGGCAAAGAGGGTGCTTGGGCTTTTGCAAACGTAGGAGTTATTTTCGCTTTGGCAATTGGTTTTTTTGGCCACATCCTCTTATCGCGAATGAATATTGCCCGCCAAGAAAAACGATAATTAATCTTGAGCGCTTGAGAATTTGTGCAGAATTGATAAGCCCAATATTGCCGAGATGATCGCTGCCAGGACAAGTCCCAACTTGACCTGAGCAAGTTGTGCTGGGTCACTCATGGCGAGATTTGCGATGAATAGAGAAACTGTCAGTCCCATCCCTGCCAAAGCGGCAGCACCGATGATTTCCATAAAGGTCAACGATGACGGGATTGTTGCCACCTTCATTTT
>Ga0194041_10001342_pt1 | contig 10397 bp, 9 predicted proteins | sample JunL449m_MetaG_FD_160082 | JGI IMG/M metagenome (GOLD analysis project Ga0194041, IMG submission 160082) | Anoxic zone freshwater microbial communities from boreal shield lake in IISD Experimental Lakes Area, Ontario, Canada - Jun2016-L442-9m | ecosystem: Environmental > Aquatic > Freshwater >...
AAAATAAAAGGGCAATCGGTAATTGAGCAACTAAAAATTGAGCATGATTTCAGTTTTTGGTGGCTTACACTTTTCGGTCTGCGTCGATGGAATGATAAAAGTGGCACGACCGAAACCATCAAACTTTTAGCACTTGAAGCAGAACTTAAACGGCTTAGCGCAAATCAAGTTGTCTTTTCCGGTGCAAACAGACAAGTCGAAGAATGCATTAGAAACCTCTGTCTTAAAAACGCTTGGACTTTTACATTTCACCGACCTTCAACCCGCGCATACCGTGTCACAATTCAGAAAAAATCTCCAAAAGATCTTGTGCCGAATTTCCTGGGCGCAATATTCGTTCTCGTGAGACAGATTTTACGTCAAGGTCGGATACAGAAAGCTGCACCCCAAAATCGGACGGGCGCTGCGGCACTAGTTATTGACTACTTCAATGGTTTTGATCATTCCGCTTCACTTCGTGGTGAATATATTTCTCGGTATTGGCACAAATTGCCTTCGCTGATTCAGTCAATTTTCCAAACAATCACATGGTTCCATATTCAAGACGTTGGCTTAAATTCACTGTCTCTTAACGATGCCAACAAGCACACCAAGAATCTCAGTTCACGCCCGAGCGTTGCACATGAAATTCTTGAATCCAGGATTTCTGCGAAGCAACTCAGTCGAATCATCCCAAGATATTTCCGGCTACAGATTGCATGTTTTCGCCTGCGTGGTGTGCGTAGCAAATTCATGTTTAGCGGATCTCAAATCAATTTTTGGCCGATATTCAAAAAAGAGTGGAATGACTCGCTTCGAGGCACAACTGCAATTCGCAATCTCATTACTTTCTATGGTGTTTCGGAGAAAATCAAACATCTTCCGCAACAAAAAGTGTGTCTATATCTAATGGAGAATCAACCCTGGGAGATGGCACTCATTCATGCTTGGAGGTCACACCAAACAGGGAAACTTGTAGGAGTACCGCATGCGGCACCAAAGTTTTGGGAGATGCGGAGATTCGTAGATCCCCGTTCAAGATTTGAAAGTGGAATTAGCCAGTTCCCTCAACCTGACTTAGTAGTTGCTAATTCAACAATCGCCAAATCTGAATTAAGTGCAAATGGCGTACCGTCAGAGAATATTCTCGAACTTGAAGCCTTGGCGTTTCAGCACATAGAACCGCTATTGAAAATTAATCAATCAAAACATGTTGCACCCAATATTCCACCCAGAATTTCAGTGCTTGGTGATTTCGACTCAGAAATTACCAATCGACTGTTATCCATCTTCGAACATGGTGTTGACTTAGGTGAATATCAATGTGTGTTCAAACCACATCCAATGTGTCCCGTCAACCAAAATAGGCTTTCTGAAATCGGACTCGATTTATTTACGGGAGATATTGCTTCATTGCTCGCCGAGACCGACATCATGGTCGCTACATCTCCAACAAGCGCTGCGGTCGAAGGTTTTTGCTTAGGGATACAGATCGTTCTTTTTCATGATGGGAATGGCCTAAATATGAGCCCGCTCAAAGATGCCCAAGAGGTGAGGTTCGTGTCGAGCAGTGACGAATTGCGTGTTGCGCTTGCCGCAGGCGAACGGCATGCGGTAAATAGTCATCGTCCATATTTCACTCTTGATGATGGACTAAGTAAATGGAACGCATTTCTTCGGTCACTTTAGATTCAGTGATGCCTCTAAAGAGTTGTTGGTAGGATTGGGATTCACGAGTAACTAGGTCCTGATACCAACCTTCAAGCCAGGGGCGCTTTGATGAAAACAGTGATTCTTTGTGGTGGATATGGAACCCGTATTCGCGATGTAAACGAAGACCTTCCAAAACCGATGCTCCCTATTGGTCGGCTACCAATTCTGTGGCACCTGATGAAGTACTACTCATCATTTGGAAACAATGAGTTTATTCTTTGCCTGGGATACAAAGGCCAGATCATTAAAGATTTCTTTCTCAACTACCAGGCACACACTCAAGATTTCACAGTCACTCTTGGTCAATCAAACTCAATTCAGTATCACTCACCTAACGGCGAGACCGATTGGAAAGTCACTCTTGTTGACACTGGCCAAGACTCCATGACCGGAAGCAGGGTAAGCAAGATCCGATCATATGTACATGACTCACCATTTTTTCTCACTTACGGTGATGGGTTAAGCAATGTTGATCTTCATGCTCTCGAAAAATTCCATCGATCACACGGGAAAATCGCCACAGTTACCGGCGTGCGGCCTCCGGGCAGATTTGGCGAACTTCGCGCTTCCGCAAGTGGATTAGTTTCTGAATTTAATGAGAAACCACAAGCTAGCGACGGTCTTATCTCTGGTGGTTTTTTTGTGTGCGAGCCGAGCATCTTTAATGTGCTTAATGACAATGAAGATCTAGTTTTTGAACAAGGCCCAATCAAAGACCTTGTTGCACGTAAGGAACTAGCGGTTTATGAACACGACGATTTTTGGCAGTGCATGGACACAGCTAGGGACTGGCAACTTTTGAATAATTTGCTAACGACGAATCAGGCCCCATGGAAAACCTGGTAAATGCTTTAGAAAACTTTCGTGGTCGCCGTGTATTGATTACTGGAGACACCGGTTTCAAAGGTTCATGGCTGAGTCTTTGGCTGCACCTACATGGCGCAGAAGTGTACGGATACGCACTCCCAGCAGAAAAAAACTCACATTTTTTGGCACTTGGATTGAACAAAGTTATCCATCACGAAGATGGAGATGTCAGAGATTTCTCTCATATGTCCAAATTTATTAAGAAAATCAAACCAGAAGTAATTTTTCATCTTGCCGCTCAGGCCATAGTAATGACTTCGTATTCAGAGCCACAAGAAACTTTTGATACAAATGTGCTTGGTGGTGTGAACCTGCTCGAAGCAGTTCGTTTAAATGAAAATATAAAAGCATTAGTGTTCATCACATCTGATAAGTGTTACCTCAATAAAGAAGTCGCTCGTGGCTACGTTGAAACGGATGAGTTGGGTGGACATGATCCATATTCGGCATCGAAAGCTGCTGCCGAAATTGCATTTGCTTCATACGCACGTTCGTATTTTGCGGAGCGAAAATCATTCGGCGCTGCATCTGCACGAGCCGGCAACGTCATCGGTGGAGGAGATTGGTCTGCAAATCGAATTATCCCCGACTGCATACGTTCACTAATGGGAAAAAATCCAATTGAGTTGCGCAATCCGCATGCGACTCGACCTTGGCAACATGTACTTGAACCTCTGTCTGGCTATATCACTCTGGGCTCAAAACTTCTTAATAGCCCAAATGGCGATATGGGATCGTGGAACTTTGGACCGCCAGAGAATGCAGTTCACACTGTTCAAGAGGTCACCGAAAGTGTATTGAAAGAGTGGGGTTCTGGCACTCTCAAGATTTTGTCCACACCGAACAAACTGCACGAAGCAGTTCTATTGCAACTCAATTGCGATAAGTCGCGGGTTCAGCTCGGTTGGAAACCAAAATGGGACTTCTCTAAAACAATCCACGAGACAATAAAGTGGTACAAGCAGGCCGAAGCTGGAGTTAATACTTTTGTGTCTTCTTCAGAACAACTTAAAACTTATGAAATGAGTGCAAATGATTGATGGCGTAAAAATAACACCATTGCTTCAAATCCATGACGAGCGCGGAAGTGTCATGCACATGCTGAAGGCAACTGATCCTGTTTTCCAAAATTTTGGCGAAATTTACTTTTCTGGCATTTACCCCGATGTCGTTAAAGCTTGGCATATCCACACAAAAATGACATTGAATTATGCAGTACCAATTGGCAAAATTAAGTTTGTTCTGTATGACGAGCGACCGGGTAGCAAAACTTTTGGCGAAGTTCAAGAATTGTTTCTTGGTCCAGACAATTATTTTCTAGTCACAGTTCCTCCAAACGTTTGGAACGGATTTAAAGGTGTTGGCACAGAAATGGCGCTGGTTGCAAACTGTGCGAGTATCCCCCACGATCCGACAGAAATCAGTCGACTTGATCCTGCCGACAATCACATCCCTTATGACTGGGCGCTAAAGCACAAATGAAACCGACTGTCCTCCTTACAGGAGGATTTGGAAACCTCGGCGGACGACTTGCTGCGTCACTCCACCATTCTGGAGTTTGGAATATCCGACTTGCGTCGCGAACCCATCGGCATGCGCCAAGTTGGGCACCAGATGCAGAGGTTGTGCATCTCGACTTACTCAATAATTCCGGAGTTCTTGATGCATGCAAAGGCGCCGACTCTGTCATTCATTTGGCTGCACTAAATGACCGTGAGGCAATAGCGAGCCCAGAGCTCGCTGCCGCACTTTCTGGTGAAGGCACACAACTACTTGCAGATGCCGCAGTTGCTCAGAGTGTTAAGCGTTTTCTATTTATGTCAACTTCACATGTTTACGGGTCTCCACTAGAAGGAACGATCAACGAATCGTCAAGCACGCATTGCACCCATCCCTACGCCACCAGCCATCTTGCAGGTGAACATGTTGTTCAAACCAAACACGAGCTAGGGCAATTGCTCGGTATTCGAATCCGATGCGCAAACGGATTCGGATTCCCTTTGGATCCATCGGTCAACATTTGGCATGTCCTTGTTTATGATCTCTGCCGACAAGTTGCATCGCACGGGTCAATGACGCTGAATTCAAGTGGGGTTCAACGTAGAAATTTTATTCCCGTTGCAGACATCTGCAGCGCAATGACGCATTTCCTTACTCTCGACCGGACGAAAATTGGCGACGGTCTGTTTAATCTTGGTGGGCCAAGTTCTAAATCGGTACTAGAAATGGCCGAAAAGGTTGCGCACCGCAGCAGTGTCGTATTGGGAATTAAGCCAGAAATATTTAGGCCTGAAGTGTCTCCGAATGATATTTCTGGCGAGCTTGACTACCAAATTTTCAAACTCGTTTCCACCGGTTTTAACCCTATGAACAATGTTGACTTCGAAATTGATCGACTTCTTACAATGTGCAAAGAACTGAGCTTATGAGCTCACATCCAATCAGCCAATGTAACGAGTTGACTAAAGTTTCAGTCGTAATCCCGACGTTCAATCATGCCAATTTTCTCAGAAATGCAATTCAGTCGGTAATTGATCAAACATATGACAACTGGGAAGTAATCATTGTCAATAATTTTTCGACTGACAATACGATCGATGTGGTCGCAGAATTCAACGACCCAAGAATTCAGCTTGTTAATTATAGAAACCAAGGTGTAATTGCAGCATCAAGAAATGAGGGGATCCGTTTGGCGACAGGTTCGGTTGTCGCATTTCTGGATTCAGATGATCACTGGTTTCCTCACAAATTAGCTAAATGTGTTGTACAAATCGATCAAGGTAACGACGTTGTTTGTCATGGCGAAAGCTGGAGTTCTGAGGGACTTCCAACTCGTGCCGTATATTACGGACCAGTCAAAAATTCGAGGCCAAATAAACTTCTCTTTCGAGGTAACTGCATATCAACTTCAGCAACGATCGTGCGTAAGGACGTTCTGAATGAAGTCGGAGGATTTAGCATAAATCCTGAATTCATCACTGCGGAAGATTACGAACTTTGGATCAAGCTCGCAAAAGCTACCGAAAAATTTATCTTCATTCATGAAATTTTGGGTGAATTTCGACGTCATGACCAAAGTGCAAGTAGTGCCGTTCAGCGTCACCTTGATGCCGAACTTTCAGTGATTGATCATCATTCTTCACAAAATACGCACAACATGGCAAATTATCTTCGCCTTCGTCATCGTCGTTCCAAAGCTATTTACGCCGCAGGTCGAGCAGAAATGCGAGCACAACATAAATTGGCTGCGAGCCGCTACTTTTACAAGGCAATTAATCAATCTCCGTTTTTTTTGCGAACCTATATCGCTTTAATTTTATTGCTTAAGCCCAACTCTAAGGTTCAGTCATGAATAAAGATATTGATGAATCGCGAGTTCGCTATTACGCATTAGCGCGACAGGCTTTGGTTCAAGCTTTGCTGCTTGCACGGGTTGGTTATGGAGATAATGTTTTGGTTCCTGCCCTCATTTGCAAAGATGTCATTGCTTCAATTCATACTGTTGGTGCAACGCCTATCTTTTACGAAGTGGATGAAAAGCTTGCACCTTTGGATTTTGCGAAATTCCAAAACTTTGAGGCAGCAATTGCTGTGAATTACTTTGGGTTCCCTCAGGATCTCACAATTTTTAAGCAACAATGCGAGTTGGTAGGAGCTTCATTAATAGAGGACAACGCCCATGGATACCTCAGCGAAGACTCATCTAACAGGCGTCTCGGAACGCGAGCACATTTTGGAATTATTAGTATCAGGAAAACTCTCCGAATTGCTGATGGTGCCCAACTGTTGATTAATGACAACAGCATCAAATCACTTCCAGCGCAACTCACCTTTACTCAACTTTCCCCCGGACTCCGACCAACACTTCAGCGACTCCTCTTGCGAATACAACAAACCATTCGATTACCTTTGCTTGATTGGACTCGATCGTTGGTAAGAATTGGAAGAAAATTGGTTACCGGGAGAGCATTACCTGTCTCACCTTCTAGCGCTGAGTACGAAGAGATCATTCTTTCTGCACCTCGTGAATCCTCAATCAAACAAATTAGGCGACTAGATGAACATGCTGAAGTTGGGCGACGACGCGCACTATATATAGACGTGGAATCAGTGTTATCGAAATGTGAAGTATCCCCAATATTCTCATCGCTCCCGCATGGCTGCGTTCCATACGGATACCCTTTTTATGCAAGCACTCGCAATGCTAAGTCTGCTGAAGCACTCGTCAAACACCTCGGCGTCGAAGTTATTCATTGGCCTGATCTTCCAGAATCGGTTATTGAAATCGCGCCAAATCATTACAAAGACGTTTGGCTGGTGAATTTTTTGTGAGTTCACCTACCCAACTCAGCAATTGGCAGGTCTGGGATGAAGCAGACAGCGAATGGGACTTAATCATTGCCCAATTCTCGGATGGGTCAATTTACCAAACAACAAATTGGGCAAAGCATAAGGAATCATCTGGTTGGCAAGTAATTCGACTAATCAGTTTCGATCGAAACCACCCTGTAGCTGCAGCACAGTGTTTATTTCGCCGAGGTCCTCTCGGGTCGGTCGTCGTTTGGGTCGCCGGAGGTCCAATTGGCAATATCGATTCCCTCTCATCCAATTTCGTCAACATCGTGAAGCAGGCAGTTGGCGCACGATTTCTTTACATTCGAATTGCTGTTATGCGTCAAACCGATGTTGCTTCCTCGAAGGCACTTACGGCAGAGGGATGGCGTCAGTCTTCCGTGATAATCGGTACAAAATCAAGCTTGGTTCATTCCCTTGATGCCGAAGAGTCAACACGGCGTTCAAGATGTTCCTCGAATTGGAAAAGAAATCTAAAACGTTCTGCTCAAAATGAAAGCTTTACATACATTTGGAAATCACCTGATGCCAAATCAATCTCAGATGCTTACGCGCAGATGGATGAATTCAAAGATATCAAGGGAGTGTCACTAGCCAGATCGAACGATGATCTACAGAGTGTTATAAATACTTTTGGTGACAGTCTGATACTCGTTCGAAGTGATGACAAAGATGGTGCTCCTCTCGCAATAAGAGGAGCTCTTTTGTTTAACGAAACTGCATGGGATTTCATTGCTGTGACTACTCCGGCTGGTCGCAAAAAATATGCTTCTCATGCTGTCTTTTGGGCGCTCGCAGAACAGTGCTTTCAGTTAGGTATTAAGCAATTTGATTTAGGCGGCATTGACCCGGTCAATAACCGTGGCGTTTATGATTTCAAGAAGGGCACAGGAACTGCGCAGATTGATTACCTTGGCGAATGGGAGACTTCTAATCCTCTCTGGTTCCGTGGCATTGCAAGTAGACTTATATCTCGGAAAGTCTCGTAACGCATCCGTTGGATGCACTGCTGTTCGGAGTGTCCAATGCCCACAGGAAGCGAAATAAGTCGCTCGAAATCAAAGCGGTAATTTAATTGCTGGTCTACGCCACACAGACAATTATCCTCGTCACACTGCTTGCAGTTATTTGGCGCCGTAACGCTCAATTAGATCTTTTCCTTGTACTTCTTCTCAGTTTTTGGGCTGTCGCAGTAATCGCGATTTTCAAAAAATACGGAGCAGATCAAGTCTTCTTTTACTCAAACGATCAATTGAGTCAGCTGAAATTTGTAACGCAATACATCCCTCTTGAGGGAATCCCGTTGAGATTAAACGAACTTATTAGCTGGCGATACGTCACGACCTTGCCTGTCTACTTCGTTTCAAAATTGGGTTTCGATGTTGTTTTACTTTTAAAGTTTCAACAACTGGTCTACCTCACCCTCATCTATAACGCCGGAAAGAATTACCTTTCTAGAAATGACGTAGTGGTCAAATGGTGGCACCTCGTATTTTTCTGCGGGCCGATTACCATTTTTATGTCAACTCTCGCGCTTAGGGACGTCGCTTTAGCCTATTTCGTAATCTTGTTGCTCTTTAGCCTCCAAACTTCCGCAAATTTCGTTGGCCTTCTTGGTGTTTTGCTACTCAGGCCACATTTAGCAGTTGCGCTATTTGTGGGTTGGGTGGTCGCCTATTTTCTACAACTTGTGTCAAAGAAGTTTTATATTGTCTCACTTGGTTCTATCTTCATTACGGCATATGCCGTTGGTGCGTACAGCTACCTTCTTGGCGCAAAACTCAATAGTGGTCCAAAATTGGAATTGGCTAACAGCGTCTGGTCTCAATATAAGTTCAGCCGCTTTGGTGCCAATTTTATCGGCTTGCAATTTCTGACCTTTGACGAATCAATCGTCTCAGCATCAATCCCTGCGCTTTTTTTGAGCAGAATTATATTTCTTGATACATTTCTTGCTCCGCTACTTTTTATTTTTTGGCTCCTTATTTACTCTCCGCAGTGGAACCAACTAAAGATTTGGATCTTTACGTCGTTTGTCTTTTTCTATGGATTAACGTCACAAACGAATTGGAATTCATCTCGTCAGAATATTCCATTCATTATCGCGATGGGTCTGGTTGGAGTCGTCAGTTTGGAGACATATCCCAACCGCCGAGCGAAGCTGTTAGTGATTTAAATGGCGACTACGCAAAAGAAGATTCTATTTATGTTCACAGAGGATTGGGCCTTTGCGTCCCTGTTTCTGGATAGAGCGGTGGCCGCAAAAAATGCCGGATACGAGGTTGCTGTTCACGTGCGTTGCAGCGAACACCGAACTGTCATCGAACAGGCAGGGTTACAAGTGATTCCTCACAAAATCTCACGTAGTGGACTCAATCCATTTCGGGAATTGATTTCAGTCCTCCAGCTCATCAAAGTGTTTAGAAGTTTTCGCCCAGATGTAATTCACTTGATTGCACTAAAGCCGATCGTTTTAGGTTCGCTTGCATCGGTTTTTTATCCAAAAGCCAAGGTTGTGAATGCCCCAGTTGGAATGGGGTATTTGTTTGCGTCTAACGACGTGCGTGCCCGTCTAGCCCGACCACTCGTCAAAACAGTGCTCAAGTCGACTTTGGGTAGAAAACGATCAATGACAATTATCGAAAATTCGGATGACAGAAGAAGTTTGGTTGAGGGTGGATTTCTACGTGCCAATCAAATCGTTCTCATTCGAGGTACTGGAGTAAATCTTGAAGTTTTTCGGCCCACTCAAGAACCAACTGGTCCAAAGATTGTCGTGTTGATCGCGCGAATGCTTCGGGATAAAGGCGTACATGAGTTTGTGGAGAGTGCGAGGATTATTCGACGCACGCAACCATCAGTGTCATTCTGGTTGATCGGAGATGTTGACCCCGGCAACCCGGCTTCGTTAACTACCCAAGAATTACAGAACTGGAATGACGAAGGAATCGTAAAGTGGTTTGGGTATCGAACAGACGTTGCGGAATTGCTCACCCAAGTCCATATTGTTTGCCTTCCTTCGTACCGAGAAGGTTTTGGCAAAGTTTTTGTTGAAGCCGGTGCAGCACTCCGAGCAGTAGTGGCTACAGACGTACCAGGGTGCAGAGAAGCTGTTGAGCATGATGTGAATGGGTTACTAGTCGAACCAAAAAACTCGCAAGATCTAGCTGAGGCGCTTTTACGAGTCTTAACTGACGATCAACTTCGATTACGACTGGCCAAAGAAGGTCGTCGTCGTGCGGAATTTGAATTTTCATCAGCAACCGTGAATACCCAAACGCTTGCGGTTTATCAACAAGTATTAACTCGATGAAGATTCTCGTCACCGGAGCCACTGGGTTTATTGGTAAACAACTGTCCGATGTTTTGACAAACTCAGGTCATGAAGTCCGCAATACTTCACGATCACTCGATCCAATTAGCTCAACAACCAGAGAAATGATCATCTGTGATCTTGAATCTGCAGACAACCTCGATCAGATGAC
>Ga0194041_10001345_pt1 | contig 10379 bp, 14 predicted proteins | sample JunL449m_MetaG_FD_160082 | JGI IMG/M metagenome (GOLD analysis project Ga0194041, IMG submission 160082) | Anoxic zone freshwater microbial communities from boreal shield lake in IISD Experimental Lakes Area, Ontario, Canada - Jun2016-L442-9m | ecosystem: Environmental > Aquatic > Freshwater >...
CACTTCTCCCACCCTTCTCATTATTATTTATTTCATGAAGGCACCCTTACGACTTGACAACCGTAACTTCATGAGTTATAGTTGAAATGGTGAGTAATGTACTCGCCGGTATTTTCATTTCTATCTAGGGATAAGGAGAACTATAGGTTATGGCTAAGCGGAGATTGAGCGCGGCGGAGGTGACAGCCCGTCTTGTCGCGGGAGCGCAGGCTAACGTCGGACGGTATGTCGATGGAATCAAGAACACTGATGGCAACCCCCTTGAGAAGGCTGCTGCGAAGGCTAACAAGGCCAAGATTGGTTTTGCCGAAGCCATCGACAGTGGGCGTTGGGTGAAGGGACTTCAAGCATCTTCCAAGGAAGAGTGGATGAATGGAGCCATCGCTGGAGGCGGTTCTGCATATACTGCTGGTATTCAGGCGAAGCGTGGAAAGATTGAGCGTAAACTTGGGCCTGCCCTTGAAGCAACATATAATGTGGCCGACTCGGTTGCAAATATGCCTACAGACACCATAGCTCAACGGATTGCTAAGTCCACCTCTTATCAGCAGAAGCGTTACGACGCGAGTCGTGGTAAGTAAGGAGTTCGTATATGAGTACTGTGAACTTCTATAACCTACAGAAGCAGCAGATTCAGGAACTCCTCGACTTGGTTCAGGTTGATGGCCTGCCGGAAAACCCTGCAGAGCGTCTGACTACATTGCAGTTGCTTGCAAAGAGTGATACGTGGATCCCTGACTTCTGCCCGGAGACTGGCATTTCCCTTGAAGGGGTCGATCCCATCAAGCATGCTGCCTCTCTCTGGCCTGACTGTGTCGTCGCCTCGAAGATGTCGCCTGAGGCGCGTGAACGAGAGGCGGCTTTATACCGGGCGGCTAATCGTCCAGCACCAATGAGAAGGGGGAATTAAATGGCATTTTCACTCATTTGTTATAGCGAGTCGCAGGATACTTCGGGAGCACTCTCGAACGTTGCTGCCATCACTGACCCGCACGTCCGCGTCATTGGGGATGACGTTGTTGTGCCAGATGATATTAATTACTTGGCTGCTGCCTATGCAGTTGGTGCGTCATTGACACGCGCCAGTGTGGTCAGCCCGTCCATTCGCCGTCGGTACCCGCATGAAGTGACACCACTGGACGCCAACGCCAATCCGTCGTCGGTGTTCGTGTTCGAGCCGTTCACTTCCCCCATTCAGTTGGACGCTGCAGAAGCATTGAACTTCCAAGTAGCGGAGAACGGTTCAGGGGCTGTGCGAGACACTGGCCTTGTGTGGTTGTCTGATGGCCCGTTCGTCCCTGTAACGGGTTCGGAGGTATTCACCATTCGTGCCACGGGAAGCACCACATTGGTAGCATATGCGTGGGGCAACTGCGCATTGACGTTCAATGACACGCTCCCTGCAGGTGAATATGCAGTTGTTGGAATGCAAGCCGCATCAGCGGGTGGCATTGCTGCACGTCTGGTCTTCACTGGTTCAGCGTGGCGTCCCGGCGTTATCTGCTCGACAGCAAGCACCATTGTTGGTAATTCCATGTTCCGCTATGGGAAGATGGGTATTTTCGGCACATTCGCACACAACACGCCGCCAACTGTTGACTTCCTGTCATCCAGTGCGGACACTTCGGAAACTGTCTATCTTGATCTCGTCATGATTACTGGGCGTCTCTCGGGAATGGGGCGTTCCTAACTCATGGCCGTGTATAACAAGCCTCTATTGCCAACTCGTTCACAAGACTCCGAGTCTGCGTCGTTCTCACAACGCAGATTCGGTGGCCCAGTTGAGGTTCTTGAGTACACATACACGTTCACTGCTGATCCAGCGTCGCGCATTCTTCAGAATAATGCGCGTCGTCTGGCTTGGCGCATCACCAACACGGATAGGAACTACTGCCAGATACAACATGAGAATAACTTCACATCATGGGTATCCGTCTCAGGAGCCTACCGTCCTTTCCGCTTCATTGCCCCAATCATATTCCCTGAAGGTGGTAGTGCGTCCATGACTGTCGAACAGGACGGAGAAGGCGTCATGCAGGAGGTATGGGTTCACGGCGTAAGCGGAATCCTCTACATCCTCATGGTAGAGGAGATTCAATCAGTATGAAACTTGAGGGTGGTTCTAACGTCAAGTCGCCTTGGTATTACCGTATTGGAGCACGTCCAGTCGGTGTGACGAGAATGATTTCCTATTCCGCAACAGGTGTAGGGATTCATGCAGCAACGGTACGTGCACAGGTATCTCCTACGTCAACATTGATGGTCTTCCTTGGAAATGTATCCCACTACTTTTTCTGCACCACTGCTGGCACCGCTAGCCGGGAATGGGGTACTTACTTGACGTATGACAGTGCTTCAACGTATGGATTTAGTTCAGTGCTTCAATACAGTGCCAGTTTGAACGTTTCGCCACAGCTAACGAATACTCACTCTATTCAGGAGTTCATGTCATTTACGACAGATACCTGCTATTTGATGTCAGTTGATCTCACTACTGGTGCTCATGCAGCATTATACGCGACCAATCTCTCAGTAGAGTGGTTTGGACGGTAACCATGAAAGTACGACTATCGCTGCATAAGGATGGACGTGTTGCCCCCGGTGCAGATATATTGCCAACATTCAGTAACTTGCAAGCAGATTACGAGCGTGGTCTGGCACTTGTTGATGTGCCAAATGGAGTTCTGCCTCCATGGTTTCAGGCATATGAGCATCCAAAAGACGCACCCATTGATGAGGGCGAGATAAAGCATCTCACCTCTTCAGAGCGGGAACAACTCAAGCGATGGATGAATGAAGCCTATCCTGATCGACCTGAGTGGGAGCAAATTGATCTAGGCTGATACAGAAAACATTTCTCTTTCACAATGGTTTTTACCCAGATGGTGTGAGGGGAAGAAAGGCAGATTCGATGTGGTTAATGAAGAAACTCCTCTTACCCCTGAGGAGCGCATTGCAAGGGTCAGACCTCGCAGTATCCCTGATGAGTTCTCTCCAACGATTCCCCCTGAACCCGTTACGCCTATTGTCGTTACACCACCAGTCGTGGTTATCACGCCACCCTCATCTCCGCCTGTCGTTGTTACGCCACCGTCTGATGGTGGAGGAGGGAATAACAACAGTCCCTCGTATCCACCTCCTGAGCCTGTTGTTCTTGATTGGTGGCAGAAATTGGCCATAGAGACACGCGCCCAACTGGAAGCCCAAATGGCTTCAATCAAGAGTGCCTTGGACATCGCCAACAGCGTCCTTCAGGAGACACTTGGCCGTCTTGCGGGTCTTGAAAGCAAGCCCTCCGTCAAGGGCGACAAGGGAGAACCCGGTACCAATGGTACCAATGGTACCAATGGCACAAACGGAAAGGATGGAACCAATGGACGTGATGGTAAAGATGGCAGTTTGTTCATATCTACTCCTGAGTTTACTGCTCTATCCAATCGGATTGATACGGCTGATGGCAAGGCACTCATAGCACAGAGCAGTGCTGATGCTCAGGCTGCCCGGAACAACACACAGGACGGACAAATACGGTCACTTCAACAGTCCATTGCTGGCCTCTCTGGAGGCGGAGGAAGTAGTGGTGGTGGTGCAACACTGCAGCAGATTGCCATTGCGGTTCAGGATTACTTCCGGTCAAACCCCGTATCCAACGGGGTAGACGGCAAGGATGGCAAGGACGGCAAGGACGGTACGAATGCTGATCTCAGCAACATACCAAGCATCAATACGGTCAAGGCATGGGTTGATGAGGAGATTGTCAAACTGGATATCCCGGCTCTCATACGTTCACTGATCCCTGCAAATCCTGCTCCCGGTGGTGGAAGTCAAGCACCGGGCATCACCATTGACCAAGTCAAGTCAGCCATAGCCACTGCACTTGTGCCGATTGAGGGTCTTCTCACTGACAGTGAGGCATTCATATGGGGATTGATACTCCAAGCCAATGATGAGTTCTGGGGGATGTTCCTAGAGCGTCTTGGTGAAGTGGACTTTCCAAAGTTCCCTGAGGAGAACATGTAATGTTACGGTTAATATCCCTTCTTACCACCCTTGGAATGATCATCCTCAATCTCATTCGCAGTCCCGGGCCAACACTCATCATCATCTGGAACGCCATCAGGTTGTTCTTTACCATTACCGCACCAATTCTCGGGCAATTCTTTACTGGATTGGTAGCACTGTGGACATTTGCCATTGGCATCATCAACGGAACATTCAGCATCACCGCATCAGGAGCACGGTGGCTCAAGGGGCTGAAGAGAGCAGGCTTTGCTGCTGCTCTCGACCCAATGCTTCCCGTTGCATGGCTCTGGGCGCATTACTCGATAGCCATGTCATCGCTTACTTGGTCGTATGACTGGCTTCTGGAATACTTCCGACGTGAGGAACGTGCGGCTGATCCACACATGCGCCCCTCCGTTGAGCAGACCATCGTGCTCTTCGGTAGGAGTCTCCTTGATGAACCGACATTCGAGCAGTACATGCTCGATGAGGGCTACACGAGGGCTGAAGCAAATAGGCTTCTTAACCTCTATCAGAACGATGTCACCAGTGCTGACATTATCCGTGACTATTGGCGTAATTCCATTGCCGAGGATGTCACCATCAATAGGCTTGTTGAAACAGGACTCTCAAAAGCCGCGGCAACACTTCTTTTAGAGAATAGCGTACAAATAGTTACCATTGATCAATTGCTGAATGCACGGTTGAAGGGATATATTCCTGATACGGCCATGTTTTACAACATGGGCCATCAACTTGGTTATGAGATACCTGAACTTGACCTGTTGGAAGCATCCAATGGTGAACCAATCAGTGTTGGCCAAGCACTGGAACTCTGGAACAAGAAGGAGGGAGCAGACCTTGCCATATCACTTGGCCTTGCCAATGAGATCGAGCAAGACTGGTCAACAGGCAAGGGAGAGGCAGATGTCAACCGCGCTGTCCTCGAAGGGCCGCTCAACAACTACTGGTTCCCTGCCATAAAGAAACTCCGGTACAACATGCTTGGTGCACCCGATTACATCAGGTTTGCCGTCAGGGATGTGTATAACGTCGCAGTACGTGCAGCAAACAAACTTGATCAGGATTTCCCTGAGATCGTTGGTGCCAAACTGAGAATGCTTGGCTACTCTCCTCAAGACGCCAAGGACGCTTGGGCTGCACATTGGGAACTGCCAAGTCCAACGCAGGTCTTCGAGATGCTCCATCGTGGCAAACTGCCAGCAGGGATTACTGTTGAGCAGTATCTGGCAAGTGCTGACTATGCTCCTGCGTGGCGGAAGGCATTATCAGATATATCCTACAATCCCATTACTCGTACTGATGCAAAGCGCATGTACAAGTTACGTGGAGACTTTGATGAACTGGTACGACATTTCAAGGACAATGGGTATAATGATGCTGATGCCAATGACCTTGCCGAGTTTACAAGGCAGGACGTTAATCTTGAGGGCAACAATGAGAGACGCAACCTTTCATCTGGATTAAAGAATGCTGTCCTTGCAATGTACAAGGGCCGTACAATCAGTGCTGATGAGACACGGGATGTTCTCCGTCAACTCACCTATACTGACGAGACCATAGAGCAGTTCATACTCGAAGCCGACTTCTTTCGCATACAGGATGAGAAGGCTGATATTGCTGGAGCACTCAAGGCTGCGTATGTCAAGGCACTTCGGACGAGAGATGACACCGTTGCACTTCTTCAGCAAGCAGGGTGGAATGGACAGCCTCTTGATGATCTCATGGGCACATGGGACTTGCTCCGTGCGGCAACAGAACTCCAGCCACAACAGGCAGCCAGCCGTGATCTGACAAAGGCGGAACTTGTTGCTGCGTACAAGGACGAGATCATCACGGCGGAGCAACTGACAGATGGCATTGCCCAGTTGGGGTATGACGAGAACGAGACCAACGTGATTGTCCAACTGGCCTACAGTGCCAAGCACAAGGCTGAGCGGAACGACCTTATCGAAGTTGTTCACCAGTCATACCTTGCTGGTGCCCTTGATCCCAGTACGACATCCCTTGAACTGGAGAAGATCGGCGTTCCCTATCTGCAGAAGAACAACCTCATCGGCAAGTGGAAGCAGGAACTCGCCAAGCGCATTCCAGACTTCACTCTTGCCCAACTTGAGGGCATGATCAAGGCAAAGGTCATGGACGAGGCAACCGCACAGAAGTATCTGGAGGATCAGGGATATACGCGGGATCAGCAGACATTCCTGTTGTCATGGTGGCTAGGCAAGCGGACACCTGATGCCACAGCACTAACCACCACCAAACTGAGGAGGAGTGATGTTGAGGGGCAGTACATCAACAGTCGCGACACACGGACAACTGTCGTTGTAGAACTCCGTGATCTCGGGTATGGCCCATCAAGCATCAATGTCATTCTTGATGGGATAGATAAGAACCTGAACCGTCCAACAGGCCCAGCAGTAACATAAGGAGAAGAACAATGCCCGACGAACGCAAGATATTGGATCAACTCGTCTCACTCACCAAGAAGCAGATTGAGCGACCGCAGATAACAACGCCAATGGGAACCGACGAGGCTGCTGCTGCTGAAGAGGAGCAGCGTCGTCTTGCCGCACTTCGTAACCCGCCACGCAAGTACTAGCATGGATGAACATGACAAGCCAACGCTGACAGAGGTTGTCTCTGCGGTGTTGGCATGCTCTGCTGTTGCTGCGACCATCTGGCTTGCCTGTTACATGGACGATCCTGCAGCGAAGACAGGGTTGACAGGGCTGATAGGAGCGTCGTCAGCCTACTTCCTTACCAAGCAGCAGAAGAGCAACGGGAATGGTAACGGGGCTTCCAAGCCTTCTCCCGACAAGCCACCCAGTGAAGGGGTTGCGTAGGCATAGATAGTCTGGTATAGTTATTGCAAGGAGTAAACCAATGCCATCATTAATAGACCTGTTCAGAAACACTGCCCAAGTATGGAACGCGGCAAACAGGGCGCAGTTGTCCGACGCCGTCAAGCAACTTGCCCAAGACAAGGGCGGTATTCGCAGCCTGTCGAGGTTTCTGGAGATTCCGCTCACATCACTCAACCGTGGGATTGCCACGGACTTCGCAACATCACGACCGGGCACGATTGACCGTCTTGCTGGCGCAGTTCGTGAGCAGGGAGTGTCATTCACCTCAACGCGTCAGAACTCCACTGTTGTTGACTACACACGCTACAAGCCCGGTGCCATCAATGATCAAGGCCCGGTGATGCTTGGCAATGGACGGCAGTCGAGTGCCATCCGCTTTGTGTATGAGAACGAGGATTATCTTGATACCGGAGGATTTGCAAGCAGTGAAACCATCTATATCGGCGATGTTGATCCTGAGACCTACATTCAATCCTCAGGCATTGCTCTTGACAGGGTTGTCCGGGTCGTCTACGTATGACATCCCTAGAGAGCAAGGCAGGACTTGCACTGCCCGATTATCGTAATCCTGCAAGGGAATATCATTTCGAAGATGTTGTCCTTGAGGCTCTCGATGCCATTCACCAAGCCCGTGTTCCGTATGAGCGGGGAAAGAACATACAGTTCCTTCAGACCAAGCGAGGTACCTGCAAGATCACCTCCTTCACGGTGGTTGGGTTTGCCAGTACACCTGCGATACACAAGGACTTGGTGAAGTTCAGCCGAGTGCTTTGGAGTGGTGATGTCGGAACTGGCAACCAGAGACTTGACATGACGACAGGAAGTGCAGAGACCTTTGCCAATGCCCTCTTTGGGGAGAATGGCAAGCGTAACCTCTACCTTATCCCTCATGGAGAATACAAGTACTTGCAGATGCTAGCCGAAGCGTATGGCTTGGCATGGTCAGATATGGGATATGAGATAGAACCCTTGAGCAAGAAAGGGGTCTATTCAGGATTGACCGTTCGCATGGGAAAGTCATCGTGGCGGTTCATGGACTTCAAGAGACATCTTGGACTAGCCCCGGAGGACTTCCCTGAGTATGTTGAGTGTCTTGCAGGTGGTACCTCACGGCACGAGGATGCATTGCATATATTGCACTCACTTGTCAAGGACTTCCATGCAAGAGACAGGAAACACTTTGGTATCTCTTCTGAAGTCACTGCCGCACAGACGGGCATGGAACTTCACAAGAGGTTCTTCGCTCAGGGACAGAAAATGTGGAGACCATGCCCAACCTTGGTGTCCTACAGCCGTTTTGCAGGAGGCATGAGTGGTGGATATCAATATTATTCCTCGTACAGAGGCAAGGGGTTTGAGGTTGACCAGCGTAAGGCATATAGCAAGTCAATGTCACAACCCATCCCACAATCATGGGCCACAGGAAGTGCCTACACAGAAGGGGCCGTGTGTGATGGGATGTATCTATCATGGGTTACCAAGTCAGGAGGACTCCCCGTTCGGATCGGAGTGTATGATCCTCATAGTCGCAGGTTCGTGCCCCAACTGTGGTCGGGTGGTCAGTGTCTGGCAGTAATCTGCACTGTTGAGCATCCGGGGCTGGAAGCAATGGGATGCAGCATTCAGCCGATCTACGGATGGCGGGTGATGACATGGTTCACCATGAAGAATATGATCGACTCTGTCTGGGATGTCTACGCAGAGGTTGGACATGATACGAAATACGGAAAGCGCGTCAAGTACATGATCAACGCCATTCCCGGAAAGTTGGCTGTGAAACCAGAAAGGGATCAGGCATGCATCAGCCGTGAGTGGCCCGGAGAAGGCTGGTTTCAGGCAACGACACCAGATGGTGAGGAGATAGTGAACAACTGGGTCAAGACTGATATCCGGCATGCTTCCTATCACAATGTTGCATCCTCGGCGTGGATCTATGCCTCCCAACGCTCTGATTCATATGAGTTCATCGCAGAGATGCTTCGTCAAGGCAAGGAATGTGTGCATTTTGCCGTGGATGGAGGTCTCTTCAAGGGAGAGGCTCCAATGGACATTCCCACAGAGACACAGGAGGTCGGCGCGTTTCGACTACTACACAAGGAGGCAGATATTACCGTGAGCAACCATAACCAGACCATCGTCAATGGTGTCCGCAAGGCTGCGGGAGTGAGGCAGGACATCAATCCGCGCCTTATCCTCCTGCAAGAGGACATTGAGATCATCGCCGTGGTGAACAAGCAGATTCGGGCAGCAATCCCTTCTTCCGTATTGACATGGATGAGGAAGGATGCACAGACCGACCCGTTTGGTGTATCATTACATCGTCTAACTGAATAGGTCAGGTTCCTCCTTCTTGCAGAAAGACCCCCTTCCCTTTCGGGTTGGGGGTCTGACTGTTATGGCGGCTTACAAGGCTAGTGAGAGCCGTTCTCTCCGCTTTGCGCCTTTGCCATGAGTATCAACGCACGTATCTCTTCCTTCATATCGTCCCAACTGACACGCTCCTGCTTGATGATACCGTCAAGCCATTCCTCGGTGCACCGCAAGCCACATGCGATGCTATCATCGAAGTTGGGAGTGTTGAAGGTAAGTGTTCCGCAGAACGTGCATGGCTGTTGCACAGGAGGAACTACTTCATCTTTGTCCATTGTGGCAACTCCGCATGTGTTGGCTCCGGCAGCCCGTTCTTCTTGGCGTAGTCCTGCGCCTCCTTGAGTGCCCGTATCTGGATGCCCGAGAGTTGCTGTGCCAACCACTGTGACCAAGCGTTCAGCACCTTCCATCCAGTAGCCTTCTCAACGGCGCGTCCCATGCAAGGGACACAGATGACATGCTGGATGCTACTCTTTGGCCCACTGTTGAATACAACGTGAGGCTGGGCGTCCTTGCCACAGATAGAGCAGGAGCGTTCGGGTTCAGGAAGACTCCGAACGCCCGTGAGCGTAGCATATGGTTTCGTGCCCACTATCCTGTCTTCCTCTCTGTCTCCCAGATTGGTTCAGCAAGGCGTATTGCATTTGCGCCTGCTATCCAATCTGCATGTTGTGCTTCCCACTGCCGTGCCAACGACTCACACAGGAATTCGTCTGAGCAAGGGCCATGGATAAAGAAGTTACGGCTCACCAATGTGTCGTCAATGATTACTCCTTCGAAATCCTTCGCGCAAGTATCAACATAGATGCGATACTGATTTGAATGTCGGTCATAGCCATACATCCACAAGTCCATGTGGAATGTTGTCTCGTACTGGTCATGCTGAACATCAACGGAACCCATGATGAGCCGTGATGGCTCGTAGTTGGACTGACGGGGCTTGTCAAACACCACCACACTGGCGTACCAGCCGTCCTGCAGGTTTATCTCTAGGTAATTCTGATACATGTCGCGCTTCCACCTCCTTAGGGGTATAGACAGAGTATACCACAGAACCCTATCGGCTATCACTCCGATGCATCCCTTCATGAAATAAATAATAATGAGAAGGGTGGGAGA
>Ga0194041_10001350_pt1 | contig 10372 bp, 6 predicted proteins | sample JunL449m_MetaG_FD_160082 | JGI IMG/M metagenome (GOLD analysis project Ga0194041, IMG submission 160082) | Anoxic zone freshwater microbial communities from boreal shield lake in IISD Experimental Lakes Area, Ontario, Canada - Jun2016-L442-9m | ecosystem: Environmental > Aquatic > Freshwater >...
GAAGTCGCCAGATTTGGATCGCCTTCGCTGATTACGAGAATCACGAACGACGTACAGCAAGTGCAGATGCTGGTCCTGATGTCTTGCACGCTGCTCGTGACTGCACCGATCACCATTGTGGGCGGGACGATTATGGCTGTGCGCGAGGACGGGCCACTTTCGTTGCTCCTCTTGGTGAGCGTTCCAGCTTTGGTGATCAGCGTGGGCCTGGTGGTGGTGCGTCTGGTACCGCAGTTCGCGGTCATGCAGGTGCGCATCGATCGGGTGAATCAAGTGCTCCGCGAGCAGATCACCGGCATGCGTGTTGTGCGCGCGTTTGTGCGCGAGCCCTACGAGGCCAAGCGGTTCGGCGAGGCAAACAGTGACCTGACCGCTACCTCGCTGCGCGCAGGTCGTCTGATGGCGTTCATGTTTCCCGCGGTGATGTTTGTGCTGAACGCCTCCAGCGTTGCTGCTATCTGGCTGGGTGCAAACCGAATCGGTTCGCGAGATATGCAGATTGGCGCGCTGATTGCGTTCTTGACTTATCTCGTGCAGATTTTGATGTCGGTGATGATGGCAACGTTTGTGGCAGTCATGGCACCACGGGCCTCTGTGTGCGCGGACCGAATCCAAGAGGTACTCGACACCGACTCCACCGTAGTTGCAGCGGTCACGCCCATCCGAAGCTTGTCCGCTCAGGGCTCGCTGGAGTTCAGCCAAGTTGGGTTTAGCTATCCGGGAGCCGAACTGCCGGTGCTGACCGATATTTCATTCACGGCTGCGGCGGGAACCACCACGGCCATTATCGGCAGCACCGGATCTGGCAAAACAACGCTGGTCAACTTGATCCCCAGATTGTTTGACGCCACATCTGGAGTGGTGTCCCTTGCTGGGGTGAACGTGTCAGAACTCGAACCGGAATTGCTCTGGTCGCGGATCGGCCTCGTGCCGCAAAGGCCTTACTTGTTCTCGGGAACCGTTGCGACCAACCTGCGCCACGCCGACCCCGAGGCAACCGATGAGGATCTCTGGAAGGCCCTCGAGATTGCCCAAGCTCGCTCCTTTGTCGAGCAGATGCCCGGGGGCCTTGATTCGGTAATCACTCAGGGTGGAACCAATGTGTCAGGTGGGCAACGGCAACGCTTAGCGATTGCCCGAGCCTTGATCAGAAAGCCAGGGGTGTTTCTCTTTGATGATTCATTCTCGGCCTTAGACCTTGTTACGGATGCTCGCGTGCGGGCAGCTTTGGCCCCAGTTACTCAAGATGCTGTGATGATCGTGGTTGCACAGAGGGTGTCAACCATTGTGGCTGCCGATCAAATTCTGGTCCTTGAAGATGGCCAACAAGTTGGCCTTGGCAACCACCAGGAACTTCTTGCTGAGTGCCCCACGTATGTGCAGATTCTTGCCTCCCAGATGGCTGAGGAGGACGCGGCGTGACGAATCAGACCGAAGGCACAGAGGGTTCTGACCCAGCCGAAGATGCTGCCCGTACTGCTGCCGGTGCTGCCGCGATGGCACGGGATCGAATCAACGAAATTGAGCGCGAACTTCCCTCAGATGACGCGCTCGAATCCATCCGGCCACCGGTATCCGATAACCGCTCCGTCAGCAATCGATTTGCCAGCGCCGGCATGCCAGCCGAGAAGCCCAAGGATTTTAAGAACTCCACAAGTCGCCTGTTCGCTCAACTGAAGCCCCAGCGGCTTGGCATGGTTGTAGTCGTGCTCCTCGCTGTTGGCAGCGTGACGCTGTCCGTCATCGGGCCAAAAATGCTGGGGGGCGCGACAAACATCATCGTGGATGGTGCGATGGGCAGCGAAGGCATTGACTATTCAAAGCTGCATCGTCTGCTCGCTGCGGTACTCATGCTCTACGTGGCCTCGGCGCTGATGGCCTACGCCCAGGCCTATCTGTTGGCCGGCGTAGTGCAGGCCACGATGCAACGAATGCGCAGTGAGGTTGAGAACAAACTGCATCGCTTGCCGCTTGGTTATGTAGACAGTCAGCCGCGCGGCGACCTGCTCAGCCGGGTGACCAATGACATCGACAACGTGGCGCAAAGCATGCAGCAGACGCTGAGTCAGATGCTCACCTCTGTGCTCACCATTGTTGGCGTGATGATCATGATGTTCACCATCTCTCCGCTCCTAGCAATCGTTGCCTTGGTCACCGTTCCCGCCTCGCTCTACACGGTCAAACTTATTGCCGCTCGGTCGAAATCAAGATTCGTCTCGCAATGGACACACACCGGAACGCTCAACGCTCAAGTTGAAGAGGCCTTTACCGGTCATGCCCTCGTGAAAGTGTTTGGCCGCACCGCAGATGTTGAACAGTCCTTTAGCGAACAAAACGAGCAACTGTTTGAGGCAAGTTTTGGCGCTCAGTTCATCTCTGGGACGATTCAACCGGCGATGATGTTTTTCGGCAACCTCAACTACGTGGTCATAGCTGTAGTCGGTGGAGTCGAAGTCACCCGGGGGCTCATGACGATCGGTGGAATTCAGGCATTTATCCAGTACTCCCGGCAGTTCACTCAGCCCCTTACCCAGCTAGCTTCCATGGCAAACGTCTTCCAATCTGGGGTGGCCTCGGCGGAGCGAGTGTTCCAACTCCTCGATGCACCAGAACAAGTAGCAGAGGTGGCTGGGACCGAGCCTGAGTCAGAAGAAGCAGCCGTGATGGGTGCGTCAGCGGGGCGCGTGGAGTTTGAAAACGTCAGCTTCTCTTACCTAGCCGAGCGGCCGTTGATTCAACACTTGTCACTCATCGCGGAGCCGGGGCAAACAATTGCAATCGTCGGCCCGACCGGGGCAGGTAAGACCACGCTCGTCAATCTCATTATGCGTTTTTACGAATTAAACGAGGGTGTGATCCGTTTAGACGGAACCGACATTTCACAAATGCCGCGCGCCGACCTGCGATCGAAAATCGGAATGGTGCTCCAAGACACGTGGATGTTTGGCGGAACGATTCGCGAAAATATTGCGTACGGCAATCTCGAGGCCACAGAGGAACAGATTGTGGAGTCGGCTAGCGCTACCTATGTTGACCGCTTTGTGCGTTCCCTTCCAGCGGGCTACGACACAGTGGTCGACGACGAGAACGGCAGCATGAGTGCCGGCGAAAAGCAACTGCTGACGATTGCGCGTGCGTTCTTAGCCGATCCTTGCATTCTGATTCTGGATGAAGCAACAAGTTCTGTTGATACTCGCACCGAGGTGTTGATCCAGAACGCGATGGCTGCACTGAGGTCGAATCGCACCAGCTTTGTGATTGCCCACCGGCTTTCTACCATCCGAGATGCCGACATCATCTTGGTGATGGAGGCCGGCCAAATTGTTGAACAGGGAAGTCACGAGCAACTCCTTGCAGAAAATGGTGCCTACTTCCGGCTCTATAACTCCCAGTTTGCTGCCGCCATCGCAGAGGTTGCGTAGCGCGGCATTTTGAAAAAGAATGCACGCGGTTCAGTTCTGGGGTTGACTAGGCGGGCAAGTATCAAACTGATAACTCTTGCGCGCCGATGATTGAGGAGCATTACCCGTGACCGAGGACGAGAGCACTGCAAGCGATGATCCACTCGTGATCAATGGTGACGGAACCCCCGAGGGGGACCCAACCGCTAGTGACGCACCTGCAGTGACTGCCAGTAGCAACGAGAGCGCTCAGCAGGAACTGGACCGCTTGCGGGCCGAGAATGCCCGCTTGCACAACCAGATCGACGAAGTCAGCGCCGCTACCTCATCAAAGCGAACGCTCCGAAGCCGTGGCATTCTGTCGATCTCGCTCGTGGTTCTCGGTGCGTTGTTGTTGCCGCTCGCAGCGCTGACGGTCTGGACTCGCAATCAGGTCCTCGACACCGACCGCTACTTGCAAACCGTTGCGCCGCTCTCGAATGACCCAGCAGTTGTTGATGCGCTGAGCAATCGAATTAGCACCGCTCTCGAAAATCAGCTCGATATCAAGGCCGTAGTTGAGGAAAAGCTTCCGGATAACCTGAAGGTCCTTGCCACACCGATTGCGTCCGGGGCAGACAGTCTGATCGGGACCGTCACCTCGAAGGCACTCAATTCCAAGCAGTTCGACACCATTTGGCTTACCGCCAACAAGGACGGCCACGAAGCACTTGTGGCTCTGCTCACGGGCAAGCAAGGCAAAGTGCTCGACACCGAAAACGGCAAGGTAGTGCTCTCCCTTAAGCCTATCGTCGAGCAAATTCTTGCTGGAATCGACGAGAAGTTTGGTCTGGATATCTCGTCGAAGGTCCCAGCTGACAAAATCGATATTAAGTTCACCCTGATTGACTCACCGCAACTGGCATCGCTGCAGAGTTTGATTAAGTGGCTCAACGCGCTCACTTGGGTCATGGTGCTCTTGGCATTGGGCTGCTTCATTGGAGCAATCTTTGCCGCACCGAAGCGCCGAAAGGGAGTGCTTCGCGTTGGTATCGGGGTGGTGATTTCCATGACGATCACGCTGTTGGCACTCTCGTTTGCTCGGTCTGCCTACATTGCGAATCTTCCGCACGGCGTCAATACCGCAGCTGCCACCTCGGTTTTCGATACGTTGACCAGGTTTGTGGTGCAGGCCTTCAGAGTCCTGTTCGCCATTGGCGCCGTGATGCTGGTTGCGGCCTGGGTTGCTGGTCCCTCTGGGGCGGCAACTTGGATTCGTAGCCTCTGGAACCGCCTGCTCGGCCGTGGCGGAGCAGGAATTGGCAACAACGTTGATCTTGGACCTGTTCCGAAATGGGTTGCTGCGCATCTGACCGCAATACGCGTGGTGATCCTTGGGATTGCAGTTCTGGTGCTGGTCCTGTGGAGCCGTCCCACTGGCAAGGTTGTGTTGCTTATCGCTGTGCTTGCTTTGATTCCGCTGGCCTTGGCCCAGTTGCTGGCAAACAGTGCAGCCCCACCTCATGCTGCTATCGAGCCGGCCGATGAGCAGGCTGACCCAGCGCTGGACTCGGCTTCTGAGTCCGAGGATGAATCAGGCCCAGATGACGGCCCCGATGAAGAGGAAGTCGCAGACAAAGAACTGGTCTAATGGTTGAATCCCGCAGCCCTGCAAGGTAACCTCGGAATCAAGGTAAACGGTGTTCATCTTGGGCGGAACGAGGGGTAAAATGGGTCGTCTAGGCAGTTTTTTCAGCATCGCTCCCGCAGCACTGCTCTGCTGCTCTCTGCTTGGGTTGACGGCATGTAGTGAAGATCGCAGTAGCAGCGCAGAGCAGGGATCAGAAACTACTGCTGTTCTGACTGACCTGTGCAACACCCCCGACCTGGTTGCGTGTGCGGCGGCCTCGTCGATTTCTGCTCAGGTGCCAGCCAAAGTCACCAAGGCAGTTGGCGAACCGCTCGTGCTGGGAATGATCAATCAAGAGAACACACCCGTTGGATCATTTCCCGAGTTGAGCCAGGGTGTGCAAGCAGCGATTGATTTCGTCAACGCACAGCTTGGTGGGGTCGACGGCCGACCGGTGCAACTCGAGGTCTGCAACACCAAGTTCTCTGCCGAGGGGTCCACAAGTTGCGCTCAGCAGTTCGCTACGGAAGGAGTCCCAGCGGTTCTTGGCGGGATTGACGTTTTTGGAAATGGTATTGACCTGCTCGCCGAAAACAAGATCCCCTTTATTGGTGGAATTCCTGTCAGCACCCAGTCAATGACTGCTCCAAATTCGTTTCAGTTTAGCGGTGGTTCTTGGGGTGCGATGGTTGCATTTGCCGACTACGCCGCAACGCAGTTGAAAGCTAAGTCGGTAGCGATTTTATATGGGGATTTTGGCTCGGTTGCCGACGGCGCAAACTATGGCAAGCAGACCCTAGAAAAACTTGGAGTTCAACAAGTCCAGATGGTGCCCTACCCAATTCTCGAGACCGATCTGAGTTCAGCTATCCAAGCGGCTGCAGCAGGTAACCCAGATGCCATAATCCTGCTCACTGCCGACACCGGATGCACAACCGCATTTGAAGGGATGGCCACGATTGGGTTGAAGGCGCAAGCCTTTTATACGGGGGCCTGCGCTGCGCCGAAGATTATTGAGGGTGTTCCCGCAGCCGATTCTGAGCACGCGATCTTCAATGTCGAAGGGCCAATCAGCCGAACAAACCCAGACCCAGACACGAACTTGTACAACGCCGTGATTGCCCAATATGGCAATGGTCTCGATGCAATTGGTGCCGCAACGGTCACGTTCAGGGCGTTCATGAATCTCTATGTGGTGCTCAGTGAACTCGGTGCTGACGGCATCAGTGCCGACGCAGTGACAATGGCGTTACGAGGCAAAGTCGATGCGTCAAGTTTTATGGGTCACCCGTATACCTGTAACGGTAAACAGTTCAAGGGTCTGCCCGCAGCTTGCGCGCCGCAGCAGATGCTCGGCGAAATGACTGATCGACAACTCAACCAGGTCGGAAGTTGGGTTGATGTTGGCAAGATCTATGGGATGGGCTGAAGCACTCCTGTGATCGGAGAGTATTCGGGATACGTCCTTGCTGGCCTTGGCGGAGGTGCGGTTGTTGCCGCGCTTGCTCTGGGGCTCGTGCTGACGAATCGCGCTACAGGGGTCATTAACTTCGCCTTCGGTGCGATGGGGATGTACATCGCATTCGCGTACTTTCAGTTTCGAGACAACGGCGATCTGATTCTTCCCGTCATCGGAATTCCGTCCAGAATCCACTTGCTTGAGACTCCCACGATCTTCACCGCCTTGTTGGTGGCAGTGGCCCTCTCAGCAATCTTGGGCGCTGCTACCTACTGGTTGGTGTTTCGCCCACTCCGACGGGCTCCGGCTCTAGCGAGTGTGGTTGCCTCTCTTGGATTGATGCTGTACCTGCAAGAGGTTGTTCGCCTGAACTTCCCCACCGGTAGTGCAGCCACAGTGGTGCGTCTCGGGGTGCTTCCCGAGCAACCCGTCCGCTTTTTGGGTACCGCAGTCACTGCCAACCGATTGTTGTTGGTTTTGTTCGTAATTCTGGCCACCGTGTGTCTTACTGCGTTGTTTCGGTTCACCAGATTTGGTTTGCAGACCAGGGCAGCAGCGGGAAGCCAGAAAGGTGCCATGCTGATTGGAATCTCACCCGATCGCATCGGCCTGATCAACTCGATGGTCGCCACCGTCATTGCAGGCATAGCGGTCATCCTGATAGAGCCAATCTCCGGACTTGATCCAATCGCCACCTCGTTGCTGGTGTTGCCTGCATTGGCAGCTGCCTTGCTGGGGGGGTTGAGTTCCTTCACGGTTGCAACCTGCGCCGGTCTTGGAATCGGGATGCTGCAGTCGCTCATTTTGGGCTACACGGTGCGACCGAGTACCTCGTGGATTCCGGACTGGTTGCCCCGCACTGGTCTGCAACAAGCTATTCCCGTCATCGTTGTTCTGATTGCTTTGGTCTGGCGAGGAGATGCGCTTCCTGATCGGGCGTACTTGGTTGATAAGCGACTTCCCTCTTCTCCGACTCCCAATCACGTCACGCTGTGGACTGTGGGTTTTGTGTTGGTGACCTCGGTGGCGTTGCTGAACTTTGATGCGTTGCACCGGCAGGCCTTGATCGTGACCATGGTGAGCGCTTTGCTGGCTCTGTCTGTGGTGGTGATTTCGGGCTATGTGGGGCAAATCTCATTGGCTCAGCTCGCGTTTGCGGGTGTTGCCGGATTCACGGTTATCAACCTTGGGAACGACGGGTTCCCCTTTCCGGTAGCAGTGCTCGCGGCAACCCTCGTTGCCACGCTGGTGGGCGTGATTGTGGCGTTGCCAGCGGCGCGAGTGCGTGGAATGAGTCTGGCCATTGCAACACTTGCAATGGCAGTGGCCCTTGAACAACTGGTGTTATCGAGCGATGCGTTTTCTGGTGGAGTGGCTGGTCGGTCGGCGCCACGGCCAGTGCTGTTCGGAGTGGACTTTGGAATTTCGGCTCCAGGCGCAGATAACTTTCGGCCGATCTTCGGCTTCTTCACGCTTGCCGTGCTCACGTTGAGTTGTTTGATGGTCTCAAACCTTCGCAGGAATCGCACTGGGCTGCGTTGGCTAGCAGTCCGATCGAATGAGCGGGCTGCTGCTGCTGCTGGCATCAATGTGAGCAGATCAAAGATCGGGGCTTTCGCAGTTTCCTCCTTTATTGCTGGTCTAGCTGGGGTTCTACTGGCCTATTCCACCTCAACTCTCTCTACGAACTCGTTTATGGTGATCGGCGCTTTGGTGGCTTTGGCGCTGACCTATCTCGGCGGAATCGCAAGCATCGGTGGGGCGCTGATCGCAGGATTGTTGGCTCAGGCCGGGATCTTTACTTTGCTTGCTAACGGGGGAGCAGACGGGCAGGCCGGAACCTATGTGTTTGCCTTGAGTGGGCTCGCTCTCATCGTTATGGCGATTTTTGCGCCCGACGGAATCACAGGAGCGTTCCGAAAGGGGATTCAGAGTTTGCGTGGCGCTGTATCGCAGGGTGCGTCAAGAGGGTCCGGTCTGCTAGCAGATTCTGCAGGCAGCAGCGGGGCGACCAACCAGGGAGCGGGATACCATGACTGAACCCATTTTGCGGGTTCGCGATCTGAGCGTTCGCTACGGCGGGGTTTTGGCACTCAGCTCAGTCAGTTTCGAGGTTGAAAAGGGAAGCATCGTTGGATTGATCGGGCCGAATGGTGCCGGGAAGACAACCTGTATCGATGCGCTCAGTGGTTTCACCACACCGAGTGAGCGTAACCCGGCCTTTACCTGTATCAGTTTTATGAACCGCTCAATCGACCGTTGTTCGCCACAGGCACGGGTTCGCTTGGGCTTTGCTCGAACCTTTCAGTCGCTCGAACTGTTCGACGATCTGACGGTGCGAGACAACCTGCGTGTTGCTGCAGCCTCACCCACCTGGATCTCTACGGTCACCGACGCGTTGTGGCCAAAACGAAAGACTGACGAAGCCGTTGACCAGACTCTGAAGATGATTGGTCTTGAATTTCATGCAGATGACAGGCCAGAACAGTTGTCTAACGGGCAGCGACACCTCGTAGCTGTTGGCCGGGCATTAGTTGCAAAGCCAAGTTTGTTGTTACTTGATGAGCCAGCAGCCGGACTCGATCCTGCTGAAACACTCGAGCTTGCAAACTTACTGAGATCACTGCCCGATTTAGGCGTGAGCGTGTTGTTGGTGGATCACGATATGAGTTTGGTTCTTGGTGTTTGTGATCAGGTGCATGTTCTGGATTTTGGAACAGTCATTGCGAGCGGAACCCCCGAGAAGATCAGATCTGATCCGTTGGTTGTCTCTGCGTATCTTGGGCGGGCCGCTTCAGAGGAGGGTTCATGACTACAACCAACCCTGTCTCTACTGCAGTTCCCCTCTTGCGGTGCGCTGGTGTTGTTGCCGGCCACGATGGTGTGGCAGTGGTGAAAGATTTGGACCTTGATGTTGGCCAAGGCGAGGTTGTTGCCCTGCTTGGCGCAAATGGTGTGGGCAAGACCACGATCTTGCTGAGCATCTCGGGGTTGATTCCGTTGCTTGGCGGCACCATCGAGTTGTTTGGTCAAGATCTTTCAGCCACGCGACGCAACAGGTTTGGTTTTCCCAGGCGTTCCTCAAGAGCGAAACAGGTAGTTGATCGCGCACGTGCTGGAATTTCCCACGTTCCAGAGGATCGAGCGCTGTTCTTTGATCTCACGGTGCGTGAAAACCTCTGCCTAGCTGCAAGGCCAAAACCTGCGAACCAGCAGGACCCGGGCAGTGAGGACTCAGGCGTTGAGCACCCAGGCGTTGAGCACCCAGGCGTTGAGCACCCAGGCGTTGAGGGCCTAGGCGTTGAGACCCCAGAATTACAGGTGGCTGCTGAGTCTCTCGCTCCGTCTGACTCGGCCGAGTTGCTGGAGCAGGTGCTGGAGTATTTCCCTGCTTTAGTTGGCCTACTAGATCAACCCGCTGGGGTTCTTTCGGGTGGTCAACAACAGATGCTGGCGATTGGCCGAGGTTTGATGAGTCAGCCCAAATTGTTGATGGTCGACGAGTTGAGTCTTGGGCTTGCTCCCATTTTGGTGGAACAACTTCTTCCCGTGCTTCGAAGCATTGCGAAAGCAACTGGTATTGGAGTATTGATCGTGGAGCAACATGTGCACCTAGCGCTTGCAGTATCTGATCGGGCATATCTGCTGAGGCGCGGCAAAGACACCGTCTCGGGCACTTCAGCTGAGCTTGCGGCCCGGGCGGATTTAGTGGAAGCCGGGTATTTCGGCGACTAAATAGTTGGCTGGCTGGCTAAAGAACTGGCTAGCGAGCTGGTTCGTTATGGGCCTGCTGATCTGCTGGCTTGCTGGTCTGCGCCGGGCTGGTCTGCGCCGGGCTGCGGTGGGGATCGGTGTTACGGGCATGTTTATGGGCTGGGTTTGCCGTTGTGTTGGGTGTTGAGT
>Ga0194041_10001355_pt1 | contig 10350 bp, 6 predicted proteins | sample JunL449m_MetaG_FD_160082 | JGI IMG/M metagenome (GOLD analysis project Ga0194041, IMG submission 160082) | Anoxic zone freshwater microbial communities from boreal shield lake in IISD Experimental Lakes Area, Ontario, Canada - Jun2016-L442-9m | ecosystem: Environmental > Aquatic > Freshwater >...
AAATCGCTCACGGACCTGCTGGCAAGCATCAAAGACAGTCGATATGAAGAACAATCATATCGGCTACTACATTCCGACGAGTTTTCCCCGTCGCAAGTCATTTATGTAATCGAAGGCGCACTGAATGCCCTGAGAACACCCAAAGAACGTCGTCTCGTTTATTCAGTCCTAACCTCCCTCCATTTTTTCAAAGGGTTTAGACCCATACGAACCAGCTCACAACAAGAAACCGCCGAATTACTGGTCTGGATGGCAGATAAAATCGAACGCAACATCCAAAAAGGTGTTCTATTATGTAGTGATTATAATCTAAATTCGAAGGTGGCTTTGCCCCTGCGCAGCGATGAGAATTTTGGAGAACCTTCGAACAATACAAATGATGTAAACACAAAACAAAATATCGAATCATCCTATTGTAATGTGGTGAAAAAAGTAAAAAAAGAGAACGTGACTCAGGAAAACATTGGCGAAATCATGTTATGTCAAGTACCCGGTATTAGTGCGGTAACCGCGATAGCCATCATGAAACATTTCACATCATTTTATCACCTATTAGAATCATGCAAGAACGACCCTAAATGTTTGGAGAACATGAAGTACGAAAGCGGTGGAAAGATGCGCAAAATAAGCAAAAGTAGTATTGCGAGTATTTATAGGTTTTTTTTGTAGATTTTTCGCACACCAAATGTGTCAAAAAATGATCACCCTTGACGAGAATTAACCACATTGGGTGGATCAGCAATTACATTGTTGTATACTCCGGGAAAAAATTGGGTGTTGCCGCTTCTCGACGTGTTGGCTGGATACACATTGTTGTCAACATATTTTCCAGATTCAACCGCTGCTTGTGAGAACTCAACGCCGCCCCAATTGGGATCCATAGGGTTGTCACTTGTACCGTCCGCACCCGTGGACATATGTATTTGGTCCAATTGTGAGAACACACCCTGTTGTAGGCCGTAGGGGTCGAATCCAGCATAATTGTTGGCGTTAAATGGCGACTCTCTACGACTGGCATCGATAATGGGTGCTGCCGGAGGAAAGGAAATGGGCGCGGCACCAATGAGCGTGCTGACTGGTGTTCCGACTGTGATGGGTGGCATACCACCTTGTGTATCATAAGGACTGGGACGTGCGCGATACACATCATTACCTTGCGCATCATTTTCTTGTTGTAAATATAATACGGGGCATGTTGAACCAGCCGCTTTTTGATTTTGATGATAGGTGGTGTATTCATCTAAACTGTTGAATTGGATGGGTATTTCATCGTGGGTATTCGTGCTGTTATAGAGCAACAGTATATTACCATTGCGTATCAATACATTGGGGCATTTGGACGTTTTATCTTCTTTATTTTGTAAGTTCTCCTTGGGCTTCATCACTTTGTCCATGGCTACTGCCGTAAATTGAATGCGTTGTGTGGAGTAAACATAAAGACCAGATAAGAATGCCAATATAAAAAATATGATAATGACGGAACGTTTCATTTTCATGTGTAATTCACCTATACATTTACATATGAAATTTACGGGGGACCTTGGTCCCCATACGCTCCCTCCCTTATAAAAATGAATATTATTTTGTCAACATGTTTCGAGTGCGATTATTTATTCTTTTTTTTTTATGTTTACTACGGTTTCGCAATGGTACGGATTTTCGTAGACTGTCAGACATATACCAGCGTTCCATGGGTTCTGTTTCACGTTCTCCGTCATAATAAGAAATAGTACCATTTTGTATTTTAAAAATAGTGGGATATCCTGAAAATTGAATAGTTTTTTTGTCTAAATAATCGGTATTTTTTTCGTTGAATTCGCGTAATAAATCCATTTTACTGTCTTCAATCGGAGCCAACATGGGTTCATAATATTGATTTTTCTGCACTTTCTTACGGATGTTTTTCACCATTTGAATCCACTTTGGTATTAAAGTAGAACAGTGCCCGCACCAGTCGGCATATACCAACCCACACACGACCTTTTTCCCTTTGCGGCCTTTGGCATGTGGAATCACAATACATTTACGATCAAATACAAGTATTTTGTCGCCCATAGGTTCTCGTTCCTCTTTACCCATCATTCCGAAGAAATCCATGATACTATATATGTATACAAATACGGTGGACCATGGTTCACACAAAAATTGATTCAAAAAAATCAACGATACTCGTAAAATCAATCTAAACGCTTCTCACCAATTTATGCAAAGAAAATGACAACAACACCAGTTATACTCAAAAAACGCACCGTCAGGGTCGTCAAAACGAAATCTTTTCGGTTGTTTGATTTCAATATCTACGATGAGTTCCCGAGCAAAATATTACAAGACGCCACCCAATCTGGAAGTGATACGGATGACAAGCCTAGAGAAACACGGCAATTCATCATTCAAATGTTTGGTATCAACGAAGAAGGTAAAACATGTTGTATCTATTTGACGGATTATCAACCTTTCTTCTTCGTGAAAGTGTCAGACACTTGGACAGAAGGAGACGCAAGAGCTCTTCTAAAAGAATTCCAAGAAAAAGCGCAGTTTCACGGTAAATCGGTACTAGATGTACAAATCGAAAAACACAAAAAATTGTACGGATTTACGGCTGGAAAACAACATAAATTCGCTAAAATTATTTTCGCAAATTCGGCAGCCCTAAATAAAGTAAAGAATTTGTGGTATACTGACAAAGATGGCGAACGAATCCGAAAACCGTTTACTTTTAAAGGACATCGTTTGGAATTGTACGAGAGTAACATCCCCCCTATTTTACGGTATTTTCATATTTACAATGTGAGTCCATCAGGATGGGTTCAGATACAATTGAATCGAACCACCCAACCTACACAAAAAACATCCACATGTGATTTTGAATATGTGTGTGACATAGTGTCTATCCTACCGATGCCAGAAAAAGAAACCCCCGTACCCTACAAAATTTGTAGTTATGATATTGAGGCAAGTAGTAGTCACGGTGATTTCCCTGTACCAATTAAATCCTACAAACGGTTAGCGTCCAATTTGGTGGATTTGTATCACAGAAAAGAAGTGGTTCCTGACCCCAAAAACACATTCGAACGAGCCATGTATACCGCATTCAATAAAGATACATTACCGGATGTAGATTTGGTGTACCCGAAATTCACGCCTTCCGACGCCGAACTGAGTCAAATGATTCAAAGGATTGTGAAGACCACGATAGATGATGTGAAGAAATTGGCCAATGAAGAAACCAACAAGGTTCTCACGATTGACAGCATGTTTGAAAAAACACTTCGCGAACAACAAACAGAATTTGGAGGGGACGGAGAAGATGGGAACAGCGACGCGGAGGACGACGAACCAAAACAAATCAAACACAAAATACAAGCAAAAAAAACAGCCAATACAACCACTATTTTGGATGTTTTGACCCATTCGGAATACGATCGTGATGAAAAAGTTCAAATTACCAACGATCTTCTTACCCGGATATTTCCACGATTAGAAGGCGACAAAGTAACATTCATTGGATCCACATTTATGAAATATGGTGAACCACAACCCTACCTCAATCATTGTTTGGTTCTGGGTACCTGTGATGATATCCAAGGAGCGGTCATAGATACAACTGAAACAGAACGTGATTTGTTGCTCCAATGGTCGAATCTCATACAAAAGGAAAACCCGGATATCATTATTGGATACAATATCTTTGGGTTTGATTATGAATTCATGTTTCGTCGCGCGCAAGAGAACCATTGTGAACGTGAATTTCTCATGTTGTCGCGTAAGAAAGGCGAAGTATGTGCGAAATTGGTGAACAATGAATACGCCATTGAAAATACCAAGGTGGTGTTGGCGAGTGGCGAATACGATTTGCGGTACTACAAAACCGCTGGCAGATTGCAGATTGATATGTATACTTATTTTCGCCGAGATTTCAATCTTCCCTCGTACAAATTGGACGATGTTGCGGGTCAATACATCAGTGATGACATCAAAAAAGTGGTTCATAACGACGACCAACAAACTACTCATCTTTATAGTCAAAACTTGACGGGAGTCAATATTCGCGACTACATTCACATTGAATTAACCGGGTTCACGTCGGATTACTACCAAAATGGCAAAAAATTCCAAGTCATTGATATCATCAAGGGTGTTGAATCCGAGGGAGCATCCTACAATGTTATTGTTATCGAAGGACATCATGACATTCCCATCGGGAAATTCGGCATCAAATGGGGTGTGGCCAAGGACGACGTATCTCCACAGGATATTTTCCGATTGACCAATGGCAGCGCCACAGATCGCGCCATTGTGGCGAAATACTGTATTCAAGATTGCAACCTGGTCCATCATCTCATGAACAAAATCGATGTCATTACAGGTTATGTGGAAATGTCAAGGATTTGTAGTGTACCCATCAGTTTCTTGGTATTTCGTGGTCAGGGAATCAAACTCACCAGTTTCGTAGCCAAGAAATGCCGAGAGAAGGGTACGTTGATGCCCGATTTGGAAAAAACGACCAACAACGACGGGTATGAAGGTGCGATCGTATTGCCACCCAAGTGTTCCATGTATATGGACAATCCAGTCGCATGTGTGGATTATGCGTCGCTGTATCCTTCGTCAATGATCAGTAACAATTTGTCGCATGACAGCAAGGTGTGGACGAAGGAGTACGATTTGACGGGCAATTTGATCCGAACCACAGGCGAAAAGGATTACAATGGCCAGTTTATTTACGACAATTTGCCGGAACATCAATATGTGGACGTGGAATTTGATACATTCAAATATGTGAGGAAACACCCCAAGGCCATGGCGGAAAAAATCAAATCGGGTACCAAAGTGTGTCGTTGGGCACAGTTGCCCGAAAACCAAAAATCCATCATGCCGTCCATTCTGGAAGAGCTTCTCAGAGCCCGTTCCGACACGCGGAAAATGATCAAAACCGAAAAGGACCCCTTCATGCAGAACATTTTGGACAAGCGCCAGCTTGGTTACAAGGTAACCGCCAATTCACTGTACGGACAGTGCGGTGCCAAGACGTCGACATTTTACGAACAAGACGTGGCAGCATCTACAACATCCACGGGTAGACTCATGATTACGTATGCGAAGCGAATCATCGAGGAGGTGTATCAAAACCGCGAATATGCGACGGAATCTCACGGAACTGTACTGACCAAAGCGGAATATATATACGGCGACAGTGTGGCGAGTTATACACCATTACTAATAAAGAATGAATATTCAGAAAAACCATATGTAGTAACTATTGAAAATCTCCCATATAAAATGAATATTCCACATCCATGGTGGACACCGTGCCAAGAACCAGGAAAACAAGACAAAGAAGTATGTGAATTACCGAAACATGTAGAGGTTTGGACGGAAAAAGGATGGACACGTATTCATCGTATCATTCGTCACAAATTAGCCACACATAAAAAAATGATTCGTGTTTCAACTCCTACAGGCATTGTAGATGTAACGGACGACCATTCACTTTTGAAACCGGATGGTAGTGAGGTATCACCCAACGACGTTAAATTGGGGGATGAATTGTTACACTATCCTTTACCCAAGGATAAAGATGTTACAGATAAACAACGCGGACAATGTGATTATCAGGCAAGAAATCGGAGACAAATACCTTTTACATGTCAAAAATATGCCATGATATGGTATCATATTTTCACCAGTCTTGGACATCTTATTGAACTCAGCTATGAAACAACAAATAATGGTACAACACAATATTATCTACATATTGTTGACGAAATTATGTATCCTCAACGTGTTAATCGTATGGAAGAAATTCCTTACAAAGGATATGTGTATGATCTTACCACTGAAAACCACCATTTTGCCGCGGGTATTGGAAACATGATAGTACACAACACAGATTCTGTATTCTTCACTTTCAACCTTCAAGATCCCAAAACCGGAGAACCCATACGTGGTAAGAAAGCACTGGAAATTACGATTGAAATTGCGCAAGATGCTGCGCATCTCTGTACGGATTTCTTGAAATCGCCCATGGAACTTACTTACGAGAAAACGCTTATGCCTTTTATCATTCTATCCAAAAAACGTTATGTGGGTATGCTGTACGAAACCAATCCCAACAAGGGTAAATTGAAATACATGGGTTTGTCTATAAAACGTCGTGACTCGTGTGATTACTTGAAAGATACTTATGGTGGAATCCTGAACATACTGATGAAAGAGAACGATGTCCAAAAGGCGACAGAATATTTAGACAATGCATTGAATCAACTGGTTCAGGGCAAAGTTCCGATGGACAAATTGATGATTACACGAGCTCTGCGTAGCGATTACAAGAATCCACATACTATTGCGCATAAAGTGTTGGCTGACCGCATTGGTCAGCGTGATCCGGGTAACAAACCTAAACCAGGTGATCGTATGAAGTTTGTATTTGTTCATCAACCAGGAACTATAAAAAAGCTTCTTTTAGGTGAAAGAATAGAGACACCCGAGTACATTGTAGAGAACCATTTGAAGATCGATTACACATACTACATTACCAACCAATTGATGAAGCCCTTGCAACAATTGTTTGGTTTAGCCGTAGAAAAAATATGGGAATATCAAAAAAAGCCAGGTGCGATAAAAACGTACCGAAAAGATTTAGCGCAATTGGAACGGGACTTTGGCGACAATTACGAATTGTTGACAAAAAAGAAGGAAAAATATTGTTCGTTAAAAGTCAAGGTGCTGCTTTTTGACAAAATCCTGAATAAAATTAACAATGAACGAAATCGTGCGCACATGATTACAGACTTTTATGGAATGAAATAAATGGATGGTTTATGTATTATTGTAATAATAAATATTTTTTTATCCATATACAATATAATCATGGCTAACACTAAGAGGCATAGTTCGAAGAATAGACGTACACAACGGCGTTTTAATGGTGGTATAGGACCATTTGTCCAAAAAACTGCCGCAGCAACAGGTAAATTTATTAATTTAAAATTTACAAAACCTTTATTGGGTTCTGGTTTTCCTGAATCCGCGAAAGCTACAATAACAAATATCGAACCAATAGCAGGTAACAAAAGATATGAAGGAAATTTACAACCTTTGATAATCAACCAAAATACCACACAAAAACCTGAAAAAATTATGTTTACGTTAGACCCAGGAAATATTTACACCACATTTAAAATTGACACAGTGCCTACATTTGCCGATGCACCTCCTAGCAGAGTATATTATAAGCTTATGCGTCAAAATGATGATTATATTAAAGGTGTGATACAATCACAAGGTGGTGGTCCTGGATTAGGTGGCTTACACACTGGCGCAACCGATACAGCAAATACAGTCAACACAGGAGCTACAAAATTTTTTTCTGGAAAGCTTTGAACAAAAACTAAACAACTGAGTCCTTCGTTGTTTGATGATTTTTAGACACCTTCGGTGTACGAAAAATCATCACAATGGTATTTCCAGTGTATAAAGTAAATTGTTACTAGCATCTATGGACGGTATCTGGTTTCTCAATAAATTTGTTAATAATTGAGAAAAATTTTGTGATTCTAGGTCGGTGAATATAGAGTTATTTGTCAAATGAATGGGGCTCAATAATCTGGTAGTAAGTTCTTCCAACGTATTCAATCGCAACGAGTTATTAGACCTTTGCTGATGTAAGTCGTCCTCAGTCGTTAGTTGCTGGGATCCAAAGGAGCCCTGACCAAACAACTCAGGACTTCGTCCTTCGTTGTTAGATGTTCGAATGACATCAAAATCCATCTGTGTTAGGTTGGCACCAGCTAATGGAATTTGATCATTTTCTTGTAGTGGTAACCGGGCTTCTCCTGACATCGAAGGTCGAATACCGGAGATGTTCGGTACATCATTATTTACAGTATTGTTGGAAAAATCACGCAAATCGTAACGACATACGGGGCAATTGATACTTGTGTGCAACCAACGCATTAAATGTTCCCGTTTGAAAATGTGTCTACAACCGCGTATACGACAAATTGGTTCATTTTCTTCAAAATTTTCCATGGAAATAGGGCAACTACGTTCACCCATTTCGGCATTATATACAATCATCTCGGTAGATTGCTCAATCTGTACCGAGGTCAACGGTACAACTGTTGTATTTCGCATAGGATTCACCAATGGATTCCCATTTGTAAAAAGATACAGTATTAATGACGAAAGATCCGTTTCTAGTGTAGGTTCTGTGGTTCTCCTCGGTAAAAAATTTGTCCATGGTGTATTTCTGGTCCCGCGAAATCCTCGTTGACGATTTTCATCAGAAAAATCTTGTGTGCGATTTCTTTGGAGAACATGTGCATACAATGAATGTAACATAATAAGAATTAAATTCATATTTTGATTGTAAGACTCTAAAATACGATTATGATGTCGTATGTTATCATTGTAACTATAGTTTATTTCACGTATAGTTTCAATAAGTTCTCGCAGCATGTCAGTATCAGAGTTATGTAGTCCATAGGGAGGTTGTACATAATCGCTTTGAAAATTCATTCACCCTAAAATAAATATATTTTGGATTAATATAGAAAGAGGAGTTTATATTATTCAATAAAATAAACTCTATATAGTAAACAATTAAAAATGATAAAATGGAACAAATATTGTGAGAAAGGATATACTGGATTGGCCAATTTGGGTAACACGTGTTTTCTGAATTCATGTATGCAAGCTTTGAATCACACCTACGAACTACATGAAATATTGGATTCCCCCAAACTTGATACAAATATGAAAAAAGGTCTAGCGGATACTGAAATAACGAAAGAATGGAATGATTTGCGTTATATCATGTGGAGACATAATGGAGTAATTACTCCTAACAAATTTGTGAACAATGTTCACCGAGTCGCAACCATAAAAAAAAGAGAAATTTTCACAGGATGGAGTCAGAATGACATGCCAGAATTCCTGTTATTTATCATTGAAGCTTTTCATAATAGTGTTTCCCGCCCTGTTGCTATACAAATAACCGGAAATGTAGAAAGTGATACTGACAAATTGGCAGTGAAATGCTACGAAATGCTCAAACAAGTTTATAGCAAGGAATATTCGGAAATAATGGAATTATTCTACGGTATTTATGTATCAGAAATACGTTCCATGGATTCAAAAACGGTACATTCGGTTCATCCAGAACATTTTTTTGTACTGGATTTGCCCATACCGTTGCAAACTCCGCCTTTGGTATCTTTGGCAAACTGTTTCGAAACATATGTTCACGTTGAACATCTTGATGGTGACAATGCTTGGTACAATGAAGAAACAAAACAGCATGAAAATATACAAAAACGTATTGTTTTTTGGAGTTTGCCTAAAATTTTAATTATCACTTTGAAACGTTTTTCACCGGACGGACGTCATAAAATAGATAAATTGGTGGATTTTCCCTTGGATAACCTCGATTTATCAAAATATGTGTATGGATACAATCGTTCTCAATACAATTACGAATTATACGCGATATGTAATCATATTGGCAATACCTACATGGGGCATTATACCGCATTTGTTAAAAATGCGAAAGATGAATGGTTACATTATAACGACAACCAGGTGGAGATGATATCACAAAAGGGCGATGAAAACGATATTAAAAAAAAAATAGTCACACCGATGGCATATTGCCTTTTCTATAGAAAAAAAAATACAAAGGTATAATATAAGTAAAAAATTGGAAATGTCATCCGCAATTCTACCCGAAATAATATTATCTGAAAATAACAAACATTTTTTTGTAACAGATCCGTCGGGTAATTTTATATTTGATAAAGAAGAACATCCACCTTTAAATATATCGTCACAATTTACATCATTAGTGAATGTGACATCGGGTATCATGTTCGTGGGATTTTTGATATTGTATTTTGTTTTGTATTATGGTTTAGGTAAATTACTGGGTCTTGGTGTATCAGCAGACATATTAAAAACACGAGCAATAAATTTGACGGTTTTTTTAATATTAATTGTAGGAATTGTCTATTTTTATTATTCTCTTCCGGCAATCAATCAGAAGCATTTTTTCACCTATTTAATGATTCTCTTCAAAGAGGAAATGAATGATCCAAACATGATTGGTGTCATGCTTCTGGTATTGGTACTTTTTTATATTTTTGTGTGGATTATGGGTTTTCCTATGGGAAAGGAAACCAAACCATTGTCTTTGGAAATCATCGAATATAAATCGTGGGTTTATTTAATATTGCTCATTTTTATCATGTTTTTTATTTATGGACTACATATTGAAGTAGTGGATTATTGTTATCAGAAGGGTTACGAATTCTGGAATGATATAAAGGGTTTTGTTGTTCCGCCACCAGTATC
>Ga0194041_10001359_pt1 | contig 10325 bp, 9 predicted proteins | sample JunL449m_MetaG_FD_160082 | JGI IMG/M metagenome (GOLD analysis project Ga0194041, IMG submission 160082) | Anoxic zone freshwater microbial communities from boreal shield lake in IISD Experimental Lakes Area, Ontario, Canada - Jun2016-L442-9m | ecosystem: Environmental > Aquatic > Freshwater >...
ACATCCTGGCGTCGCTTGTCGGGTGGCGAAAAGCAGCGCCTGTCTCTCGCCCTGGCGCTCGCATCTCAACCCCGAATCATCTTTCTAGATGAGCCCACAAGTGGCGTCGACGTCAACGGTCGTTCGTCCATTCGTCACATCATCCGCCGCCTCGCCGACCAAGGAGTCACTGTCATTTTGGCGACCCACGAACTGGACGAAGCCGAAAAGATCTGCGATCGAGTCGTCATTTTCGACAAGGGCAAGGTTCTTGTTGAGGGCACCCTTGACGATGTACGCAAAGCCCGTCGTACTGTGCGTCTACGCACCGTACGCCCGCTCATTCTTGACGACATGCCCGACACCCTCGCAGGTTGGCTCATCGAAGACGCCCCGTGCGATTACAGCATTGAAGATGCACCACAAGGTCTCATCGCCGCCCTTGCTGTCTGGCTATCTGAACGTGGCATTGATGTGGTCGAGCTACGCACTGGCATGGCCAGTCTTGAAGACGTCTTTAAGAAGTTGACCGGGGGAGAATCATGAAAGTTTCCTCAAGCCCATTTCGGGCGCAACTTCGGGCCGAGTTACAAATACTTGCTCGTAATGGCGAACAACTCCTGTTAACCCTCATCATCCCGGTGATGTTGCTGGTGTTCTTCGGAACCACCGATGTCTTGCCAACCGGCTTCGCTGATCATATGGATTTCTTGACTCCAGGCATTATCGCATTAGCCATTATGAGTAGTTCGATGGTCAGTTTGGGCATTGCGACTGGCTTCGAACGTAGCTACAAAGTTTTGAAACGCCTCGGCGTGACACCACTTGGTCGACCACGATGGCTGGCCGCCAAGATCGTCACCGTTTTGTTGATGCAGATTGTGCAACTGATCATTTTGATTCCGGTGGCTTTATTACTCGATTGGAATTCAAACAACGCACAGTGGTTACTCGCTATTGGCGCAGTTGCCACAGGAAGTGTTGCCTTTGCTGGCCTGGGTCTGTTTATAGCCGGACGTTTACGAGCCGAGATCAATCTTGCTGCTCAAAACGGTTTGTATCTACTGCTTCTTTTACTTGGCGGAATGGTGGTGCCTTTTGACAAGTTGCCAGCACCGGTAGCGGCAGTCGCCAAATGTCTTCCTTCTGGTGCTTTGGCTGATGTTCTGCGCGATGCACTTGTTGGACAGGCCGAACGTCCAGGAACATCATGGATTGTTTTGAGTATTTGGGCAGTGATTACTCCCCTACTTGCGGCATCTACGTTCCGCTGGGAATAACTCAAACTACTTTTCGATAGGCGCTGATGATTCGCTGAACGCCTTCATCACATCAGCAGTCGTTAATGGCTCTTCAATTATTTCAATCTCTTTATGGTCATAATCATCTTTGTTTTCATCTCTAAATGTCTTAACAAAATGCTTATAGAACATGACACCAATAATTGACCACAGAAAAGTTGATCCGCCTAGTTTCATAATGGCCCCAGCAATCTGTTGATCGTCGCTGACCGAGATTCCCCACACGCGAATCGGAATGTTGTAGTGCTTGTACACCACTCCCTCGGCAAAGGTCAGCCAACCAGCAGGAACGGTAGCCACGACGCTATTCAAAAAGAGATAAATCATCTTTGCCATCGGCGTGATCTGGAATTCTTTGAATGGTCCACACACCGGAAGCCACATCAAGATAGATGTTGAAACTAAAACGACATGCACGAAGTAGTGCAACGGTCCGTTAGAAACTGAGGCATTAACAACACCAGGGATATGGCTGACCATGACACCGATATTGAATAACAAACCGGCGAGTACTGGGAATGTCATGAAACGGAGCGCTCGATATGCGCGCCCTTCACCAACAAGTGTGCGAACAAACCATTCGGGTGTTGCCAAAATGACAAGTGGTGGCATGAAGTAAGTCAGGCACATATGTTGGACCATGTGCACCGTGTACAAATATTCTTCGGCAATATCGTGCATCGGCCAATCGGTGGCCAGCCACAAAATTGAAATGCCGGCGATGAAGCACCACAGTTGGCGACGCGTGATGACTGGTTCGCCGGCTGGAACAGCCTTTGGACCAAGCACACGTACGACATAGATGTACGAAGCAACCAGAAAAACTACGAGTAACCACACTTCAACATGTGGTTGAAATCGCCAGGGATTTGCGGCAATCTCCCCGACCATGGTGGTCAGCCCTTCTGCAAGAAGAATTTAAAGGTAGCTAAAAATCCGCAATACACGCAGATAGCCAAAATCAATCCTGAATAGAAAAGATATGTAAAAAGCTTGTTGTCAAACTTGAGGTGCATGAAGTACGAAACCACGGTCACAAACTTGACAGTCATCAAGATGAATAACGTCGGCATAAAGAATGGACCAAAGTCAACGTAATACGTTGACACTTCGATGGCCGTCAAGGCCGCCAAAATCAAAGCAACGTAAATGTATTGCTTGTCGGACAAACCGTGGTGTTCGGCCTCGTGGCCTTCGGTGTGTTCCGTGTGTTCAGTTTCTTCTGGGTGTTCGGTAGCGGTACTCATTGGTCGCTCCTCAGGACGGAATCAAGTAGACGAGGGTGAAAATAACAATCCAGACGATGTCAACGAAGTGCCAGTACAAACCGATCAATTCGACAACTTCTGCTCTGTCACCAGGAATGCGCTTATTGCGGTTCATGCCAACCAGAGCCATCAACATGATGATTCCGACCGATACGTGAACTCCGTGGAATCCGGTCAAGGTGTAGAAGCTTGAACCGAAGAGACTGGTCGTAAAGCCCAAACCTTCGCGATAGAACGACGTGAATTCATACACCTGACCACCGACGAAAGTTGCTCCAAGAAGCGCTGTCACGATGAGCCACAGGTTCATGTTTCGCTCGTCTTTGCGTTGCGCTGCAGATACTGCCAACACCATGGTCAATGAACTCATCAACAACACGAACGAGCTCACCGAGGTGAACGGAATATCAAAGATGTTGTTCGGTTGCGGGCCGGCGTTGACGCGACCCTTGTACAACATGTAGGTCGAGATCAGTCCGCCAAATAGTAGGCATTCTGATCCGAGGAACATCCACATACCGAGCTTGTTGTTAGACAAGCCCGTTGAGGAGTGTGCACCATGACCTGCGTCATGAGCGTGGGAGATTGCTGTTTCAGCCAATGGGCGACAGCTCCTTCGTGTGGCCGCCACCTTCACCAGGTGCCGGGGGATCAAAATCGTCGTCGGGTGACGTCGATGGTTCCATGGCCCAACCAAACATGGTGAGCAAGATCAAGCCAGCACCAATCGCCATCAACGTACGGTTATAAATCACACCGTAACCAATGACTGGTAGTGACAAGGCCAACAAAATTGGCCAGTACGAACGAGATGGCATGTGAATGTGCTCATCAGGGTGCGCATTGAGTTCGGCCATTACTTCTTCAGCACTATGAACCTGCGTCACGCCATGAGTTGACGAATCAGTTTCGTACTTGCGGTGGAAGAACTCATCCAAGTGACTCACAGTCGGCAGCACATCAAAGTTGTGTTCTTGTGGAGGACTTTGGGTCATCCATTCAAGGCTGCGAGCGTCCCACGGATCGAGTGGTGCAATCGCAACCTTCTTCGACTTGTGGGTGTAAATGACGTTCACCAAGAACAACAAGACACCAATACCGAGTGTGAACGAACCAATCGATGCAACGCGGTTCCAGAATCCAAAGTTAAAGAATCCTTCGCCAGCGCGAGCTTCTGTCCACACCATCATTCGGCGCGGTTGGCCTTGCAGACCAAGAATGTGCATAGGTCCGAACGTGAGGTTCATTCCGATCACCATCAACCAAAAGTTCCATTTACCAATGGCGTTGTTGAGTTGACGGCGGAACATCTTGGGCCACCAATAATAGAAGCCAGAGAACAATCCGAATACTGCTCCACCAAACAACACGTAATGGAAGTGCGCCACGATGTAGTAGGTATCAGTTTGTTGCGTATCTGCCGGGGCCACGGCGTGGGTAACGCCAGAGAGACCGCCAATGGTGAACTGAACAATCAACGCAATCGCGAACATCATCGGAATGGTGAAGGTGAGCTTTCCGCCCCACATCGTCATGACCCAGTTCACGATCTTCACACCAGTCGGAACAGCAATAGCCATCGTCGACATCGAGAAAACCGCAACCGATACTGGACCAAGACCAGAGGCGAACATGTGGTGAGCCCAAACGCCCCAACCAACGAAACCGATTGCAGCACCCGACATCGCCACGATCGGGTAACCGAACAACGGCTTCTTCGAGAAGACCGGGATGACTTCACTGACAATGCCGAACGACGGCAGAATCATGATGTACACCTCAGGGTGACCAAAAATCCAGAACAAGTGCTGCCACAAAAGTGGGTCGGCACCCGAAGCAACATCAAAGAATGTTGCATCGAATGAGCGCTGGAAAGTCAAAAGGAAAAGTGCAACCGTGATCACGGGAATCGCGAACAACAACAAGAACTGAGTAACTAAGACCATCCACGTAAAGATGGGCATGCGCATCATTTTCATACCCTTGGTACGCATATTCAGAATCGTCACAATGAGGTTGATTGCACCGGTCAACGACGCAATACCTGTGATCTGCAGACCAACTGTCCAGAAATCGATTCCGTGACTTGGTGAGAAAAGCGTGCTGCTGTTTGGTGCATACATGAACCATCCACCATCGGCACCGCCGCCCAAGAACCACGATGAGTTCAAGAACAATCCACCAAAAAGGAAACACCAAAATCCGAAGGCGTTAATGCGAGGGAACGCCACGTCACGTGCACCGATTTGCAACGGCACAAAATAGTTGGCGAAAGCCGCAGCCATCGGCATGACGAACAAGAACACCATGGTGGTGGCGTGCATCGTGAACATCTGGTTGTACTGATCAGCGTTGAGAACTTTTCCGTTGGGGGAAATCAACTGCAAACGAATGAGCAGTGCTTCAACACCACCGACCAAGAAGAAGAAGAATGCGCTCACTCCGTACATGATTCCGAGCTTCTTATGGTCAACTGTGACAAGCCAATCGCGCCAACTGGTTGACGCGGCAGGCCGCTTAAAGACACCGAGAGCTTCGCTCGGCTTCACGCCTGAAGGCGCTCCGCCGGCGACAGCCACTTCAGTGGAGGGACGTTCGATGATGGTCATCTGAGTGTTCTCCCGTTATTTCCGCTCGAGCAAGTAAGCGATGATGGTGTTGATTTGATCTTCAGTGAGACCAAGAGCTGGCATGCCGCGATATTTTCCGCCGGTGGTCGTCAACTTGGTCGGGTCGGCGTACATCGGCTTCTTGGCTGGCGCATTGCGCAACCATTCACGCAAATCTTTTTGGTTTAAGCAATCAGCCGAAACGCCTTCGAGATAGCGCTCACCAAAATCAACCGACGAGGCGTTCCAGACATTGTCGCGACATTCAGGGGTGAGCAAGTCCCATGAGGCACCAGCAAAGGTGTTGCGAGTTAAGAGATTGGTCAAGTTAGGTGCGGCACCCGAAACGAGATATTGATCGGGAGCCGAGATAATCAAACTTCCATCAGGGTTGGCCAAGCCGTTGACTTGGTGACAACGACTGCATTGTTGAATGAACAATGCTTCACCAGCAGATGCTTCGGTACCAGCTTCGGGCGCGGTGTATGCCTCAAGTTGATTAGCGACCCACTTGTCGTAGTCAGCACGTGACAGAACGACTGCTTCCATCCGCATGTACGCATGTGACAAACCACAAAACTCGGTGCATTGACCAGCATAGATACCAGGCTTTGATCCTTCCATGCGCAACAAGTGCACACGGCCAGGAACGCTGTCCTTCTTGCCGTTCAACTTCGGAATCCAATATGAGTGGATTACGTCACGGCTCGTCACTCGCAACAACACCTTGGTGTTCTCAGGAATCACGAGTTGTCCCGAAGTCACAATCGGAGCGGTAATTCCGTACTGCTCGGCATTTGAACCGACTGCTGGGTAGTCGTACTCCCACCACCACTGCTGACCAGTGACGTTGATGGTCATTTCTGTGTCACTTGTTTTAGCCAATTTGAAGATGGTGCTTGCGGTCGGGATTGCGACACCAAGAAGAATGAGCACTGGGATGACAGTCAAAACAATTTCGACAACTGGCTTACCGTGAGTCTGTTCAGGTATCGCTTGTCCACGATCGCGGTAACGGAACATCGCCCAACCAACTGCGGCAAAAACGATGACTCCAACCACACCGGCAACATAAAAAACTGGACGTTGCAAATTGTCAATGCGCTCGGCATTAGGACCGGCTGGTTGCCAAGTGTCTTGTGGCGAATTCTTACCGCAACTAGCCAAGAAACTCAACGCCGAAACAGCAATTGCCGCTTTCGAGGCATGACGCCAACGTCGTGCAGTCTTCATCGATTCTCCAACTTGATTCATCATCTTTTTCACGGCACCATCACCTCAATCAATGCACCTTCAACGCCAGAAGCGGTGATTGAGTAAGGCACATCGCTGGCAAAAGAAGGCTTAGGAATCCGAACAATTATTTGCTGTTCGCCGCCTTTACCAATCAATGCCGTACATGTTTGTAGCACGGTTTCTTTCTTGACCCCTCCGCCAAGGTCTTCGACGGTCTTGCCATAGGTCACAATCATTCGGTGCATACCAGCATCTTCATTTTGGAAGAGGATGTTGGCATTCCAAGAACGCTGCAAAGTAATTGCCGACAGTGGTCCAGAGAAGCCATCCATCTCGGCATACAGGACACCATCTTTAAGAGTCACAGTTGCCGCAACGCTGCTTTTCGCAGACACCGCACGGCCGGCACTGCCGTCATACTCTTCTGCTTCTTCGCCGCAGGGATGAACTGCGTAGTGATCCTCGGCTGACGCAACTGTCAATTCTTGGCGCTCACCCGACAAGGCAGTAGCAATTCCGACTCCAGATAATGCGACAAGAACAACTCCGCAAAGTCCTCCAACCACACCGCGACTGACGCCACGGCGAATCGACAACACCGAACCGAATAACAAAACAAGCGCACCAAGAATTGCGAAAACAATCGGGCCGGCTTCTGATGACAAGGCCAAGAAGATCCGCGAGAACGACAACACAATCGCCGCGAGCAACAAGGCTCCGCCGATCGGAATTTCAAGAGGGTGCACGACCCAACCACGAACACGTGCGTTGTACCCAACATCTGATGACGCACGATCGCTCCAGTTTTGAATGAGCCATTCGCCGAGCATCGCAAGCAACAATGCAATACCGACTTTGAAAATACCGGGCGAGGTCACGAGACCGACAACCACCATGCCAAGTGACAATGCGGTACCTAAGGGGAACCAACTACGACCAGGTCCGCGCTGTGCTGCTGGCGCCGAGTCGTGCTGTGCGGTATCGGTTGACAAAACGTGACCATCACGAACATACGAAGCAATCGCACCAAGGAAGATCGAGGCGATGGCGATGAACACCAAAGCGACTGCTCCAGATCCGCCATCGTTTGCAATTGTCCAAACAATGGCAGCAGCAACTGATATTGCGCCGAGTCCGTAGAAGAGTTTTGAGCTTGTTGTAATCATGAGTTCTGCCTCGTCACTTCTGCACGTAGATGACGAACCACACTGCGCAGAACGCTGCAGCGAGGAAATACCAATACAGGGCATGAGCCGAAACGAGTTCGACTTCTTTTGTGCGACCACCGAGATACCTGAATGCGGCGACTGCTGTGAACACCAAACCAGATAGCAACAATGCGGTCATCGTTCCGGTTGCTGCGTAGAACATTGAATGGAAGGCACCGTCTTTGGCACCGATTCCCATTTGGGTCCAAATGAAAATTTGAGCATTGATAACCGCCAACGACATCAACGCTGTCACGCCCAGGGCAAGACCCGTGTGAGTGCGATCATTGCGCTTTGCCGAGTAGACGGCCCACTGGGCCATGACGCAAACCACCAAAAGACCGAGCAACATCACGTTGGCTGCAACTTCGGGAACCACAATCTTGGCGGGCATCCAGTCTTTGATGAATCCACGCTTGAGTGATTCACGTACGGGTGCGTCGGCGCGGAACTTCAGCCAAGTGGCCATCATTCCGCCGATCAGCATGAGACCAGCAGCCCCAGCGACAGCAGTGCCAACAAATACTTGACGGTGCGGTGCAGGTTGCGAGGCGGGGGGTAGTGCGAGCATCAGGCAACCTTCCCTGTCGATGAAGCGGACTTCATATCAGCCAACGGAGTTGCCGAATTCACGACAATCACACCAGCAAAATTTTCAGTAGGTGGCGGCGATGACGTCGCCCATTCGAGGCTTGTGCCATCCCATGGATCGTTGCCAGCAGCTTCACCACTCGTGAAGCTCTTCAGTGCAAGACCGACAAAAGCAATTGTTGCCAACAACATGACGACGAATCCTGCACATGTCAGTGCATTCCATAAATCTTGCGGACCGCTATACGTGAAACCGTTGACGAGACCAGTTGGCTGATCAGCAAATCCAGCGACGTAATACGGAATCGAGTCAAGTCCGATCGCAAGAAGTGCCAATAAAGCCAAGGGGGTTGCTGCCTTATCGGGGATTGAACGTCCCCACAATTTTGGTCCCCAGTAGCAAATACCACCGAAGGCAATGGTGATTGCACCAAAGGTAATCGGAACATAGACGCCTGCTTCGTAAATCGAACCGATCAATCCAGCATCTTGAACGAGTCCGACGATATGGGCAGCGGCACCAAGAAGAATGCCGAGCAAACCAATCAGAACAAATGTCAATGGTGCACTGATGACGGGCTTGCTGGATTTGAGTGTCAATAGCGACAAACCAAGAACGCCAAGTAAACCAAGAACTGGAACAACGTTCAGTAACAAGAACGGCAAAAGATCAGCAATCTTGGTGCCAGCATCATCAAGAAACTTTGCACCTTCCCACGGAAGCGTGATGCTTGTTTGAGTAACAGTCGCAAGTGACACAACTGCGACGACTCCTACAGCACCAAACGCCACCGAGCGCTGAGCCAAACGTGTACGCCCAATGGTGGGAACAACATCAAGCACAATGCCAAGTGCCGGAATTGCCAACAACAAACTAAACGGCTGTGACAATGCCCAACCAATCCACTGGTTGACACCAGTGTTTCCACCAAAGCCAGCGCGGGCGTAGCGGTGATCGATATAGACGTACACAGTGGTGCCAATCAAAACCGGCATCGTGAGAATTAAGGCCAACGAACCAACAAGTGATGACCAGGTGAAAAGCGGTGCCCGCAAAATTCCCATACCCGGCGCACGAGTAGTGAGCACACTGACCGCAATCGAAGTTGCTGCCATCAATACACCAAAGCCAAGAACGATTGATCCAGACAGGTACAAATCAACAAGGTTGGAGTTACCGCCATTCGGACCACCGTTACCGATGATCGAGGCGAGGGCGAGGCCAAGTCCAATGAGCCAAGTCCAAAAACCAGCGGCTGCTAACCGCGGAAACGCATTCGAGCGTGCACCTAATTGCAGTGGAACAACGGCGATCGAGAGACCGAGCAAAAGCGGAACGACTGTTCCGAAGGTCAGCAACAAACGCACCGCCGCCAACACTTGCGGAACTGAATTGTCGCTCAAAATTTGATAACTATCGGCGTTGATGCGCTCGAATGTCACCAAGATGGCAAGGACGAGTCCGGCCACAAGACCGACAAAGCTTGTGCCGATAAAGAGGCGACCGACTTTTTTGTGATCAGCAGTAGTCAGCCATGTCGCAATGGTCGGCGATGGAGCAGATACATCAGCAGGTAGATGGGTTTCAATTGATGTCATTCGAGATGGCTCGCTTCACGCGCAACGAGAGGAGTTCGGGGTTCCTCGGGGGTCTCAAAACTATTTCCAATCAACGACATTACCCTGATTGCCCTGCTGAGACCGAAATCCCCGATCAAGTTCGCTCGTGAATTCGTTGTCACTGGTACGACAATTCAGATCCCGTACTTGACGAACACATCAACGGCCATAGCGGTGAACAGGACCGTCACATAAGTGATCGAGAATCCGAAAACGCGCATCGCCCGACTCGCCGAGGGATGGCGACCCAGATCAACGGTGCTGGCGATAAATCCCAGCCCCAAAATGACCGCTGAAATCATGTAAATCAGCCCAAGGTTGGCAATGGGACCCAAAATCAGCGTAACGGCGGTCAAAAGGACCGTATAAATGAACATCTGGCGGACCGTCTGCTTCATGGTCGCAACCGACGGCATCATGGGTACCCCAGCGGCTTTGTATTCATCGGCGTGACGAATCGCCAGGGCCCAAAAATGAGGTGGAGTCCACAAAAATATGGCTATGAACAAGATA
>Ga0194041_10001362_pt1 | contig 10304 bp, 9 predicted proteins | sample JunL449m_MetaG_FD_160082 | JGI IMG/M metagenome (GOLD analysis project Ga0194041, IMG submission 160082) | Anoxic zone freshwater microbial communities from boreal shield lake in IISD Experimental Lakes Area, Ontario, Canada - Jun2016-L442-9m | ecosystem: Environmental > Aquatic > Freshwater >...
AATATTTATTTCCCCAATTTTGTCTATGATTTTGGGAATTGATCAAACCATAATCATAATTTGTTTATTTGATATTACCGTTTTTATCTTCATGGTAATTGATATTTGGAGAATAAAAGTCAACGGTGTAGAAATTACCCGCGAATTACCTTTACGTTTATCTATTGGTAGGGATAATTCAGTTATATTAAAAGTCCAAGCTGGGAAAGTTGATACAGTTATTCAAGTTCGTGATTATTATCCACAAGAATTTGCTGTTTCTGAAAACACAATTACAGCTAATATTTATGCTAATCAAAACCAAGAATTAATTTACACAGTTTATCCAAATCAAAGAGGAGAGTTTTCTTGGGGAAATATCCAAGTCCGACAGTTAGGAATGTGGGGTTTAGGGTGGTATGATTGGCAAATTCCCCAAAATACACAGGTAAAAGTATATCCTGATTTAATTGGATTGCGATCGCTTTCTATTCGTCTCACATTACAATCATCAGGTTCTATCCGCAAAATTCGGCAAATGGGTATAGGTACAGAATTTGCTGAACTGCGGAACTATCGCAGCGGTGATGATTTGCGGTTTATTAATTGGAAAGCAACAGCTAGACGTGCTTATGGTAATACAGGACTCCTAGTTAGAGTTTTAGAACCAGAACAAGAACAAACATTATTGATATTACTAGATCGTGGCAGATTAATGACAGCACAAGTTCAGGGTTTGCAACGATTTGACTGGGGTTTAAATACTACATTATCCCTAGCATTAGCGGGTTTACACAGAGGCGATCGCGTTGGCGTTGGTGTATTTGATCGCCAAATACATACGTGGATACCCCCAGAAAGAGGACAACATCAACTCAACCGACTCATTGATAAACTCACCCCCATTTAACCAGAATTACTGGAATCTGACTATTTAGGTGCAGTTACTCACGTCGTCAAACAACAAAGCCGCAGGGCTTTAGTAGTCGTTATTACGGACTTAGTTGATATCACTGCTTCCTCCGAACTGCTCGCAGCACTTACCAGACTCGCACCCCGTTATTTACCCTTTTGCGTCACCCTGGCAGATCCTCAAGTTGATAAATTAGCACATACCTTTACGGAAAATGTTACACAGTCTTATATTCGCGCAGTTGCTTTAGACTTATTAGCACAAAGACAACTGGCATTTGCTCAATTAAAACAAAAAGGTGTATTAGTTCTCGACGCACCGGCAAATCAAATTTCCGAACAGTTAGTTGATAGATATTTACAACTTAAAGCTAGAAATCAGCTTTGAATAGAAAATTGCTTTTTTTAGTGAGGTAGACTATGCGGGTAAAATGCCTGTACCACAAGAGTTTTACAGCAATTTCCGGTGTTATAAGGTACATATTTGTACCTCATCTTCAGCGGAAAACGCTGTATCATTAATATCTGTGCTTTAGAATACTAGAAAATGCTGTATGTTGGGTTTCCTCGCGGCCACCCAACGGATAATACTACTTACTAGTAGTAGAACTAACATCCACAGTTTCCCCAGGGGAAGTGGCATGATTAGCGGAATTGCTGGTACTATTTCCTACAGTTCCTTTCTTGGTCTTCCAACCATCAATTACCAATCCCGAAACTTCAGTAACGAATAAAGTTAACAGTAAAACATCATCAACTTGGCCAATAATAGGAATAAAATCTGGAGAAATATCCAAAGGGCTAATTAAATAGGCAACTGTGCCGATAATTACCCACCAACGGTACTTAGGATTACGTAATGTATTCCGATACCATGTATAAAGGGATTGAATTGAGAAGTTCATATTCTTAACCTCCAGTGGTTTTTTTCATTTTGGCAAATAATCCTCTAAATTCCCGGTGGGAATAACCGTCAGATTGTGTATAGAAGATGTTACTCCTTAGTAATTAACGAGAAAAGTTTGTGAGTAATGCAAAACTCTCTAAAATAAAAATGCTTTGACTACTAGGAATGGTGAGGGGAAATTTACACAGTGGATATTTTAGATTTGTTTAAGAAGGGCGGGCCAGCTATGTGGCCTTTGTTCGTTTTGTCGGTTCTATCACTAAGTGTGATTTTTGAACGGCTGTGGTTCTGGTTAGTGATTCTTGCCCAGGAAAAAGAAATAGTCAATCGGGTTCTTGACGCTGCTGGTGAAGATTGGGGAATCGCTGAAACAATAGCTGAACAAGCCAGAAATCAGCCCATTGGTAGATTTTTATACGCACCTTTAAGCTTGCAAAAAAGTGATCCAGAAACTTTTAGATTGGCGCTAGAATCAACCGCAGCCGACGAGGTAGCTGGAATGCGTCGGGGGGAAAAACTTTTGGAGGCTGTAATTGCTCTCTCACCCCTGTTAGGATTGTTGGGTACAGTCCTGGGTTTGATTCGTTCTTTAGGTGCAATTCGTATTGGTGATTTGGGAACTGAATCTACAGCAGGTGTAACTACGGGGATTGGAGAATCACTAATTAGTACAGCATCAGGATTAATAGTAGCGATCGCTAGTTTAGTATTCTACCGCTTATTTCAAAGTTTTGTTGTTAACCAAGTCAAAATTTTCAACAAAGCGGGTAATGAACTGGAATTGCTTTACCGTCAATATCCTCCTGAACCTAAAACAGTTAACACAGAAAGATTCTCAAAACGTAGTTCTAAGAATTTTGATTTATCTTCTGGGTTAGAATCAAAAACATTTATCCAAGAACCAGAAAATCAGCCAGATGATACAATTGATAATTTAAGTTTGCACTCTACTTCATCAATTGAGCCAGATGATACAATTGATAACCCCAGTTTAAACCCTGTAAATTCAGCAGATTTGCCAGATCACAAAACTGATAATTTAAGTTTGCACTCTGCTTCATCAATTGAGCCAGATGATACAATTGATAACCCCAGTTTAAACCCTATAAATTCAGCAGATTTGCCAGATCACAAAACTGATAATTTAAGTTTGCACCCTGTAGAAAAACAAGAAGATGAAAGTTAAGCTAGATACTCCCGGTGAAGACCTTCAGATTCAAATTATCCCTCTAATTGACGTTGTTTTTTGTATTCTGACATTCTTTCTATTGGCGGCTTTACAATTTACCCGTCAACAAGCAATTAATGTTGATTTACCCAAAGCTAGTACGGGTGAAAATTCCGCTGCTAATTTCCAAATTAAAAGCAAAATATTACCTGTGACAATTGATGCTGTTGGATCGCTTTACATAGAAAAAGAACAGATAAAACGAGAGGAATTGGAAGGACGTTTAAAACAATACATCCAAGCCAATCCAGATGGGATTTTAGTATTAAATGCGTCGCGGACAGCTACTTATAACGATGTAATTCAAATATTAGATTTGCTGCGACAAATAGGAGGAAATCGTGTATCTTTGGGAATTATCCCTGGTTCATCTCAACCATTGACAAATTCATCTAGTTTTCCGGTTCCTCCCATACCTAATAATCCCACAAATCCCGAAATCAACTCACTAGGAAATTTGAGGTCTGTACCACCAATTAACCCAAATTCATTTCCCGCACCAGGGAACGGAAATAACCCTAGTTTAGTTCCTAACAGCACTTTACCTCAGGTGACCGTAACACCAGGAATAAATAATTCCTCTCCTCAAAATTAAAACCATTTTGTGAGAAATTACCGATATTATTTCCCCATATTTTCCTTATCAATAGGAAGTTATGGGGATATTTTTAGGTAAAATTAAAGGTACAAAGTTGAATCATGAAACTCTTGTGGTGCGGGCATCTTGCCCGCTATATATGTATCTCATAACACCGGGAATGTATCTAAAATTGCTCTAGATTGAAGATTTTTCAACTTTTAGAAAAACAAGAACTTTATTTTTTGTCGGATATTTTTGTACAATATACAGATGTTAAAATTACTGCTTAGTCCCATTTATCACAAAGTCAATACTTTATGACAGTAGCGAAAATCGGAATCATTGGTGGAAGCGGTCTATATAAAATGGAAGCGCTCAAAGATGTGGAAGAAATAGAAATTTCTACACCTTTTGGTTCACCTTCAGATGTGATTATTCTCGGAACTTTAGAAGGAACAAGAGTAGCTTTTTTAGCGCGTCATGGTCGTAATCATACATTATTACCTGCTGAATTGCCATATCGGGCTAATATTTACGCGATGAAGCAATTGGGGGTAGAATACCTAATCTCTGCTAGTGCTGTGGGTTCTTTGAAAGCCGAAGTTAAACCCTTAGATATGGTAATTCCCGATCAGTTTATTGATCGAACCAAGAATCGCATTTCTACCTTCTTTGGTGAAGGAATTGTGGCGCATATTGCTTTTGGTGAGCCGATTTGCCATAATTTATCTAGTATTTTAGCTGAGGCGATCGCTTCTTTAAGTTTACTAGATGTCACATTACATAATGGTGGTACGTACGTATGTATGGAGGGACCGGCTTTTTCTACTAAGGCTGAATCTCATCTCTATCGGAGTTGGGATGCTACAGTCATAGGGATGACAAATTTACCCGAAGCGAAGTTAGCACGGGAAGCGGAAATCGCCTATGCAACGTTGGCGCTGGTGACGGATTATGATTGTTGGCATCCAGATCATGATACTGTGACGGTGGAAATGGTAATTGGGAATTTACATAAAAATGCAGCAAATGCACAAAAGGTAATTCAAGAAACTGTGAAGCGGTTGAGTGCAAATCCTCCTGCTAGTGAGGCGCATTCGGCTTTGAAATATGCGATTTTGACAAATTTGGAGAAAGCACCAGCAGCAACTAAGGAGAAGTTGGCTTTGTTGTTAGAGAAGTATTTGTAAGGGAATAGGGAATGAGAACTGACTGACTAAATCGGTCTATTCTCTCGCCCATGATAGACATTTCATGTTCCACTCCTGAACCTGTACGACGGTAGGTTTCTAGCGCGGATTTACTTTGTTGAATCATGTCGGCTTCAGTGAGAGGTTGAAAATTTAGTTCTGCATCTATTTCGCCATACTCAAGTGATTCTTCTGTGGTTTGAGTAGGTTTATTTGTCAGCAACCGCTCAAAATCTTCTAATTCCCCAGATGTACCAGTTAGCCATGTTAAGAGAAGGGTTTTTACTTGTTCTCCAGGTAATGGTTGAAGATGATCTAGAATTTGTTGTCTAATATTACTCGCTATCATAAGTTTTTGATTTTTGTGGTAGCTTTGCGTTTAATATAACATTTTTGGCGTTGGTGATAGATAGCTATATTGAGGTATGAAAATCAAAAATTCTATTTCTCAAACTCCTATTCTTTGTGTCTGGAGTGTGAGATAAATTCATACTTTCATTCACCAAGGCCATAGATTTAGTCTTCTATCAATTTCTTAAATCGATCATCTTCTCCAATTTTCTCAAAGTCAGGGTCAGTTTTTGCATTGTTTTTGTATTCGGGATTAAGTTCAATAGCTTTTTTTAAGTCCTCTATCGCTAAATCCACTTGCTTAATTAGCGCATAGCATTCTGCCCTATTGTACCAAGCTTGGTGGAAGTCTGGTTTAATTTCAAGGGCTTTCTCATAGGAAGCAATTGCATCTCGATATTGTTGTTTGTGTTCGTCGGAAAGTTCAGAATCTGGAAATAAATTTTGATATTTAGTTAATCTTACTAATGCCTCACCTCGATTATACCAGCCTGGATAGAAGTCTGGTTTAATTTCAAGGGCTTGATCGTAAGATTTAATTGCACCGTCATAGTCACCTATAAAAAATAGTGCCACACCTCGATTATACCAGCCTGGATAGAAGTCTGGTTTAATTTTAAGGGCTTGATCGAAGGATTCCAGTGCATCTTTATAGTCACCTTTATCGCACGAATCAATCCCTTTGTTGTAAAAATCATCAGTAGATTGGTAAAAGTCCATACAATCTTGAATCTATAGTAGGATACGTAACTATAATACCGCATTGTGTGTTTACACTACTTGAAAACTAAAGTTCAAACTTGCCCAATTATTAACATCCAAAACATAGGCATCATTGATGTCAGTTGTAACATTACTAGCATTATGTAAATCTTGTAATATGGCTTGGGCAACTTCTAAAGGGTTGACAATAGGACTAATAGCCTGTTGATCTGTGGTAGGATATTTAGCGATCGCTAATGCCGTGAGAGTTTCCTGAAACGGTGCTGTACTCAGAATAATTTGGTGTTCACAAAAAGTATAACGAGTGGGAAGTAACCAGCCAGCTATTGGATGATTGTCGGGGATTTTGACGGTTTTACCTGGGGGAATCAAGATTTCTACTAATTGGGGTTTCGTAGGAGGAATATTCATCTGTGGCAAAACTTCCCAATGATAAAAAGCAAAGGGATCTTGATGATTATTTAACCCCACTAAAACTAAGTATATCGGGCGATCGCTCAAATTTTCAATTTTATATTGCCAGCGACTACCCACAGGAATTGTTGGCATGGTAATTCCCTCATAACCAGGTACTTGAAAAGTGTTATCCTGAACAGGATTTCCCAAAGTGTCCCTCACCATAAAAACATGGGATACAATTTTGTTAACAATCTCTAGACTTACCTTCACAGGTAGACGCGAAGAATCTTTATTTTCTGTAAGTTGCCACAACTTGGAAGCTAACAAGGTTGAAAATTTTGGTGTTAATCGCTGTACTGCTACCTTCACCGCTTCTTCAATTTCCCCTATAGTATTAAGAATCACCTCACCACTCAAGCAAAAAAGACCATAACGACTGGGTACTTCAGCAACTTTACCAAACACGTAATCAGCCGTTTCTTCTGCGGTAGCAATATTGGCAATTCGACTAATCCCGGAAAAAACACTAGTAGCATCTACCCGTTCAATTCTTTCCAAACCCTGATCTAAAGCCACATTAACATGAATATTCCGGGGTAATACACGAATAATCTCTTGGACCATTTGCCCAACTTGAGGTAGACTATCAATCCCTTGATTTATCAATTCGGCTGTGGCTATTAACCCACTGCGTGATTTAATCAATAACTCTACACCCGTCTCCAAAGTTAAACAAGAATTTACACCATAATTGGCGAGAACTTGGGGCGGTAATCCTCCTAACCACAACTTGACTAACTTGCCATTTTCTTCTATTGCTTGAACCGCGCCAATACCTCTCAAGTTATTAATCGGTAAATAATCAATAATTAAAGCATTGTGAGATTCTTTTAGCTCATTTAATAGACCCGGTTGTTGTTTACCACCTAACCGATATATAGAAGTAGTAACACCAGAAAGAAAAACCGTGATAGTTTTGGCTGGGATAGTTTCCCACAGATATTGAGTTAAAGCATAAGTTAATAATCCTGCACTCCAATTAGAGAAAAGAAATTCTCCTGCTTGCTGATTTGCTTCTGAAGTAGCCTGAATAATTAGAGGCTTATTAACGGGTAATTTCTGACTTTTAAATTGCCATAAAAACTCTAATTCTTCTTTTGATAAAATTGCCGTTGATAATTCTGGACGGGTACGCATTCGCAAACCCATAGGTTTTAATTCATCAACATGATAGTAACTAGTATCTAATACTGCTGTGACCCGATTTGTCGGTAACGATCTTAATAACCGTAACAGATTTTCTTCTAATAAATAGTTGCTAGATGTTGTCCCTAGGAAATTATTTTCATCAACAGGAATTATAGCATTTTGTAATATTCCCATTCCCGAATTAACACGAGTACCATAACCAGAAAAATGGAAAATTACCACATCTCCAGATTTGACTTGCTTACCCAAATGCTCCGAAAAAGCCGCCTTAATAAAATCTTTACCAGCTTGTTTGTCAGTTAAAGTCAGAATATCTGACGCTGCAAAGCCACAACGATTAATTAACAATTCTGTTTGCAATTCCACATCGGTAACACAACCACCAAGGACAGGAATTTGTGGATATTGATTAATCCCTATCAATAATGCCAACCTACGCTGGCTAGATTGTGCTAAAGCTTGGTAATAGGAATTTCCCAAACTTAACCATTCAGTTTCAGCCAACCCCAAGGCCGCTAATAAGCTGCCAACCCGCTGTAAAAAATTACGCCGTTTCATAATTAGCTATCAGACTCCAGCCCATCAGCTAATAGCTTAAAGGCTAAAGTCTATACAGTAAAGTTTCTAATCTTAATCTAAACTTATACAGGTGAAATTTGCATAGCCCGGGTTAATTCAGCCGCTACTTCTGGGCGAGAAAATTCCGGTGGTGGTAACTCACCCCGACGTAACATTTCCCGTACCTTTGTTCCAGACAGGTGAACCCGTTCCTCTGGAGTGCTAGGACTGGTTTTCGTTGTAGCCATTTGTTTGGTACGCTGGCAATAGAAAGCGTGTTCAAACTTCATTGGTACAATTCCCAACTCTTCCGGGGCAAATTCATCGAAGATATATTGAGCATCATAAGTGCCGTAATAGTCACCTACACCAGCATGATCACGTCCGACAATAAAATGTGTACAGCCGTAATTTTTCCGCACTAAAGCATGGAAAATTGCTTCTCTGGGACCTGCATAACGCATTGCTGCGGGGTTAATTGCCAAAATTACCCTATCTACAGGGTAATAATGTTCTAGTAAAATTTCATAACAACGCATCCGCACATCAGCGGCGATATCGTCTTCTTTAGTTGCCCCTACCAACGGGTGTAAAAATAGACCATCAACGGTTTCTAAGGCGCATTTTTGAATATATTCATGGGCCCGGTGGATAGGATTGCGAGTTTGGAAACCAACAATGGTTTTCCAGGTTTTTTCTCGAAACATTTGCCGTGAAGCCGCTGGATCAATTTGGTAGCTGGGAAAATGGGGATGAGAGTCACGTTGCAATAACCAAATATCACCAGCTAGGTTGATAGAACCTTGGTTATAAACTACTTGTACTCCGGGATGTTTAGCGTCATCAGTACGATAAACATTGATAGCTTCCTGTTGTTTGTCGTAAGTATATTTCTGGGTTAGTTCCAATACCCCAATAAACTCGCCTCTGGAGTTATTCAGACGCACTAAACCCCCTTCTTCTAGAGGAGTTGCTACTGCTTCGGTTACAGACAGTGTAATGGGAATTGACCAGACAATACCGTTCGCTAACCGCATTTCTGTGACGACCCGGTTGTAGTCGTCTTGGTTCATGAAGCCTTGAAGAGGACTAAAACCGCCAATGGCAATCATTTCTAAATCAGAAACTGCTCGCTCATCAAGTTCCACACGCGGTAAAAAGTCAGCTTTGGAGAGAAATATTTCTCTTTGTGCTGAGGAAGCAACCCGGTTAATTAACTCTCCACCGTGGGGGACAATGGCATCTGGATGGTAACTCAACGTAATTTTTCCTAATTGTTGCTAACTATGTATTAATTTATCAAATTCTTGGCACTTGTAACACAAATTATGGAAAAGTTTTTGTCAATTGCCGGTCGGGATAAGGTAGATCACTCTATGTCAGAAAAAGCTAACATACTCCAGAACTATTTGGTTAATTCTCAGCTAAGTATTAAATAATTTTAGAGTGTCTAAAATAAGCTCATTTTTTTAGTATCGGGAAATATACTATACTTATACTGTAGCACTTTTTTCCAAAGCTAACACGAAAGACCCAACCGGAAAATTAATAGTACTAGTAATTACCCTCATTTAATCTTCTTTTTTAGAATTGCTACTCCGAATTATAAAATAACTAATTGATAGGGCAAGAATTGCAAAACCTAAACCAATAATTTCTAGACCTTCAGTCACCTTCAAATCAAGAATAATAATTTTTCTAGCAATAGCAATTAGAGAAGTAACAATAACTAACTCTACTTGTAAAACGTGCTTTTTGAGGTAGCCAGTAATATTTTCTAAAATTTCTAAGGCAATTAAAACGTTGAGAAATAGTCCAAAAGTTTTAAACAATGTTTGACTAAAACCACCTACTTCTGGAGAAAGAATTTCTTGAAAAATAAATATTGCCAAATCAGCAAGACAGGCAAAAATTACTATGAGCATTAATAACGCTAGTAATTTGGAAACTATTACTTCAGTAATTTCGATTAAGTATATAAAGCTTTTATCACTAGTAAATCCTAGAAATCTTTTGATTAATTTTCTCATTTGATGCCCCTTGATTAAAATTCAGTTGAATATTATAAAGATAAAACAAAAATCCTTAAATCTCAAGGATCAGGATAATTTTACCTTTTGTGACATATTTGGGTTATTTTCGGGTTACTCACTGTAATATTATACCAAAGAAAACTGGATGATAGTGAGGTATAAAGTTTTTGAGTTTTAGGGAACAGGAAACAGTGAATAAATTGGTTACTTCATGAAACTGGGGAAGGATATATAT
>Ga0194041_10001369_pt1 | contig 10272 bp, 9 predicted proteins | sample JunL449m_MetaG_FD_160082 | JGI IMG/M metagenome (GOLD analysis project Ga0194041, IMG submission 160082) | Anoxic zone freshwater microbial communities from boreal shield lake in IISD Experimental Lakes Area, Ontario, Canada - Jun2016-L442-9m | ecosystem: Environmental > Aquatic > Freshwater >...
CAAGGTGGGTGGGACGAGATGCTCTATGCCATCGTGCCCATTGCCCTCATTTTTGGTCTTTTACGGCTCGCTAATTCGCGTGCGAAGAAACTGGCCCCGCCTGAGGCTACGACTCCGGTCGAACCCGACTAATTGAGGCACCCAAAGCACTGAGACGGCCCACAATGTCGTCATACCCGCGATCAATATGGAACACATCACCGATTTCAGTAATTCCTGACGCGGCGAGTCCGGCCACTACAAGAGCTGCACCAGCACGAATGTCAGGTGCAACCACAGTGGCGCCCGTGAGATGCTCGACTCCCCTGACCACTGCATGATGACCATCGATCTCGATATTGGCTCCGAGTGCACGCAATTCGTCAACGTAGCGGAACCGACCGGGATACAAATTTTCTGTGACGATTCCGACACCACCAGCAATGGACAGCATCGCCACGACCAATGGTTTGTAATCGGTAGCGACGCCTGGATACGGCAACGTGGAGACATCAACTGAGTGCAAACGGTCCGGCGCAGTTGCTGTAATACCGTCGTCGTCAATATCAAAGATCATGCCCATGTCTGTGAAACGAGTCAGCATCATTCCCATGTGGTGTGCATTAGCGCGCGCGACACGAATAGTGCCTCCACACATGCCAACAGCAGCAATGTACGTGGCTGACTGCACACGATCGGTTACCACTTCATGAGTAACCGCCTGCAATGACGAGGGGGAAACACCCGTAATAGTCAATGTTGCTGTGCCAATTCCGTCGATGCGGCAGCCCATTTTTCGTAACATATTGCACAAGTCGGCGATCTCTGGTTCACGTGCTGCATTACGAATCGTTGTGACACCATCTGCAACAACTGCAGCCATGAGAACATTTTCCGTTGCACCCACACTTGGGAAATCAAAAACAACTTCAGCACCAACAAGACGTGCACATCGTCCAACGATTCCTTCAGATGATGTTTCAAATTCTGCACCCATCGATTCAAGTCCGCGTAAGTGCATGTCGATCGGTCGACCACCAAAGTCATCGCCGCCCGGAAGTGCAATATCAATCTGGCCAAAGCGTCCGAGTAGTGGGCCGACAAGATTCACTGACGAACGAATGCGATCCGCTAGTTCAAACGGAGCAACCGGAGTAATCGCGCCAGAGTTATAAATAGACACATGCTGACCGGTCTCTCCCGCAGGTGCCGGCGACATTGTGATCTCAAGCCCAACTGCACGCAACAAGTCCGCCATGATGACGACATCTTCGATAACCGGAACATTGGTCAGCGTGTATCTGCCATCAGCCAACAGCGCAGCAGCCATCAGTTTGAGAACTGAGTTTTTGGCTCCCGGTACAACTACTTCGCCAGTCAATGGCCCGCTCTGAGCAACAACGATGACATCGCCCGCGCGCTGATTCGAACCAATGGACATGACTATCAGTATGCTCCCGCGGTGGCCTTGAACGGAAAACCTCTGCTGAGACGCCTACCCCGATGGGCAAAGCCGACCGAAGATTTGTCCCCTCGCCAACGTCGAATTCTCATTTTGGTGGGCCTGGCATCGATGTCGGCAGCGTTCATCAACACTCTGTTCACCCAGACAGTTGCATTTGCCGCTGATGAATTTCACGTCTCACAATCTGGACAAGGAATTGGTGCGTCGGTGGTACGACTCGGCATCGTGATCTGTTTGCCACTTGTTGCGTTGGCAGACCGTTACGGACGACGCCCCGTGATGATTGCAATGGCTTGGGCAGCACCGTTGGTGTCTGCGCTCGGAGCGATCGCCCCGTCCTATGTTTTTCTTGTCGGCACACAAGCAATAGGACGACCTCTTGGTCTCACGCTTGACATCTTGATTGCAGTTGTTGCGCTTGAAGAGATGCCACGCGATACACGTGCCTATGCAACGGGGTTACTCGCAGTCATAAGCGGAATAGGCGGAGGCATTGCTGTCGCTTCATTGCCCTTGGCAGATCGCGGTCCCACATCGTGGAGACTGATTTACCTCGTGGCTCTTGTTTGGGTACTTGTGGCAATCGCACTCACGAAGTGGTTACCCGAATCAGAACGATTCACAAAACACCAAAAACAAGCCGAGGTGTTGCGCATAAAACTATCTTCTGCATTTCGCGGGCATCTCGGACGTATTTGTTCCGTTGTCTTCCTGACAAACATGTACATCGCCACCGTGTCAATTTTTCAGAATAGATATCTGAAAGATGACCGCGGGTATTCAGCTGCCCTTGTTGCGCTCTTCACCGTTGCAACATCATCACCGGCATCGCTCGGACTGATTATCGGTGGACATATCGCCGATGAAAAAGGTCGTCGCATTGTGGGTGCCACGTTGGTCCCTATCGGTGCATTTTTATTAGCACTTTCCTTCTGCACATCAGGCGCAACCATGTGGCTATTCGCCATCGCAGGGGGCCTTGCCTTTGGAATTTCATACCCTGCACTCGCTGTCTACCGTGGCGAACTCTTTCCCACCGGGTCTCGCGGAATGGCAGGTGGAATCATCATGACATCTGCTCTGTTTGGCGGAATTGTCGGATTAGTCGGCGCCGGATTCGTCTTAGATAGTGGTTTGTCATACGGCACTGTGATGTTGTGCCTTGTTGCAGGCCCTGTCATTGCTTCTCTCATCGTGTGGTTTCGCTACCCCGAAACAGCTCACCGCGAACTTGATGAGATCTCGCACGATTCCTAGAGTGCCGACACCCATGTCGCAATACGTTGCGCAACCTCAGCATCAGCTTTTGCTAATTCATGGCGACCATTGTCAATCCAACTCCATGTGACGTCACCAGGAACTACAGAGAAAGCAGCTTCTAGTTCCTCAGGTGTTCCGAAATTATCTTTTGTTCCACTGACACACAAAGTGGGAACAGTAACTCGAGGCAAATGTTCAATGCGCAAAGTGTCTGGCTTCTTTGGCGGATGCAATGGGTATGACACCAGCACTAATCCCGCAACCTCAAGCGGATCTTCTTCATCGGCGATAGCCATAGAACACATGCGGCCTCCCATGGAACGGCCGCCAATGACAATTTTCGAAGTGGAAACTCCTAATGACTCGGCAAATGCACGTACATGGTCCTTCACGCTTGCGATAAGGACAGGTGCCTTATCGGGAAATGGTTTTCCCGCAAGACGATAAGGAAAATCATGCCGAGCAACGGGAATCGGCGACAATGCATCTTCCATTGCCACAAGAGATGTGTACGTTGATGAAGACCCAGCGCCGGGAAATAGAACAACTCCGGCAACTGATGTCATAACGACTCAAGCAACACACGACGAGCTTCAGTGATATCAATAATCAATTTGCTTGCATCGCTTTCATTGCCACCATGATCCGGATGCGCACGACGCACACTGTCGCGATACCTCGACATGATGTCTCGTTTGCCTGGCTTTACAGTGCCACCGGGAAAACCAAGAATTTCTAATGCCCATGCACGCGGGTCTGCCAGTGCAGAGACTGATGACACCTTTGATCCAGCTAAGTACTCAATAAAAGAAGCACCAATTGGCCCACGCCATTTCATTGCTCGCAACATAACCGGAACTAATTGATGGCGAATGGCGATGTCGAGACGTTCAAGTGCATAGATAGCGCCAAGGGCTTGCTGCAGTGGCGTTCCGTTGTTGTGAAATTCAAACTGAATCGAATCATTCTCGCTAGTCATGCGGTGAGTGCTGTACGACAGGCCGTGTCGATCCACTTGAAAACGATGACGTAGCCGTGGCTGCACCACGCGCGAGTCGCGTTCAATTTCTAGTAACAAACGCTGAAGATCCGGGATGAAATCTTCGTCTACTTCCGCTGCATGCACTGCGAGAACAGCCCCAAGCAAGATGCCGCCAAATCCGGGAGCAGGTTCAACTGGCAACAGAAGTCGCCCAAGCGCCAAACGTCGCGTGGGAGCAATAGGTCGCGAGTGAAAGATCTCAAACTCCGCGAGCAGCATGTTGTAAACGCTATCTGGCGTTCTTCATGAGGGTGTGAAGGAAATCCTCGGTGACTGTAAATTCACGAGCAATATTCACAGGATTACGAAACCCGTGACCCTCTCCCGCAAACACTTCTAATTGAAGGTTTCCACCCACTGCCAGTACGGCATCTCGCAGTCGTTCGGAATGCAGAAGAGGAACTGAATGATCCTGATCGCCATGAAACACGAGGATTGGAGTCTTTGCTAGTGCAGCTGCATTGTTATGAGGAGAACGTTCTGACGCTTGTGCTTTTGAGCCAATTAATGTCGGCATGTAATGGCCTTCAAACGGATCATCACTATGCAACATGGCAACAAGATCAACGACTGGGTACTTCACCACAACTCCTGCACATAACGATGCATCACGTACTGCTGTGTTGAGTGCAGTAAGGCCACCAGCACTGCCGCCCATCAACACAGTTGTTGTAGCGGAATACCCGTGCACTCCGTGAAGATGGCGCAACACATTCGCGGTATCTATGGCGTCGTATTCTCCCCAATGACCATTCAGGCTCATCATGAACTCGCGCCCATGTCCTGATGATCCGCGATGGTCAACAACGGCAATCGCAAACCCTCGCGATAGCCAATACGTGAATTGACTTCTAAAGGTCACTTGCCATTGTTCATTTGGTCCGCCATGCACCCAGCAGATCAATCCACCATGTGGTCGATGTGGCCGATACAACCGATACGGCACTTCTACGTCTCCTGGTGCACGCTCAACAGTTGGCTCTACGAGTTCTGCATCAATGTCGTTTTCAAACAATCGAGCATCTGCAGGTCGCACAAGTACCGTGCGTCGTGGTTCAAGCAGATTATTGAGTTGATACACAACCACTTGTTGCGGAGTCCGCGCACCGGTACGCAATGCAGCAAGTGTGTTGCCCTCCCATGACAAACAACCGTGAACTCCGTGCCCAATGCGATGGCGTGATCCGGTCACTCTGTCAAACACCCACAACGATGAGTACCCATCTTCATTACGTGTATACGCAACGCGCGTGCCATCAGTGTTGAAGCACCATGTGCGTTGGCCAGGCCCCCACGTGGGTGCACCATGTTCGCAATGGTCGATGATGGAGATGTTCGGATCAACAATCAGGTCACCCAGAATGTGCACATTTGCAACACCCGTGGAATCATCAATAAAACCAAAGCTCTCTTTGGTCCGAGAAAAACGCGGCTGTTGTGCCGCGATGCCGCTCGTGGGGGCTTCAAGCAATACCGCACTCTGTGTCCACGCCATGTCGGGCCTATTCCACACAATGCAACTTCCATCAACACCAGCAATTGCATCAAGTGCGAAGTCAGATTCGTCATGCACCACATATGGCTCACCATCCGCAATGTCACATCCCCACAACTCTTTCCAGTCGGCAATGGCGAACACTGTTCGATTCATGTAGTCAATTGCCGGCGTCGACCATGATCGAGACGCGTCAAAGGCCAGTGATCGTTCGCTTGCCACACCATCGTTGCGAAGAGTGATCTCAACAATGCCTAGCGCCTCCGTTGCGACATAGACGACCTCGCCGTCATCGGCCCACACATGTGCCCCGCCAGACAGTCCACGACCGCGCGAGGGGCCATCGGAAAACAAATCAATCACAGCACTGCCATCGACTGCCCACATCCGCAGAACAGCAGAGGCGCCGTCTGAGACAACTCCAGACACCCATTGACCCCCAGGGCGCACCAGCACGTCAGTGACCTCGATGCCAGGGAGGCACAACTGGAAGGGCAGAACGGGCACGAACGCAGGTTAGTCAGGGCACTAGGTTTGTAGGTGATGACTTCAGAACGCCCCGACCGTAACCTCGCCCTCGAACTCGTACGCACCACCGAGTCTGCTGCCATGGCAGCCAGCCGTTGGGTTGGTCGCGGAGACAAAATGGGTGCCGACGGCGCCGCGGTGGACGCCATGCGCATGGTGCTCAGCACCGTTCCCATGAGTGGCATTGTTGTAATTGGTGAAGGCGAAAAAGACGAAGCCCCCATGTTGTTCAATGGCGAAATTGTCGGTGACGGCTCGAAACCAGACACAGACGTTGCAGTAGACCCAATCGACGGCACCTCGCTCACAGCATCGGGCAAAGGTAATGCAATCTCAGTGATTGCAGTGTCCGAGCGTGGAACCATGTTTGATCCGGGCCCATGTTTCTATATGGAAAAAATTGCCGTTGGCCCTAGCGCTGTTGGCTCAATCGACATCACCGCAACTCCTACCCAGAACCTCAAATGGATCGCCAAGGCAAAAGGCGAAAGTGTTCGCGACTTAACAGTCATGATTCTTGAGCGCCCTCGTCATGACGACCTCATCGAAGAAGTCCGCGCCTCTGGCGCACGAATCAAACTCATCTCAGACGGTGACATCTTCTCGGCAATTGCAACAGCATGGCCCAATGCTGGCGTCGACGTCATGTTCGGAATCGGCGGAACACCTGAAGGTGTTGTTGCAGCTGCCGCGTTGAAGTGCATGGGTGGTGAAATTCAAGGTCGCCTATGGCCCCGCAACGAAGAAGAACGTGCTGCAGCAATTGCGCAAGGCTATGACCTCAGCCGCATCTTGAACACCGACGACTTAGTCAAAGGCGACAATTGCTTCTTCGCCGCAACCGGCGTTACCGATGGCGAACTTCTTCAGGGCGTTCGCTTTACCCCCGGCCTTGTGCACACACAAAGTTTGGTGATGCGTTCACGCAGCGGCACAGTGCGTCTCATCGACGCACAACACAGGCTGGACAAGATCAGCGAATTCTCAGCTATCGACTACAGCTGAGAACAACGTTCCTACGACTGTTAAAAGTTACGCATACCTAACAATTTGCCCTATTGATTAAACTTCATCGTTGAGTCATAGTGTGAATATATGAACATCACCGGAAAATTAGTAGTCGCAGCCGTTACACATACCGATACGCGCATTTGGGCTACTGACGCACACCGTGGTGACAAACCAGAAGTGGTTGAACGACCCAGCGCGGAACATATTCATCATCATGTTCGCAGTGAACAACAAACCACTCATGGTCATGAAACCAATCGTTTTGAACATCCATACCTTGAAAGCGTTGCTACTGCTCTCGAGCCAGCTGGTCAGATTCTATTAGTCGGCCACGGCAAAGGTAAATCAAATTCAATGTTGAAACTCATCCAACATTTAGAACGTCATCACCCGAAGACTGCTGAAAAAGTAGTTGCCGCATTAGATATCACTGAACTTCTTGACCGTGCCGCAAATACTGGCTGCAGCACGTGAATGGTTCGACGACCACCAAAACGGTTAGTCAACACCAATTGATTAATTCACACCCGATGATCTCTGGTGTGATTCAATTCGTGGCTGTCGTGGCACGACCGACAAACCACCTTCTTATAATATTTTGACCACACCGGGCAAAGATTGTCAGCAACTTCATCCATAGTCTCTTGACACATAGGACAAGCAGTCTGGTCAAATTCCGGAAGTTCAGCATCTCGTTCAAAGGGTTGCCACATCAACAAATCTTTGACTCGTTTTTCGACTTTCTTTTTTCTTGTCCTGTCATTAGTTTCTTCTTTCGACAACTAAATGTGACAGTACAACCAGACAGTGAAAATGAACAGTTATTTTTTTCTCACGGTGTACCTAATAATATATTTATTGTTGTAGTAGCCGTGCAAACAACTAACTTTGTCTTGCAATTACGCAGATAACATGGTCGAGAAGTAAGACAAATACGTCCCAGGTTTCAAAATATTTATCAAACTCGTCGACCTTGTCGACGAAAAGACTGTTATTTACAGTCCGCCGGTGGCGGCGATGCGTGCGTGTGTGCGACGCAGTTCAGCTTCAATTTCAGCTGACTGCTCGGTACGCAATTGCTCTTCAAGGCGAACCTTTGTTGCGCGCACTGCGGCAACATCGATGTCTTCTTCAAGTTCAGCAGCATCAGAAAGAATGGTCACGTGGTCGGGACCAACTTCAACAAAGCCGAGGTGAACGGCCAAGTTCTGAATGGTGCCGTCAGACAAGTAGATACGCGTGTGGTTCTCGGTGAGTGCACCAAGGAACGCCGCATGTCCAGGAAGGAAAGCAATTTCGCCACCTTCCATGGTGCGGGTGATCACCTGAGTTGATTCTCCTGAAAAGAGAACCCGCTCGGGTGATACAACTTCTACGCGCAAAACGCCTGACGACTCAGCCATTATGCGTTCTCCTGAAGAGCCTTTGCCTTTGCGTACACCTGCTCAACTGAACCGACGTTGAGGAATGCCTGTTCTGGCACCTCGTCGAGTTCACCGTTGATAAGTGCTTCGAATGATTCAACTGTTTCAGCAACAGGAACGTACTCGCCCTTGACGCCGGTGAAGACTTCAGCAACATAGAACGGCTGTGACAAGAAGCGCTGAACCTTACGTGCACGTGACACGGTCTGGCGGTCTTCTTCTGACAATTCATCAAGACCAAGAATTGCGATGATGTCTTGAAGTTCCTTGTAGCGCTGCAAGATTTCCTGCACGCGACGAGCAACTGCGTAGTGACGATCACCAACAGTTTCTGGTGTGAGAATTGTTGACGTTGAAGCCAATGGGTCGACGGCAGGGTAAATACCAAGTGACGCGATCTGACGAGACAACTCAGTTGTTGCATCGAGGAAGGTGAACGTGGTGAATGGAGCTGGGTCGGTGTAGTCGTCCGCAGGAACGTACACAGCCTGCAGTGACGTAATTGAACGTCCGCGGGTTGATGTAATGCGCTCTTGGAGTTGACCCATTTCGTCAGCAAGTGTTGGCTGGTAGCCCACTGCTGATGGCATACGTCCGAGAAGAGTTGATACTTCAGAACCGGCCTGTACGAAACGGAAGATGTTGTCGATGAACAACAACACGTCCTGGTTCTGTACGTCACGGAAGTACTCAGCCATGGTGAGAGCTGACAATGCAACGCGGAGGCGCACGCCAGGTGGTTCGTCCATTTGTCCGAACACTAAGGCTGCTTTTTCAAACACGCCCGACTCTTCCATTTCCATACGAAGGTCAGTACCTTCACGTGTGCGCTCGCCCACTCCGGCGAACACAGAAACACCACCGTGCTTAGAAGCAACACGGTTAATCATTTCGGTAATAAGAACGGTCTTACCAACGCCTGCTCCACCGAACAAACCAATTTTTCCACCAGCAAGGTACGGAGTCAGAAGGTCGATGACCTTAATGCCGGTTTCGAACATGCGCTTTGAAGGCTCAAGTGTGTCGAATGCAGGAGCTGGACGGTGAATGTCCCAACGCTCGATGTCATCGAAGTCTGAGTTGTTGCCGTCGAGCACGTCGCCCCATACGTTCCATACGTGACCAAGTGTGCGGTTACCCACTGGCACTTGAATGCCGTGACCAAGGTTGCGCACTGGTGTGTTACGTGAGAGACCGTCAGTTGGCTTGAGGCACACGGCGCGTACACGGCTGTTACCGAGCTGCTGTGCAACTTCGGCAAGAACAACTGTGGTTGTGCCTTCGTGTGTGATCTCAAACTGAATCGCTGAGTTCAGTTCGGGTAGCGAACCGCGAGGGAACTCTACGTCGATAACGGGACCAGCAATTGCTACTACCCGTCCGTCTTGTTTTGTATCTGTCATGCTCATTTGGATTGCTCCTATTTGTTCGTTCTTCTAATTTCCCGATGACATGGCTTCGGCACCGCCGACGATTTCCATGATTTCGGTCGTGATCGAGTCCTGACGGGCTCGGTTCATGATTCGGGAAAGATTGTTAATAAGTTCTTCAGCATTGTCAGTTGCTGATTTCATTGCGCGCTGGCGGAATGCATGCTCGGAAGCTGCTGCATTCAACATTGCTGCGTAGACGCGAGCCTCAACGTAGCGAGGCAACAAGGTCTCAAGAATTGCTTCGGGAGATGGTTCAAATTCGTAGTCAGCACCCGCTGCATTTTTGGCGTCGCCACCTGCTGCAGTTTCTGCTTCAAGAGGAACAAGAGGGCGTTGCACGACTTCTTGAGTTCCGGATGAAATGAAGCGTGTGTACACAAGTTCAACACGGTCTACTTGGCCTGATGCATAAAGCTCAGTTACAAACTCGCCAATTTCTTTTGCATTTGCGTAGCTAGGGCTGTCAGTGAAACCAGTGAAGCTCTTTGCAACGTTGTAACCGCGGAAGCGGAAATACCCATCGGCCTTACGACCGATAGCGATGACGGTATGTGAGCGACCGAGCAGTGCATCTTTTTTGATTTCACCTTCGGTTGCACGCATGATGCCCGAGTTGTAACCGCCACACAGACCAC
>Ga0194041_10001371_pt1 | contig 10264 bp, 7 predicted proteins | sample JunL449m_MetaG_FD_160082 | JGI IMG/M metagenome (GOLD analysis project Ga0194041, IMG submission 160082) | Anoxic zone freshwater microbial communities from boreal shield lake in IISD Experimental Lakes Area, Ontario, Canada - Jun2016-L442-9m | ecosystem: Environmental > Aquatic > Freshwater >...
GGGGACTTGGTTTTCAATGCATGGAGAAGGCTTTTAATTTGCCCACTGGCGTGCGTGTAAAAAATGGTACGTTCAATGGCCAAGAAAACAGCCAGCCCTAGGGCGACATACAACAAATACAAGGACGCATCGTGCAATAAAAGCATCATGCTATGCGCCTTAGAAGTCTGAGCGCAGGGTTACGCTGGTAAAGCGAGGTGCGCCAATGTTGTAGCTAGGATTAGAGCCTGCCAGCGTGCCTAAAGCCAAGGCGCGCGTGGTGAAGCTTGAGCCACTGGGTGAGCTAATGCGCTTGTACTCAGTGTTCGTCGCATTGTCCACGTTCAAGCGAATTTCAGGTGACTTGAAGAATGCTGTTTCAGGCAATTTGTAGCCTGCTGACAAATTCCACAAAGTGTAGGCGTCCATCGATTGGTCGTTAACCAAAGTTGAGAACGCTTTGCCAGTGTGCTTGGCAGTGACTTGTCCAAACCATGGGCCTTCTTTGTAGCTCAAAGCCAATGCAGCCATGATTTTGGGTGTGTCAGGCATTTGTTTGCCGGCTGTTGCCTCTGTGAGTGTAGTGCTCACTTTCAGGTCTTTCTTCATCAAACTTTCGGTGTAAGTCAGTGAGCCATAAACTGAGAAGTTCTTGTTCAGCTTTTGACCCAATTCGACTTCTGCGCCCTTCATGGTCACATTGCCTACGTTGTAGTCCAATGAGCTCAAGCTCACTGGATCCCAAGCGGCGGCAATGCGATCTTTGAAGTTCACAACAAACACGGAGCTAGAGAAAGTTGTGTCTTTGTTTTGTAAACGATAGCCAAGGTCGAAATTGGTTGAAGTTTCAATGCCAACCGCAGGGTTGCGCAATGTAGCGCCTGTCAATACGCCGTTGACAACAGTTCCGCCCGTTAACAAGTTCGAAAGAACAAAGTTAGAGGGTGCACGGAAGTTTTCTGCAACGTTGAAGAAGACTGATTTTTCGTTGTCCAAATTGAATTTGGCGCCAAAGCTTGGCAGCACTTTGCTGTAAGTGCGTCTGATCTCGTAATCTAGATCGGCGCGTCCTACACCGTAAGTGCCAGCATTGGCGTAGTTGATGAAGTCTCGATCGATCGATGAATTGCGAACACCCACTTGCAATGACAGTTTGTCTTGCATCAAAGAAATGCTGTCTTGGGCGAACAATGATGTACCAGTGCTGATGGTTTTCCAGTCACGAGCTTGGTAGGGAAGTCCATCGCCACGCAGCAAGTAGGCGGAAGTTTTATCAAGCCACACGCTTGAAGGGTTGCCAGCATTGTCAAACGTTACGCGAGGGCCTGTTTGACGGTGCACTGCGCGCTCTGTCCAGTAGCCAACGTTGATGTTGTGGTTTTCAACACGGTAGTTAGCCTTGAATGTCACACCGGGGCGGTTTGTCTCTGTGACACTGCTGCCGTAGGTCAATACTTTGTCAAGCGTGTCGCCATCGCCATTGATGTCTTTCACGCGTGTGGCCAGGGTGCCAGTACCGCCTTCAGACAACAACTGCAATTGGCTGCCTCCGGTACCGTAGCCATACCAGAAATAGGGCTCTGCACTGACCGTTAAGTCTTTGTTCACTTTGAACTCAGCCTTGCTGGTGAACAAGTAATTGCGGAAAGGATTGACGTTGTACTTGTAGAAACCATCTGCAGGAGAAACTTCAGACTGTGCTGTTCCTGCTACAGGTGTCAAATGTTGTGGCGCAACACTGCTGAAGTCAAAATTGCGACCGTATTGTGCAATTTGTGGATTGGTCAAAGCGCGAATGTTGTTGTTGATGGCGTTGTTGTACAAAACACTGGCACTCAAAAAGACATCGGCATTAGGACGTGACTCAGCTGCCAAATCGATGTGCTCACGGTCGGCTCCGCCTGGACCTTTGAATTTATTGGCAGTTGTTTTGGAGTATGAAACAAAGGCCTTGGTGTCACTGGGACCAAACTTACCCGTGTCAATGCGAGCGAAGGCGCGCTGGTAGTTCAGCTGACCTGAAGACATGGCAGCACGCATGCCAAACTTGTCCTTAGGTGAGCAAGTGACCATTCCCAAGTTACCGCCTGAAGCGCCAACGTGAGGTGCATCTGTGTCGGTAGAGCCTTGCGTCACGAATACTTCGCAAAGGTTTTCAGAGTCTGTGTACTCTTGAGGATAAACCGCAAAATTGCCCGAATCATTCACCGGAGCGCCATTGATGGTCAGACCCATTTGGTCGCCAGCAAATCCGCGAACACGAATGCCGCCACCGAACAAACCGGTTGCATCTGAGCTAAAAGCGTTCACGCCTGGCAGCAAGTCGATGGCCTGGAAGGCGTTTGCTGAGGGATTGAGTTTGTCCAAATAAGCGCGGTTTACAGAACTGCGAGCCTTTGGCGTCTCTTCTTGGGTAATCAAGCCAGAGTCAGTTGCACCTGGCAAACCTTCTACGTTGATCTTGCCCACATCAGTGGCTTGTTGCGCCATGATGAGAGGGGAAGCGAAAGCCAAGCTGATGAGCAAGGCGAGCGGGGTTGGTTTCAATTTTTTCATAAAAACTCCTGGTAAAAAAAATTAATTGAGAGGAACAAAATCGAGGGTGACTGTAAATTTGTGTTGTGACTGAGATGCCCAACTGCCTTCCGGCCATGGCGCATAAGTGGTGCGTCGCAATGTTGACAAAGCGGCGTTGTCCAAAATGATGGAGTTACTAGAGTCCTCTATGCCGGCATCTTGTAGCGCACCGTTTCTAGTCAAAACAAACCACAGTTTCACTTTTCCGGATGGGCGCTGAAGGCTGGCTTCTCTGCCTGTGGGGTAACGCTTGTTTGCATTCAGGGTTGCCCGAACGCTGGCAATGTAGTTGTTTTCTAAACTGACTGAGACCAGCGGCTGAGGCGCAATTTTGGGCACTTCTTGAACTGGCGCGGCAGTTGGTGCGCTCTGCGTTGGCGCAGGCAGGGGGCGTGACTCAGTGGCTGTCACATCTTTGGCAGGCTCAATGGGTGTGGGCGTTATTGGCACATTTGGCTGTGTCAGAATTTTGGGTTTTGGCTCAGGTTTTGTAAGCTGAGGCGTAGGCGGTTTTGGCGGTGGTTGAAGCAAGGGCTCAATCAGCGTTGTCGTCAACTCCATGGCCTCTTGCGCCAACATTTCTGCAGGTGCTTTGAGTGCTTGTGCCATTGAAAAAACCATGCAGACCAATAGCAGCGATCCCAAACTTGAAAGTTTGTGACGCTCGTGATTTAAACGGTCGATGAGCAACATCATTTGCGCTCTCGGGCCGCAAGTGACACCTTACCCAAGCCTGATTTTTTGATTTCGTCCATGACATCGACCAAAGTTTGAACTTCTGCGCCTTTGTCACTGTTCACAATCACGGCAATTTGATCTGCATTGCCAGCTTTTTGTTTGACTGCAGCCGCCAAATCTTTTAAGTCAACATCTCTGCCATCAACTTGGATGACATTTTCTTTTCCCAATGTGACGACAACTTGGACATCTTTTGTTTTGAGTTGCTGTGCTTGGGAAGAGTTGGGTTGTTGTGTTTTGATGCCCAAAGCAGGAATCACATTGACGCTGATAAGAACAAAGAAAACCAATAAAAACATCATCACATCGATCATGGGAATGATTTCGATGCGTGCTTTTTTTCTTTGTGTTTGCTGCCAATGGCGCATGATGCTTAACCGCGATATAAGTAACCGGCTAGCATAAAAAATTAGTGTGACAAATTTGTTACTTAGCAGGGTTTGTGCTAATTCACAACATCCGAATGCGATCAGTGTGTGGGGGGTTCAAACCTGGGTTTTGTCGCAAATAATCAGAAAGCGCATCGACGTCCAGTTCGCCACCCGAGACGGTGGGTGCCTGTTTGAATTGCCAGAAACCATCACTACCAGAGGCCAAAAAACTGTTCATGGTCACATGGTAGTTATGATCCAAGTTAAGAGGTTTTTGACCAATTCGAATGTGCAGGACACGTTGCCCAGTGCTCTGGCGCAGGTCCACCTCGTATTTCAGACTTTCAGACGGAAATAATACTTTAGACCTCTCTAAATTCGCAAACTGATGCTCCAGCAGGTCTTTGACTTGTTGTCCGGTCATGCGTTTAACAACCAATGTGTTTCCAAAGGGCTGTATTTTAAAAAGCTGCCCAAAGTTAACAGTTCCTCCGCCAGGTTGAATGATCAGGTCGGCGCGCACACCGCCAGGGTTCATCAGCGCAAAATCTGATCGTCCTCGTTCTTCAGATGAGGTAGAAGACCATTGGGCATCAGCGATCAAGTTGCCGAGGCCAGATTCACCTGAAGGCGTTGACTTTCGAGTGATGGATGTTGACAAGTGGCTGATCACTTTCAGCACTTGCACTTGTGAGGCCATGCGATATTCATGCACAATTTTTTCAACATCCATTTGCTTTCCGAAAAAAGGCAAAGAAGGACTTGGCTGTACCTTGACGCCTGAAGCATTGACAAACGCTTCACTTTGAACAATGACGTTGTGTGCCGTCTTGTTTTGGACTTTGTGGGTAACAGGATCGTAGGACAACTGAATGTGCGTGAGGAACGTCCCATATTGACCCGCACTGGTCAAAAGAAATGGTTTACTTGGATTGATTTTGCTGTAGTCACAGGCGTAAGCACGGTGAGTGTGACCCGAGACCACCACAGCAAAGCTAGTATCTAGTTGATTCAAAATAGGAACAATATCTCCGGAAAGTCCTGGGCACGAAGCATCGTTGTGCCCCCCTTGGATCAACCCGCCCTCATGAATGACTAAAACCAACACCGACACGCCTTGCGCTTTGAGCAAAGGGACATAGGCATTGGCGGTTGTGGCTTCATCTTCAAATCGCAAGCCTTGAATGCTTTCAGGCGTCACCATGTTGGGTGTGCCTTTGAGAGTCATTCCCACGAAGCCCACTTTGACCACTTGATTGCCTTGTTGGAAGGTCTTGATACCATAAGCAGGAAACAATGTTTGCTGGTCTGCCTTTTTCACATTGGCCGCCAAGAATTCAAAATTAGCACCTGGAAATTGGCGATTGACTTGACATGGCTCTAGTCGAGTTAACTTTTCACAACCACCTCGGCGCATTCGCATCAATTCAGGGGTGCCTTTGTCGAACTCATGATTGCCAACGGCATTGAAATCGATGCCCATGGCATTGACTGCTTCGATGGTTGGCTCATCCAAGAAAAGCGCAGAAGTGAGTGGTGTCGCACCAATCATGTCGCCAGCGGAAACAACGGCATGCAATGGGTTAAGTTTTTTGAAGTGTTGTATGGCCGCAGCCAAATAGGCAGCACCTCCCGCAGGCACTTCTGTCAAGTTGCCCTCAATTTTATCCCGAACACTCAGGCTGGGGGGCTCTAAGTTGCCATGCAAATCGTTGAAAGCCAAGATGCTGATATTGATCTTGTCATTGGATGCGACGGGGTATTCGTTCATTGGCGCACAAGCGCACAAAATGACCCCTGTGCAAGCGAATACGCTTGAGATGAAGGCCGGTAAGTTCATGCCATTTTTTCCAGCAAGGCCTGACCCATTTTGATGCGTTGACCCGTTGAAATACCTGCTGCCAATTTGAAGCCTTTGGGTACAAACACAATGATGGTGGAGCCATGTTGAAACCAGCCAAGTTCCTGGCCTTTGTAAGTTTGAATGGCACAAGGAATTTCATTGGGGCCGGTGTAATCGACATGGAACAACAAATTAATGGCGTGCAAGCGCAAGCTGGCAACCAAGATGGCTGCTACGGGCACCACAATCATGGGCGTACCATCAGACAATTTGAAATTGAGAACAGCCCGTTCGTTCTTGCAAAAAAGTTGCTCAACTCGTTTAAGGGCAATGGGGTTGACGTTCCATGTGTCCCCAGATATGTGCGTCACATGCGTCAGAGTTGCATCCGCTGGCGCATGAAATCGGTGGTACATGCTGGAGGTCAAGCGCAAAGTCACGTAGGTGCCATTTTTCAAGGACTCAACCAATTCGCCCGTTCTGGGCGTAAACCCCATCAAGCTTGAGAGACTGTAAGGGAAGCCTTTGGCTTGAAATACTTGGGTGTGATCAATGGTGCCGCATTCGCCCACAATGGCGTCACAAGGGCTGCTAAGGATTTCATTGCGCATGTCAATGGTTCTAGCGCCTGGCTTAAGTTCCCGCACAAAGCAGTCGTGCATACTGTCGAACTTTGTTTTTGCTGCTTCGCTCAGATCAAGATCTGAAAATAACTTCCAAACGCCAATCGACAAATCTCGGATGATGGGATTCTTAATTTGGCTCCACCAGCCAATGAAGCGTGTGAGCGTGATGCGCGGAATTCGATTCGTCAACAGAAAATTCAGGTCCTCTTGTTTGCTGATTCTTTGAATTAATTGTTTCATTTTCATTTTCCTGTCACGAAATTTAAATAAAAAGATGACTTCACCAACTCATCTTCGGATTCAACGTGTCTGTTCAACTTGCTTTGATCCTTGGTGCAATTGCACTTTTCTTCCCTTTTGTCAAAAGACGATTGGAACTTTCATTTGCCAAACACCCGTCCTTAACAGGGCACTCCAGAATGGCAAAAAGAGTGGTTTCGTTGTTGCCAGGCTATGAGTTCAAAGAAGACCAATTCTTTTCATGTGATGGCGCACCAGAATCTGTGGCTGATACTCGACGCGCTGCTTTTTACCAATTGGCAAATTTGTTACAGACGAGACATGCCAAAAGCATCGAAATGACCGCTGAAGCGCGTGAAATCATTTCTGATTTGCAATTCACGGGTGCTTACCGCGTTCCATTTCAATTCAGCCCACTGGTGCGACAACACTTGAAAGTTGGTGCGTTTATACAGTCGGCAGATGGCGTATTTGTGACAGATCAAGATGGCCAGCGGTTTTATGACCTCACCGGCTCTTACGGTGTTAACGTTTTTGGCGCTGACTTTTACAAAGAGTGCATGAAATTAGGTTCTGAAAAGGTAGAGGCTGTGGGGGCAACGCTGGGTGCCTACCACCCTTGTGTTGCTTTTAACGTGAAGCGTCTCAAAGAAATTTCAGGCCTAGACCAAGTGTCCTTCCACATGTCGGGCACGGAAGCTGTCATGCAAGCGGTCAGGCTGGCAAGGTATCACACGGGCCGCAAAAACTTAGTGCGTTTTTGCGGTGCATACCATGGCTGGTGGGAGGATGTTCAGCCAGGTCCTGGTAACCCCATGCCACCGCGTGAAACATACACCCTCAGGGACATGCATGAAAACTCTCTCAAAGTGCTGCGAACAAGATCGGACATTGCGTGTGTCCTGATCAATCCATTGCAAGCGCTGCATTTGAATCAAGGTGCGCCTGGTGATTCTTCCTTGGTCGATAGCAGTCGCAGAGCTACGTATGATCGAGAAGCCTATACAACTTGGTTGAAAAAACTGCGAGAAGTTTGCACTGAACGCAACATTGTGCTCATTTTTGATGAGGTTTTCTTGGGCTTCCGTTTGGCAAAAGGTGGTGCACAAGCCTATTTTGGTGTGCAAGCTGACATGGTCACTTATGGCAAAACATTGGGTGGAGGTTACCCAGTCGGCGTCGTGTGTGGCCGTGCTGATTTAATGAAACGTTACCGATCTGAAAGACCGGCCGACATATGTTTTGCTCGCGGCACATTCAACGCCCATCCGCATGTGATGGGTGCCATGTCTGTCTTTTTAGAAAAAATAGAAAAGCCAGAAATATCGGCTGTTTACGACAATTTAGACAACACTTGGAATCAAAGGCGCGAGCGCTTCAACCAGGTGATGACCGCAAAAGAATTGCCACTGCGGGCTGCCAATATGTCCAGTGTATGGAGCCTGTATTACACCGATACAAGTCGTTATAACTGGATGCTTCAGTACTACCTTCGTTCAGAGGGATTGGCGCTCAGTTGGGTTGGCACTGGTCGCTTGATATTCAGCTTGAATTACTCGGATGCAGACTTTGAAGAAGTGCTGAATCGTTTTGTAGCGGCTTGTGTATCTATGAAATCAGCGCAGTGGTTTTGGGCCCCCAGGGAGCTTTCAAACAAATTGATTCGCAGATCGATATTGAAAGAAATGTTTCAAAAACGGGAATCGGCGCAAGCTTAAAAACGCAGACCCAATGTCAAGCTGGCTTCTTGGTAGTTGATTTTCTGAGAAGCCTTGTCTTGCCTTGCGCTGGTGATCACATCGGAAAGATTCACGCGCCCAACTTTGTAGGTTGTTCTTACAAAATAGTCCTTCGAGAAGTCAACTTCCAAACCGCCTGCAAGATCTAGGTTGGTGCCTGCTAGGTGAAATTTGTCGTTGCGAACTTGACCCACCATGGTCATGGTGATATTGCTTTTTGGAATCACAATGCCAGCGCCTACCAAGGTGAAAAAACGTGCTTTGAGATTTGCTGGCATGGCAGTGATTGGGTATTTCTTTTCGTATTCTATTGAGATGACGTTCAAACCATCTGTGTGTTCGTAATGCATGAAGGCAGGCGATAGGTACTGCTGCCCGGAAACAAGGTAGTTTTTCTGAAGATACTGGCCAGATGCACTGACAGTTTGACCATCAGCAACAACATACTTCATGTGATCTAAATTCAATGCAAGTGCAGCGTCGGAAGTGAATTGGTATGCAATTCGAGCATTGGTCTGTGGAATGGTGATTCTTCCAGGGTTCAAATAAGTATTAAACAAGGTTTGCGGTGTGAGCGTCTTTTGAGTGTCTGTGCCTCGCACACCAAACAGTGTGAATTGATGGTCGATGCCTTTAAAATGAATATCACTCTTTGCATAAGACTCATTGTTCCAGCCCCATTCCAAGGACCATTTTGAAGGTGCTTCAGCATTGAAATTAACTTCAGCTGCATGAGCATTCATCAAACAACAGAGTGTGGAAAGTGAAAGTAATTTTCGCTTGAAATGGTTCATTGATTTGACTGGGCTACTGCGACTCTTAATTGACAACGGCTATCTTAATCACTGTCTTGGGATTCAGCACATATCCAGGACATTCATATCTTTCAATGTCTTCGCCTGAGATAGGAAACGCACCGCAATTCGATAATTTTCTGAAGGGTGAGTTGTAGATCCCGCATTGAAACTTATCCTCTGGCAAAGGTTCTAGAAAAAAACATTGTTGATTCAAGCAACAACTGCCACATTGGGTACAAGCGCCAGATATTTGACTGGATTCATTCAAGCGAATTGCAAAAAATGATTCAAAGTACCTTTGAACAGGCCCTTGTGAAAGAGCTCTGTGGTGAATTCTTAATTTTTCAAGTGTTGCTCTGTAGTTCGAGAGGTATTTGGGTTTCAGAAAGATGAAACTGAATAAAAATGGCAAGACAGGTATGGCGTATTTGGCTAGAAGCAACAATGCTTCAGCAGGAAATCGAATGAATGTATTTTTCAAAACAAAGCTTTTTGAGTGACGATTGGATGGAAAACTTGTGAAAATTCTATGCCTGCTGTATTTCAAAGCGATGACGATGATTTGATTGCCATCTCAAACAGGAATTTGAATCAATGCTTAGCGCTGAAAATACAAAATACCGATTTGACCCGATGCAACTTCTCTAGAGCCAGGCGTTTTCCTGAGTTCAGCGATCGGTTGAGAGATGGCAAAAGATGAATACCAAGCCCAATGCCTTGAGATGGATTGCTTGAAGGTTAAGCCTGCGCTCACCTTCTGAAAGCCTGTGGGAATCAGGTTTGTCAAGGCATGATTGCCTTGTAAATTTGAATTTCGCCAATGTTCTGCCGTTGCCCAAGTGCTGTCAGCATGCAAAATCAATTCACTTTGTTGGAACACTGGCCAAGCATATGACAAGCCAAGGTTCAAAGTGGTGCTGTCCCCTTTGTTCAAAATATCTTGCGTCCAATCGACATTGAAGCGCCAACGTTGATTGATTTTCCGGTGAAGCATGACGCGTGTTCGAATTGTATTTTTGCCGCCTTCAAAAACATCAAAAGACTCGCCTGTACTTACGTTGTGAACGCGCATAGAGAGACCGATGTTCAGATCGGGCTCATCCATGACTTGGTAACTTAGCGTTGGCTCAGTGCCAAACTGCCCTAAATCACGCCAAGCGCGACCATCGCCAATGCCAACCTGCCACTTGCCATAGCGCAGTCCAATCACGGGTCTGACGCGTGCTGTGTTTTGCCAATCTGCAATGTCATTCGATTTAAGCCTGGTTCCGAGGGTGAAATAAAATTGTTCAGATTCGGCAACAGTTGAAACTGACTCCGGTGAACTGTTTTGAGCGTTTGCCAAACTTGGCAA
>Ga0194041_10001377_pt1 | contig 10246 bp, 10 predicted proteins | sample JunL449m_MetaG_FD_160082 | JGI IMG/M metagenome (GOLD analysis project Ga0194041, IMG submission 160082) | Anoxic zone freshwater microbial communities from boreal shield lake in IISD Experimental Lakes Area, Ontario, Canada - Jun2016-L442-9m | ecosystem: Environmental > Aquatic > Freshwater >...
TGTCCCATCAAATGCAATCGGATTCGCAATTTTACGAATACTAGAATTCTAAAACAGTTATTTAAAGTTCGCTCGCCGGGATGATGACAAGCTGCTTAGCTATTATAGAATTCATTATATTTACTTCAAGAAAATCACGCTCAACTGAACGTAATTTTCATAAAGTAGTGCGACTCCGATCTCGATTAAGAGTTAACGGAATTCAGGTCTTACGCCTCCAAATCATTCCCCAACCCTTTCAACCTCTCCTTAACCTCTTTATTCGTTGGATCATCCACAAGGATTAGTTCAAGCTCTTTTCTGGCTAGGTCGATCTTTTTCATTTTTTCATAGGTTATGGATCGCTCGAAGTGGGCTCTGTGTAGGGCTTCCTGGGCTCGATCTTTTTTGGCGAGCGCTTGTTTCATACATTCCAGGGATGCGTCATAGAGCCCCTGTTCGCGAAAGGCTATTCCGCGCAGGATCAGAAGCATTACGGTGGCATCATCCTCGTTGGTTATATCTGAAGTTGTTTCAAGGGCCGCGTCATAATCTTTCATGTTTAGTTCGATATCTGCCATGGAGATTGCCACGAGTTGGGTGGGATCCATTTCGTGCAGAACGGTGAGGGCGTCTTGATATTTTTCATGGGCCTGGAGAACTTCACACCAGAAGAATCCAAATTGTTGTTGGTTCAAGATTTCGGTGGCGGAGATACCTTCACTGACGCGGACAACTGGGCGGATTCCTTTGAAGTACTTAACAACCAGTGGATTGGTGAAGGCGGTTTCCCGGGCGGACCAGAGTTTTGAACCCATCTCGATTAGTTTATCTTGGTATTCATCTTCATTGACGATGTGAAGGAAGCTCAGCAAATTGAGCGGATACATCAGTGAGTCGTATTTCGCCTCTAAGGCTTTGGCTTTTTCAACTATTTCATGTGGGGTGTATGCAGGTTCGTGGTTGTAGATATCGGTTAAGAAAGAAGAGAAGGCGCGTTCTGCTGGTTTTGAAAAGAGAGTTGGCATTGGTGTGGCCTGAGCAAAGGAATGAGTATCTTGTGGCTCGGGCTTTGCTGCTGCGACTGCTCGACGTTTGGCAGCACGTGGGTTGTAAGAGTCATAGGCATAAAGACCAGTTCCTGGGATTCCTGCTGAGACAGTGCGCTTGCCAGATGAGCTGACTGTGTAGTGAGCGCCTCTTGGGCCTGCGGAAAGACTGATTGAGTTCTTGTTGAAATTGATTCGCAGACCAGGTGCAATCTTTAAGGTCCTGCGGAATCGAAGCGTCATGCCGTAAGCATCCTAAGAAGTAAGTGATCTGGCAAGGGGCTTTAGCCGTGGTTGGTGGCCTGTCAGTGGCCAGGGATACGTTCTTTGCATGGTTGAAACTACATTTCTAGTCGGGCTCTTCTTTTTCTTGCTGTTGCGTAAGACCAAGGCACAGAAGGTTCGTAGGGTGCGCGGGGTTGATGCTGAACTCAAGGCGATCATTGAAAGCGATAATGATGCGACTGGGATTGCATTTGAGATCAAGGCGTTCCTGCTATCGGTTATCGAAGATGACAAGAACGATCTGGAGAAGTTTTCTGATGCGCGGATTGCACAAGCAGGGCGCATTCTTGATCGTGCCGGGCCATCGGCAATGTATTGGATGACTGATATTGCGGCGCAGTTAGCTTTTCTTGGAGCAGCGCAAGTCAATGGGATAACTACGAATGTGAATCTGGAATTAGGGGAGTCGGCGACTCCGGAACAGATCGTGAATGTTGTGGTGAAGGGCTAGGCGCTTTCCCCAAGCATCGCTGCAAGGGCCAGGCGGTCCACTTTTTCGATACCGCGGCGCAATGCACCATAAGCGGTTGATAGGTCTGCAAGTTCGGTGAGGATGATACGAGGTGGAATAAGAGTAATCTTTTCAACCTGCTTTGAGATTGTCTTTAGATGTGGGGCTAGGGCTGAGGCCAAGCCGCCTTGGAGGATAAATACTTCTGGGTTTGTAATGCAGCATACTGAGGCAATACCGCGTGATAACAGTTCTAGTTGTTGATCGACGAGTTTGATGGCGAGCTTGTTTCCGGTGCTTGCACACTGATAGATAAGTTTTGCGCTCACTTCTTCACCGTTGGCGAGGGCGATTATTTCTTTTGCTTCAGGCTTTGACTTGAGGGCTTGAAAGTTTCGCTCAAGGCCTGCGGCACTTGCCTGATATTCAAAATTTGCGTTTGTTTCAGCTTGTACAGAGTTAGGCATTTGAAGCGGAAGGTTTCCAACTTCACCAGCAATTCCATTGAAGCCGCGATAGACCTGGCCATCAATGAGAAGTCCAAGACCGATACCAACACCGATTGACATGGCTGCGGCGTTATTTAAATTGATTGCGCCACCCTTCCAATGTTCACCATAGATGGCAAGGTGGGCTTCGTTCTCAACAAAGACTTCAGTTTTTAAAAGTTTAGATAATTCTTTAGCGAGCGGGAAGTTATTCCATTCGGGCAAGTTATAGGCAACTCTTACTTCACCGGTAACTGAGTGGATGGTTCCGGGAGTTCCAACAACAATGGCGCCGATGTCGGTGATCTTTAGACGATTGTCATCTAGCAACTTAAGAGTGATCTCTTGAACCTTTTTTAAGATTTCTTTTCGGCCACCGGTGCGCGGGGTTTGTTCTCTGGAACTTGCGATGATGTTTCCATCTAGATCGGAGAGCAGTGCTCTAATACGAGAGCCACCAATATCGATTCCAATTATTTTGAGGCGGGAGTTGTTATAGAAAATCTGTTGGGCTTTTGGTCCGGGCTTGCCGCCAATTGATTCAACTTTGGTCTCACCGAGATAGATCAGCTTCTCTTTTAACAAAATATCTAACGCCTCGTTGACTGTGGGCTTTGAAAGTCCAGAGTTCTCGCCGATCTGTTGGCGAGTGATTGGGCTGTTGACTCGAACACTCTCAAAAACGCGCGCGACATTGAGACGTCGCAAGCCTGCGGGCGAGCCAGTGGCAGATCTGGCGTAAGCCGGCGGTAGAAATTCTGAGAATATGCTTGACAGAATAGGAAGACTCCTTGTTCTATTGACCTCTGGGCGACCGACTGGTGGCCCTTCGAGCTAGGTGAAGTCTAGAAGTGTAGAAGACGGAACCAAAACTGGGTAGAAGGGGAATTATCTAGTGACGCAAGGCACAAAATCGCGTATCGATATAAAGAATGTTTCAAAGATCTATAAGACCGGAAGCGGAACGGTTGAAGCAGTTAAGAACTTTACCGAGAGCGTTAAAGATGGCGAATTTGTTTGCGTTGTAGGAGCAAGTGGTTGCGGCAAGACCACGCTGCTTTGGTGTTTATCTGGATTGCACCCTTCAACATCCGGAACCGTTGAAATCGATGGCGAGATTTTGAATGCGCCGATGCCAGGAAAGATCGGAATGGTTTTTCAGGATTCCAATTTACTTCCATGGCGGACCTTGATGGAAAATATCGAACTTCCTTTTCAAATTAAGAAGAAGCCGATTAATCATGAATTGGTGGAAGAGCTGCTAGAAGTGGCTGGATTAAAAGGTTTTGAAAATTCTTACCCGGGTGAATTATCTGGTGGAATGAAACAGCGCGGCTCGATTGTGCGGGCGCTGGCACAAGATCCAGAAGTTTTGCTTATGGATGAACCATTCGGTGCACTTGATGCATTTACTCGTGAAGAGATGAACTTGTTCTTGCTTAAAGTTTGGGCTAAGACGAAGAAGACAATTGTTTTCGTCACGCACTCGATTTCAGAAGCCATCTTCTTGGGCGATCGCATCTGGGTTATGTCACCGCGTCCGGGCCGACTTGCTCGTGTAGTGGATGTGGATTTTGCAAGACCACGACATATTGATTTGCAATTCGAACCAGATTTCATATCCATATTAAAAGAGATCCGTACTGAAGTTGAAGGCTCTAAAGCCGGAAAGGGGAACTAAAGATGGCTACCGATAATTTGGCTGAGAAGATCCCAGATTTTAATGGTGCTGCTCCAATCCAAGGTGGCGGACCTGTTGATGTGAGTGCGCTGGCAAGTGTGCGCCGGGCAAAAGGGTTCAAAGAGATTTCAAAGGTTCTTCTACTCGGAATCTTGGTTGTTACGTTGCTCGAGTTCATTCTGATTTGGACAAAGACACCGCTATATATATTTCCCAGGCCAACACTTGTTATCAAAAGTCTCTTTCATGATTTTGGCCCGCTGTATCGCCAACCTCTGTTACAGACAGTTCAAGAGTTCTTCGTTGGATTGGCATTTGGCGCATCAATCGGTCTTGCGCTGGCAGTACTTGTCACATTGAAACCGGGACTAGATATTTTCATCTCGCCTTACATCATCATCATGGTGACAACGCCGATGATTGCTCTGATTCCATTCTTGATGTTGAAGTTTGGTTTCGGAATGACGCCACGTGTTATTGCTGTGGCGCTTGCTTCAGGGCCAATGGTGATGATCAACTCGGCTACCGGCTTTAGGCGAACGAATGCCGAATTGATAGCACTTGGCAAGAGTTATGGTGCTACCGAATTCCAGTTGTTCCGCAAGATTCGTTTTCCTTTCGCACTCCCAATGATCATTGTTGGATTCATGGTTGGTTCGATCTTCGGACTTCTAACAGCCGTGGGTTCTGAGATGGTTGGTGGCGGTGGCGGTCTTGGAAACCGACTCGTTTACTTCTCATCACTAGTGCGAATGGCCAACTTCGGCGCCGTACTTGTGATCGTGGCAACTTTCGGAGTTGCTCTCTACAGCTTCTTTACATTCATCAATCGCAAGTATGCGAGCTGGCAGGTCTAGGCCATGGCGAATGTGAAGAAGGAAAACAAAATGGAATTGCGCCCTAATGCCGAACCCAGAGCGCAGATAGTAAAACCGCTAACAACAAACAGGAAGAGGTAGAGAAATGAAAAACAGAAAGCTATGGCTTGCGGGGGTTTCGGCGTTAGCCGCACTCTCTCTAGTTGTTGGTCCTACTGTTAGTAACGCTGCTCCGAAGCTGACAACCATTACTTGGATGTCACCTCGTGGCTCACTTGATGTAATGGATGACTACATGCTTCACGTCGCCATTGATCAGGGATACTTCAAGGCTCAAGGAATCAACGTGAAGTTGATTGCTGGACCTGCTGATGGAACTGCTGCAACTAAGTTTGTTGCTGCAAAGCAAGTTGACGTTTCATATCCAAGCCCAGGTATTTTGCTTTCATCAATTGATGCAGGTGTTCCAGTTGTATCTGCATTTAATATGATCCCAGGACAGGTGTTCAACTATGCCGTGCCAAAGGGAAGCGCACTTAAAACTATTGCAGACCTAAAGGGCCACTCAATTTGCGTGGGCTCACCTGCTTGGTCAGCAATCATCAACCCAATGCTTGTAGAAGCTGGCGTTGATCCAAAGTCTGTAACAATCATCGATGCTGGTTGGCCAACATGGTCACAAGCAATCGCTTCAGGTAAGTGCGATTCCGGTCTTGGCTGGGATGGACTTGCCGCTCAATGGGCAGCAACAGGTATCAACGTTGACTGGATCGTTGGCAAGAAGACTTCAAAGCAACCATCAAACGGTTATGACATCCGCGCATCTGAACTAAAGACAGCTGCTGGCAAGGATCTCTACACACGTTTCTTGCGCGGAGTAGCAATGGGTATGGAGTTTGCTAAGGACAACCCACGTGCTGCAGCACAGATCACTTACAACCGTCTTCCTGCACTTGGTGCAACACTCGCTCCACAGCTTGCTGTTGATTCAATGCGTGAAGAACAAGTTGGACACATGATTTCCTACCTTGATGGTAAGGGTTGGGGATATCACTACCCAGATGCATGGTCTAGCTACTTAAAGGTTGTTGCCGACATGGGACAAACTACAAAGTTGCTACCTGCAGATCAGGTCTACACAAATGCGTTGCTCGCTGGTGCAAACACCTTCGATCACGCAAAGGTTGCTAAGGATGCCAAGGCTTACAAGCTAAGCGGTGTCTTTGCGAAGGTAGCAGTCAAGGGTTAATTAAGCCCAAAATGTCGTGAGGTCGCTTCTTAAAGAAATTTTGGAAGCGGCCTTACACATTAAATTCGACATAAAAAATGAGAAGAAAGGAATCCCGTGAGTCGTCCTTCACAGAAGTCGATGTACTCATACGCATGGGATTTCGCAGAAGCGGGCGTAAGTGAGACGGTTTCGCAATTTAAGAAACTTGGTTTAAACACCGTAACCCTGGCCGCGAGTTATCACGCGGGAAAATTTTTCCGCCCAAAGGCTAAGACTGGGAAGATTTATTTTCCACAAGATGGAACAACATATTTTAAGACTAATCCCAATCGCTATGGCGCAATCAAACCAGTATCAAATTCGATTGATGGAAATGGTGATGTTTTAACTGCACTTACTAAGGATTCGAGCATTAAAGTAAATGCTTGGTTAGTGTTATTGCATAACTCACGGCTTGGCAGTGAAAATCTAGGATCAACGGTCAAGAACGCCTTCGGAGATCCTTATATTTACGCGCTCTGCCCTAGTGCGCCTGAAGCCAGGGCTTATGCCATTGGCCTTGCAAGTGATGTGAGTGAGAGTTATGAAATTGATGGAATATCGATGGAATCAATCGGCTTTCCACCGTTTGAACATGGCTTCCACCATGAGATGAGCTTTGTTAAACCAAATGTTTGGCTCTCCTCTTACTTGGGACTCTGCTTCTGTGAATTCTGTATAAGCGGGGCCGAGCATGCGGGTGTTGATGCTAAAAGTCTTAAAGCAAGAGTCGCAAAGAACATTAATGATTATCTTGCCGGGGATATCGATTATCCAGATGATATGGCGAAAGCATTCTGGCTTGCTGATGTTGCTGGTGATAGCGAAATGCGCAAATTTATGGATTATCGAAGCAGTGTTGTTACATCTCTGGTAACTGAAATAAGAACTGTTGTACGCAAGGACGTTGAAGTTGCAGTAATTCCTTCGGTGGCAAGGCCCACTGGTGGTGCTTGGTATGAAGGTACGGACCTGCGCGCGATTGCAGATGTAACTGGCGTAATCGAGGCCTGCTTTTATGAGAACTCGGCACAGCGCATAACTGCAGATCTAATTGATATCAAACGTCGTACCGATGGCGTGGGAACGATTAAGGGAATTTTGCGGCCGGCGTATCCAGATTTAGAGAGCAGAGAAGCGGTAGTAAGTGCGATTTGTGCGTTAAGTGATGGCGGTGTCCACGACATTGGCTTTTATAACTATGGACATATCAGGAGCCAAAGTTTGGCTTGGATCGCTGATGCGCTTGCAAGTGTGGATGGGAGAAGTAAATGAAATTCGCCGGGAAAATAGTTGCCGTAACAGGGGCTGCGGGTGGAATTGGCCAGGAATTATGTCGCCACTTTGGAAGTGCTGGGGCAACGATTTATGCGTTAGATAAAAAAGACTCCGTTATTGAATTTGCAAGCGAGTTAGCAAAGGCTGGAATTAAAGCCCACCCGTTGGTTGTTGATATCGGTGATTCAAAAGCGGTTGAAGCTGGCTTGGGCAAATTGATAAAAGATTTTGGCACAGTTGATGTAATGATTAACAACGCTGGTTTTTCCGACCACCCAACAATTGAGCGCACACCACCAGATGGTTGGGCCCATGACATTAATGGAAATCTAAATGGCGCTTACAACTGCACCTTCGCAGTGCTGCCTGGAATGAAAGCAAAATCTTCAGGTGCGATCGTAACTATTGGTTCAGTTAACGGACTTTCTGCACTAGGTGATCCGGCCTATAGCGCGGCAAAGGCTGGACTTATAAGTATGACTAAAGCTTTAGCTATGGAATACGGAAGATATGGGGTTCGTGCCAACATCGTCCTCCCCGGAACGGTGCGAACTCCCATATGGACTGAACGCGCAAAGAAGGACCCGTCAGTACTGAAAACTTTGATGCGCTGGTATCCCCTTGCGCGGATTGCAGAACCGAGTGATATCGCTAAGGCTGTTGCTTTCTTGGCTTCTGATGATGCTGCAGCAATTACTGGAGTAGAGCTTCCAGTCGATTGTGGTTTAACTGCGGGAAATATTGTGATGTCTCGTGAATTAACTCTAGAAGATTTTTAAGCGAACAAAACTCAGAACGAAGGAGAAGAAAATGGACAAATTGAGGATAGGCGTCATCGGTCTCGGATGGTTTGGCGAAATACATTGCGATGCGATTATCGGAACACCGAGTCTAGAACTCGCTTCACTATGCACGAGAACGCCGGATCGCTTAGAAGCGATGGGCAAGAAATTTGGTGTTAAAAAGTTGGTAACGGACTATAAAGAGATGATCGCCGATCCAGATATCGATGCAGTCTCGATTACAACAATGTGGGATCAACACACTGATATCGCGATTGATGCCCTGAACGCAGGAAAGCACGTCTTTCTTGAGAAGCCAATGGCTTCAACGGTTGCTGATTGTGAAAAGATTATTGCTGCTGCCAATAAATCAAAGGGAATTCTGCAGATCGGTCATATTGTGCGTTTCAATCCGCGCTACCGTGCCGCTAAGAAAGCGATCAGCGAAGGTGCGATTGGTCGAGTGCTTTCACTAAGTTCTCGTAGAAATATTCCGGCAGCTTGGACGCCAGAAATCTTGAACAAGATTGGACCAATTGTTGGAGATGCGATCCATGACACCGACATCATGCTTTGGTTGACGGGGGATCGAATCGTGAGTGTTTACGCGCAAACAACTGATTTTCGTGGCTTAAAGAATCCAGATATCGGACAGACAATGTATCGCTTTGCGAGTGGTGCCACCGCGACTCTGGAAACAGTTTGGTGCATGCCTGAACACACACCGTTTGATATCGATGAGCGCATGACTTTAATTGGCACAGAGGGCTTGATTCATATTCAAGATACTTTCCCTAACCTCGGTATCGTCACGAAGAACACTGGTGTTCGCAGCCCTGATACAACTTATTGGCCAGAGTTTGATGGATATCGTGGTGGTGCGCTTCGCGAAGAGTTCTTGTATTTTGCAGATTGTGCACTTCGCGGAATTACTCCAACAGTAAGTACGCCGGTTGATGCAATGCGGGCGCTGGAAGCAACTCTTGCCGCCGAAGAATCAGCACGTACTGGTCAAGTCGTTAAGGTTGGAAAGTAAAGCTAACTTTAAGCGATTGAAACTGGGCGACCTTCTTTTAAGGATTGCTTAGCTGCGAGTGAAACCTTGAGTGCGGATATCGCATCGTGAGTTGAGATGAGATCGTATTTGCCACCACGCTGGGCTTGCTCAAAGAAGTATGCAACCTGGCGACCGTAGGGATCATCGCTTGGGATTTGTTCTACGGTGTTTCCGCCAGCAGAAAATACGTGCCAACTATTAACACCAGCGCTATTTCCTGATGAGGATTCTTCGGTAGCCGATATTGCGGAGAATTCGTAGTGTGCAATGCCATCAGTGCCAAGAAGATCAATTGTGCTTGTGAAAGGTACGCCTGGTGCCGCGTTCATGAAACTTTGCACTTGGCCGACGCCACCACCCTCATACTTAATAGTTATTTCAGCTGGGCCAGTAGGCGAAGTTTGTAATGTGAAAACTTCAATTGGTTTTCCGAGATAGAGATTGATCTGATCAAAATCATGGATCGAGAAGTCCAGCAACATGCCACCGGATTGTGATTCATCGCCTAGCCAAGCCGCCCAAGTTGGTTTCGGGGAGAATCTGCGTGCTTGAACCGATAAAACTTTACCGAGATCGCCACGGACCGTTGCTTCGTGGAGTTTTTGATATCCCAAGAAGAAGCGAACCACGTGGGCGAGCATCAGTGAACCGGAACTCTTCTTTGCGGCTGCTTCGATTTCTAGTGCATCACTTAATGTGAAGGCAATAGGTTTTTCTAGGAGTACATGTTTGCCAGCAGCAAGTAAAGCGAGTGAAATCTCTTTATGCGTCAGCGTTGGGGTAGTAACTGAAACATATTTAACATCTGGATCGTTCAAAACGATTTCTAGATCCGAGACATATTTCGCTTTCGTCGCGGCTGCTACTGCGCCTTCTTTCGGGCGAGGCGTACAGATGTATTTGATCGCATCGCTTTGGCCGGCGTTTGCCCAAGCCGCAGCGTGCGCATTGGCCATATAGCCCTGACCGATAATTGCAATTGATGCCATCTAATTACTCGTTATGCAGATAGACGTTTAATCGTGTCTACGGAATAAGCGAGGGACTCGTGGACATCTTCGACACCATTTGGGCCTGCTGGAGTGAATTCAATTTCTATGCTTAGCGC
>Ga0194041_10001381_pt1 | contig 10228 bp, 6 predicted proteins | sample JunL449m_MetaG_FD_160082 | JGI IMG/M metagenome (GOLD analysis project Ga0194041, IMG submission 160082) | Anoxic zone freshwater microbial communities from boreal shield lake in IISD Experimental Lakes Area, Ontario, Canada - Jun2016-L442-9m | ecosystem: Environmental > Aquatic > Freshwater >...
TGCGCATTACGCCAGGTGTTTCGGTGCACACGCACGAATACATTGCCACTGGCCAAAACGATTCGAAGTTTGGTTTCAACTTAGGAAACGGCGACGCACACAAGGCCGCAGAACGAGCACGTAATTCAAAGTCGGTGAACTTTGTTGGCGTGCATTGCCACATTGGCTCAAACGTGTTCGCGGTAGAGAACTTTGCTCACGCTGCAAAAATCATGGTGGATTTGGCAAATGAGTTAGAGGTAGAGCAACTCACCTTTGGGGGTGGGCTTGGTGTTGCCTATGTGGAAAGCGAACATGCATCAACCATCACCGAATGGTCGACGCACCTCATTTCTGCAGCCGAACAATTGCGTAAACCGACACAAGTGTTTGTTGAACCAGGCCGTTCAATTGTTGCGGCTGCTGCAGTAACGGTGTACGAAGTGGGAACAGTGAAGCCAATTCCTGGAGTGCGCACTTATGTAGCTGTTGATGGCGGCATGAGCGACAACCCGCGGCCAGTGATGTACGGCAGTGGATACGAATTGTTTATGCCTGCGAACGCGAATGCCGATCGCACCGAGTCAATTCGGTTAGTTGGCAAACACTGCGAAAGCGGTGACATCTTGATTAGTGAAACTTTCGCACCTGCTGGATTGCGTGTTGGCGATTTGGTCGCAACACCAGTAACTGGCGCATATGGGCACTCAATGGGCTCGAACTACAACAAAGTCACGCGTCCTCCAGTGGTGTTTGTTCGCAATGGCAAAGCACGACTAGTGGTGCGTCGCGAAACATATGACGACCTAGTGCGACTGGATGTGAGCGAATAGCCAATAGCGTGAAGGGCATGACGGAACACCGCGTGCGTCTTGGAGTTATTGGACACGGAACAGTTGGCGCGGCATTTGTGCGCCTAGTAAAACAACAGTCCGACACCATTGCGGCACGCAGTGGGGTTCGCCTTGAAGTTGCACGAGTTGCCGTGCGCAATATTGATGCACATAAAGGTTCTATTGCCGCAGAGGTGATGACTACCGACGCAGAATTTGTCGTGAACGACCCGACTGTTGATTTGGTTGTGGAGTTGATGGGCGGGGTAGACCTGCCGCGCAAGTTGATTCTTGCTGCATTGAAAAATGGCAAGCCAGTAGTTACAGCAAACAAAGCGCTGCTTGCTCAGCACGGCGCAGAGTTATTCGCTGCCGCCGACGATGCCGGAATTGACCTGTTGTTCGAAGCGGCGGTGTGCGGTGGAATTCCACTCATTCGCCCGTTGCGCGAAAGTTTGCGCGGCGAACCAATTAAGCGAGTGCTCGGCATTGTGAACGGCACCACGAACTACATCCTCACCAAGATGAGCGAAGAGGGTCAAAGTTACGCAGACGCACTCGCGGGTGCACAATCATTTGGCTACGCCGAAGCCGACCCAACCGCAGACGTTGAAGGCTTAGACGCAGCAGCAAAAGTTTCGATCATTGCCAGCATTGCATTTGGTTGCAACGTTGTGGCTAGCGATGTGTACAGCGAAGGCATTAGCAAAATTTCTCCAGCCGACATCGCAATCGCCAAGCGTCTTGGCTATGCGGTGAAGTTGTTGGCAATTGCCGAGTACGACAAAGTGACCGGCGAAATTTCGGTTCGCGTGCACCCGGCCATGGTGCCAATGCATCATCCACTTGCTTCAGTGCGCGACAGTTTCAACGCAGTTGTAGTCGATGGTGAAGCCTCTGGCTCGCTCATGTTTTATGGTCGCGGCGCAGGTGGCGACCCAACTGCAAGTTCGGTGCTTGGTGATGTCATTGATGCGTCCATCAACTTAAACAAGGGTGCACACGCAACGCTTGGAAAGTTAAGCGCTCCGAAGTTGAAGCGCATGGCCGACACCTCATGTGAGTATTTGATTCCACTTGAAGTATCCGACAAGCCAGGCGTACTGCATGCAGTAACCGGAATTTTCGCCCGCAATAACGTGAGCATTCGAGCAGCCGAGCAAGACGGAATTGGCAACGGCGCCCGCTTGGTGTTTCTTACGCATACGGCAAACGAGGCCGCAGTGCAGACCTGCATTGCCGAATTGAAGACTCTGGACGTGGTCATGCACGTTGGAGCGCTTCTTCGTGTGATTGCCGACTAACTAACCTGTAAGAACTATGCGGTATGTCTCCACGCGCGGTCGCGCAGCAGAATTGGGCTTTTGTGATGCCCTGTTAGCTGGCCTAGCTACTGATGGCGGTTTGTATGTGCCGCAGACCTGGCCGAAACAGCCAACTCTGGTCGGCACAACCTATGCATCGAAGGCAGCTTCGTTAATGGCGCCCTATGTCGATGGTGAAATACCTCAAGATGTGTTTGCGCAGCTGTGCGCCACTGCGTATTCAACTTTTCGTGACCCAGCGGTAGTGCCGCTCGTGCAAATTGCACCAGAGCATTATTTGCTCGAGTTGTTTCACGGACCAACGCTCGCGTTCAAAGACGTTGCCTTGCAACTTATTGGGCAGTTGTTTGACTACGTATTAACGCAGCGCAATCAGCGCGTGATGATTGTTGGTGCAACCAGTGGTGATACTGGAAGTGCAGCGATTGACGGGGTGAAGGGCTGCAAGAACGTCGACATCGTGATTCTGTATCCGAATGGGCGAGTCAGCGATGTACAGCGCAGGCAAATGACCACCATTACGTCACCAAACGTGCACACGGTCGCAGTGGACGGAACCTTTGACGATTGTCAAGACTTGGTGAAGGCAATGTTTAATGACGCGCCGTTCCGCGAAGCCAACAGTTTGTCTGCGGTGAACTCCATTAACTGGGCTCGCGTAATGGCGCAAACGGTGTATTACTTCACGGCGCTCGAAACACTCGGTCGCTCGGCTTCATTCAGCGTGCCAACGGGCAACTTTGGAAACGTGCTCGCTGGTTGGATAGCCAAACAAATGGGCGCCGCCATCGAAAAACTGATTGTTGGTTCAAACAGCAACGACATTCTGACGCGCTTCTTCGAAACGCACAGCATGGACATGGTTCCAGTTGTGCCAACGCTGAGCCCAAGTATGGACATTCAAATTTCGTCCAACTTTGAACGGTTGTTGTTCGAAATGAATAATCGCGATGGTGGTGCCACAACTGAGCAACTCAATCGATTCCGTCAGTCTGGAAAACTGTCAGTCGAACCTGATCAGTATGCGAAGTGGATTGCACCAACATTCCGCGCGCACCGTGCAAATGATGCAGACACTCTTGCGGTAATGAAGCGCATCTATGGCGAAAGTGGAATGTTGGTCGACCCACATACCGCTGTCGGAATTGCATCTGCAGAGGCGTGTGCCGAACCGGGCGTGCCCACCATCACTCTTGCAACTGCGCACCCGGCCAAGTTCCCCGATGCAGTGAAAAAGGCGACAGGGGTGCACCCTGCACTGCCGGACCACGTTGCCGATTTGTTTGATCGCAAAGAACGCATTGTGAATTTGCCAAATGACTTGCAAGCAATTGAGGCTTTCGTAGCCTCGTGCCATTAACTGGCAATTGCGCGAAGTTGCCACATGCCCAGAGAGGGGCTATGGTGGAAGTCGGCTCGGAATCCCGAGCAAAGCCCCCGCACTCAGCGTCTCGGAATTATGCGTTTCGTGTCACGCAGTTGCGGTTGTTAGGGCAACTCACTTTTTCGTGAACGCCCGATAAACCTGAAAGTAGGACCTTGTGGCCAGTGGAGCCCTTGAACAATCAGCACTTGAAGCAAAAGACCGCGAACAACTTGTTGCCATTGCAGGCGCACTTGGCGTGAAGTCGGCATCCCGTGCCAAAAAAGCAGAACTCATCGAGATGATCCTCGAGCAGACAAAGCCAACAGAAGTGGTGCCAAAGCCTGCAAAAAAGGTTGAAGCACCAAAGGCTGAAAAGCCAGAAGCAAGATCAGCCGCACCTGCTGGCCCAGCGCTTGGCGCCGATGGCGAGCCACTTGCCGATTGGGAAATTGAATTAGCCGAACACGAAGGCACACCAGTTGCGCCAGATGCGCGTCGTGCAAGCGAACAAAACCCGAATAACAATCGCAATAACAACGAACGTGGTGAACGCAACAACAATCGCCATAACAACAACCGCAACAACAACGATCGCGGTGATCGTAATAACAACGACCGTGGTGATCGCAACAACGATCGTGGTGATCGCAACAACGATCGCACTGATGGCGGAGGGTTTGGCAATAACCGCAATCGCAACCGTCGTCGCCGTGGCAAAGGCCCGCGCGATGAAGGCCCACAGGGCAATGATCGCTACGAAACCGTTGAGCCAGAGAGTACAGAACCATTGAGCACTGAGCCAGTAAAGGTCTCGGGCTATGTGGACTTGCGCGACGAGGGCTATGGCTTCTTGCGCGTGAATGGCTACTTGCCAAGTCGCGATGACTCATACATTTCGGTTCGTCTCACACGCCAATACGGTTTGCGTAAGGGCGACCATGTTTCAGGTATGTCGAAGCCTGCTGGACGAAATGAAAAGAACCCAGCGATGCTCGACGTTGAAACCATTAACAATGTTGCTGCAGACAAAGTGAAGAATCGTCCTCGATTCGAAGACCTCACTCCATTGTTCCCAGACTCAAAGTTGGGTCTTGAAAATGCTGCAGATCCAAACAACATGACTGCTCGCATCATCGACCTCATCGCGCCAATTGGAAAGGGACAACGTGGAATTATCGTGTCGCCTCCAAAGGCCGGTAAGACCACGGTCATGAAGACGATCGCTACGAGCATCGAAAAGAATCACCCAGAAGTGAAACTGATCGTGCTGCTGATTGACGAGCGTCCTGAAGAAGTGACCGACATGCGTCGCACGGTAAAGGGTGAAGTAATTGCTTCAACATTTGACCGACCATCGGAAGAGCACACGCACATTGCTGAACTCGTTATTGAGAAGGCAAAGCGCATGGTGGAAATGGGCGAAGACGTTGTCATTATTTTGGACGGCATCACACGTTTGTCACGCGCGTACAACTTGGCTGCACCTGCAACCGGGCGAATCATGTCGGGTGGTATTGACGCCGGTGCGTTGTACCCACCAAAGAAATTCTTCGGTGCTGCTCGCAACATTGAAGAGGGTGGAAGTTTGACCATTTTGGCTACCGCGCTTGTTGAAACCAATAGCCGCATGGACGATGCCATCTTTGAAGAATTCAAGGGAACCGGCAACATGGAGCTTCGCCTGGACCGCAAGGTTGCAGAACGTCGTATCTATCCGGCAATCGATGTTGATGCATCGAGCACACGTCACGAAGAGTTGCTCTTCGAGCGCAAGCAATTGCAGATGGTGTGGAAGTTGCGTCGAGTACTCAGCGGACTTGCTGCCGACGGAAACGCCGCACCTGGCCTTGAGTTGTTGATTGATCGCTTGAAGACATTCAAGAACAACGACGACTTCTTGGACGAAATCGCCAAGCAGCCAAACGCATAAGTGTCTGACGCTCGCCTTCGCATGGCGGCGTCGCAATGCGGCGCCGATACCGCTTCGTTTGAATCGGTTGAGTTTCCATTTGGGCATGCCGCAATAAGTGGCAAGCAGGGTTGGATCTATGTCGCCGAGCAGCATTCACGTGCGCTCAGCCCGGCATTGCTATGGGCGGGCAAGCACGGCGTTGAATCGCTGAATGTGTTGAGCGAAATTGACGCCGATGTACTGGCACGCCGCGCTCCGTTATTTAATTTTGACATCACGGTGTGGAGCGTGAGCAATGGTCAAGTAGTGCGCGCATCTGCCGCACAACCACTTGCAGATGTGAAAGTTCCAGACTCGCACGAGCGACTTGCGCTGATGATTGAAACCTCTGGCGCCGATGTGGTGCGCGAACACGGTTTACTCACTGGCGAAGTGATGGGTCTTGAGGTCTGCCGTGTATTGAACGATGACGTTGGCGATGGAGCCCGGCTCGAAATTGGAGTAGGTGCACACGATCGTGAAACGTTTCAGTTGGTGCATGGCCGCGATGCAACAGTGGAGTCGCTTGCGCGAGTTGTTGGAATTGTTCGCGAACACCGCACCGAAGGTTCGGTTCCACACCCATTGAACCGTCTTGCTCCGGAACGAATGCTGCGCCACCGAATTGTGTTGTCGCCAGAGTTGGTCGGTGCGCAACAGCTGCATGCAGTTGAACCACCGATCATTCGCATGAATGTAAAAGATGAAATGCCATGCGTTGCTCTCGGCACGCTTTCAGGCGGAGTTCCAGTAGTAGTGGTGTGCACTGCATCGATTGATGTTGATGTGGTGGCTTTCGGTGCAGATGCTCGCTTACGCGCCTCGCCAAATGCAGAACTGTTGATTGCAACTCACGCAAACAATGTGACCCCATCGCTGCACAAATTGGCACAGTCTTTGCGCAATCCAGCGCGTTTCGTTGAAGTTTCCCCAGTTCGTCGTTAAATAGCCCGTAGCCTAAGCATCGTGTTTGAACGTCTGTCCCAAATTGAAGCCGAATATGTGGCTCTTGAGGAAAGTCTTGGCACCGCAGAGGTTCTGAATGATCAAAACAAACTGCGCGATGCTTCTCGTAGGTACAAGCAGCAAACACCACTGGTGCAATGCATCCGCGACTACCAAGACGCAGAAGGAAACGCCGAAGCTGCTCGCGAACTGATGGCCGATGCAAAAGGCACAGAGCGTGAACAACTGCAAGCCGAACTCGATGGCGCGGTTGCGCGTATTGCCGAGCTCGAAGCTCAGTTAAAGGTGTTGCTGCTTCCTGCCGACCCAAATGATGGCAAGAACATCATCGTGGAAATTCGTGGTGCAGAAGGTGGCGAAGAAGCCAACTTGTTTGCGCATGACTTGTTCGACATGTACAGCGCATGGGCGCTGCGCAATAGCTGGTCGGTAGAAGTGTTGTCACTTGACAAATCCCCAATGGGTGGAATTAACCAGGTGACGATGTTGCTGAAGGGCGACACCGTATGGACGCGCATGCGCTTTGAAGGTGGACCTCACCGCGTGCAACGCGTTCCGGTTACCGAAGCACAGGGAAGAATTCATACTTCATCGGCAACAGTCATGGTCATGCCAGAAGCCGAAGAAGTTGACGTGTCAATTGACGAAAAAGATTTGCAGATCGATGTGTATCGCGCCAGCGGCCCTGGTGGTCAGGGCGTGAACACCACTGACTCTGCAGTGCGTATTACGCACAGACCTTCTGGCATCGTGGTTGCCATGCAGGACGAGCGTTCGCAGTTGCAAAACCGTTTGCGCGCAATGACCGTGTTGCGCTCACGATTGTTAAAGCAGCGCGAAGAAGAGCAAGCTGAAAAAATGTCTGCAGAGCGCAAGGCCCAGGTTGGTAAAGGTGGACGCGGTGAAAAGATTCGCACCTACAACTTCAAAGAAAATCGCATTACCGATCACCGCATTGGTTTCACTCTGTATCAGTTGCAAGATTTCCTGGCGGGCAACGTCGACCCAGTCGTGGATGCGTTAACGACGCAATTCCAGATTGAGCAGTTGGCGGGCGCTGCAAACGACTAAGCACAACATGACACCCGAGGACGCGGTGACATGGAGCGAGATGCTCGCTGAAACAACAGAGCAACTTGGCGATGCCAACGAAGCGCGCTGGCTTTGCGAGCATGCAAGCGGATTAGACGGAGAAGAATTTCGTCAGTCACAAAGTGAGTTTGTGACTACTTCAATGGCAAAGCAATTACACGACATGGTTCGACGCCGACTGGCTGGCGAACCACTGCAATATGTGATGAAGCGTTGGGCGTTTCGACATTTGGACGTTCATGTGGATCAGCGTGTGCTCATTCCACGGCCTGAAACCGAACAGTTAGTTGAAGTTGGACTGACCATTGCCTATGAGCGATTGAAACAAGTAGATCGCCCCCTGAACATTGTTGATCTGGGCACGGGAAGCGGAGTGATTGGGCTGTCAATGGCGCACGAGTTGCCGCTTGGCAGAACCAATGTGTGGCTCACCGATCAGTCAAGCGATGCCCTCGATGTTGCGCGCGGAAACCTGGTTGGCGTTGGCCAAAAGGGCGGCGGAGTTCGACTGGCACTTGGCGGTTGGTGGAATGCGCTGGATACTTCGTTGAAAGGTGCCATTGATATTGCGTTATGCAATCCGCCTTACATTGCTCAAGACGATGAAGAAGTAGCAGCGGACGTGCGCAAGTGGGAACCGCACTCTGCATTATTTGCAGGTGACAACGGACTTGCCGACATTCGTGAAGTGATTAACGGTGCAACAACATGGCTTGCAAACAACGGTTGGTTGCTGCTCGAAATTGGCTATCGACAAGGCGACGAAGTTCGTGCTTTGTTAGAAAACGCTGGTCTTGTACAGGTAGAGGTTCGAAGTGACTTCGCTGGCAGAGACCGAATCGTGTTAGCGCAACGACAAACTGCGTCGTAGAAAATCCAGCTGGTGTAGCAGCAAGTTTTCTGCAACAACTTCTTGTGGTGTCATGTGAGTGACACCAACTAGCGGTAAAAATTCATGCGGCTTTCCTGCATGCAATAACGCAGTAGTGAGTTCTAGCGAATGTGCTGCCAACACGTTGTCGTCGGCAAGACCATGAATGATAAGTATTGGGCGAGTGAGATTCTTCGCATCGTGCAACAGTGACGACGCAACGTACGGCTGGTCGTCCTGTGCGGGGTTTCCTAAATAACGCTCTGTATAAAACGTGTCGTACAACGCCCAATCGATTACGGGAGCACCGGAAATAGCAGCATGAAAATGCTGTGGTGCTCGAAGCACGGCAAGTGCGGCCAGGTAACCGCCAAAACTCCAACCACGAATAGCTACTTTCGAAGTGTCGGCGCTTGGAGCAATTTCATTCAAGTGATGCAGCACTTCGAGTTGATCATTCAGCACGGTGGTTGCTAGGTCGTGGTACACCTCGCGCTCCCAGTCACTTCCTCGACCGGGAGTGCCGCTACCGTCGGCGATTACAACACAGAAACCTTGATTGGCAAACCACTGTGCAGTAGTGAACGCCATGCTGCTGGACACCACGCGTTGCGCGTGCGGGCCACCGTATGGGTCGAACAACACGGGAAGAGCAGATCCGTCGTGATTCTCGGGCAACACAATCGCAGTGTTGATTTTTCGTTTACCGACGCGATGAAATGAAACATTGACGTTGAGCATTGATTGTTCAGCATTATTCAACAATTCGTGGTGGTTGTTCACCAGCGTTCGCGAACGCGGGTGCTGCATCGTTGCGCTGCGAATCACAATGGTGTCAGCACCTGTTGATGCCGCGTGTACGCCATCGTCGTGGGTGAGTTGAACTAATTCATGTGTTGCAAGGCGCACGGTCCATGCGTGAAGGACGTGTGGTTGGTCAAGTGGGTTGCCCGAAAACGTGACATGTTCGGCATTGGCGTTGACTATTCCGCGCACCTGAATATGTGCGGGAGTGATTGCGATGTTGTTCAGCACGATGGCGCGTGCGCCATTGCGTTCCCCACACCACAGCAACATGTTTTCGGCAATAAGCAATGGGCCACCAGCAACGAGTTCGACCCATTTGTCATCGCGCTCAACGTGCAGAGACTCTGTTTCGCCAGTTGCAATGTGCACTTTTCGAATGTCAAGCAGTTTTTGATCGCGCGACATAACCGAAATGATGAGCCCGGCCTTGTTCCACTGCACAGACGTGAGGTATTCGAATGCTTCTGCATCCCATCGGACAGAAGTGCTGTTTGCTTGCAGGTCGATGATGTGCAACGAGGTGTGCGCATTGTTGGTTCCAGCAAATGGATACCTGCGAGTTTGCGGTTCAGATGTTGGTTGCGATGGGTCGGCAATAGTGATGAGTTCGATTGGCGAGTTGTCTACGCGTTCCACAACGAGCGCATCGCTGTTCGGCGACCACCAGTAGCCGCGCTGCCTGTTCATTTCTTCTGCCGCAACAAACTCGGCGACACCCCACGTGACGTCAGTTGCTATTTCGCTTGTAAGGCGCTCTTCGTTGCCCTGCAAGTCGCACACGAATAGTGCGCTTCCACGCACATATGCAATATGTTTGCCATCTGGGCTGATTCGTGCGTCGTACACGGTTCCCGGGGCTGGGTTTTTAACCGTAATTTCGTGGGCATTGTGCATGTCGCTCACAAACAGACGACCGCTTACGGAAAATGCTGCGTGGTGAACTTCGCTATCACATGAAAAGGAAACGATTCCCGCAGCGCCTTCGCGTGCACGCTCTCGGCGTGCGCGTTCTTGTGCTGATTCGTTTTCTGGGTTCGT
>Ga0194041_10001382_pt1 | contig 10227 bp, 8 predicted proteins | sample JunL449m_MetaG_FD_160082 | JGI IMG/M metagenome (GOLD analysis project Ga0194041, IMG submission 160082) | Anoxic zone freshwater microbial communities from boreal shield lake in IISD Experimental Lakes Area, Ontario, Canada - Jun2016-L442-9m | ecosystem: Environmental > Aquatic > Freshwater >...
CGACCCCTTCTTTACGGCATTTAGACAAAAAGCCGTTTTACCGAGCGGGTGACCATCTCCACAACCGACAAATCCGGAGAAGTGCACGATTTTTATGCGGATTGACACATGCCGGTTTAGTGCATGGGTATGGCCGACGTCGCCACGTCGCTCATCGAACAAGACATCACTTCGCCGCAGGGCGAGCTGTTGATCGAGTTGTCGCCAGCGGAGAAGAACCAGTAACATTTCGACACCTAATCAGGACAACAGACCGTGGGGAAGTGTCGACCAAGGAGCCTCGATGACCGACGAAGAACCGGTGCTGGCCTGGACTGTAAACCGCAAAGGAGTCCACCGCGCCGGGCGGTACCGGATCGCGATGGACGACCAATTTGGCCAGTATTGCTTGGCCGGCACCGGAATGCACCCAGTCATCGGAACCGTCGAGGAGCTGAAGGTTCTGGCCGAGGACCACTGGGCTGATCTGACGCGCTGGCAACGGGCCGAACCGACCGGGGTGTACCACGATCAATGGCCACCGCTGGGGACTCCTGAGATTCGCCCGCCGTCGTAGTTGTTTCTGGGAATGATCACCACGATGTTGTCGTTGCCGGCGGGAAAAATCAGCTCGGCATATCTGAATCCTCAACCTGGTTGCCCTCGCGTTCGAGAAACCTCGGCCGCGCAGGGAAGTGCGTCGTGAGGCTATCGGCCGTGGTGCTCTCGACTGCCAAAGGAGGGGCACCGGTTGCACTGTCATGCTCGCTGTGAACCGGCTGCGAATCTTCTTCCGTGAACGCCGGTCCGCCACCAATCCGACAGGGTCGGCGCGACGACTGCGATGACCAATTCCGGCGCTGTCTCAGCCCGGCGCATCCTGCTGAGCAGGTTACAGAGGTCACCGCGCGGTTCTCGATCAACATCACTCTCGGCGTCTGAACAAGTGGCCGCGAGTGCGCGGATCACGGACCTGGAGAGGTCGTGGGGCGACGCAAAAGACACGCTGCGCCCGATAAACGAGAACGGCTGGACATTTTCCGATAGCCGGGATCGACGCCGCCCTCAAAGCGGTGCGGGCCAGGCAGCCTGATCCGACGGCAGAGACGAAGTCGCTCAGGGATTTGTCGAACGCCCTGTACTGATCGGGCCCGTTAGGCCGACCAGACCGCTTGGGCTCGGCGGCGCAGAACCGCCAACTCGGCGGCGACGTAGATCACCAGTGATGCGATCACCGCGGCGATGATGGCCGGGTAGCGACCGGCGAAACCGTCGGCGGAGGTCTGCCGAATCAGGATGCCGACGAACGCCCAGATGAGCACCAGACCGTAGGCCATGTCGCGGTTGCGCACCATGGTGACGGTGCCGATCGCCATCGCGACTCCCACGATGATCACCGCCCAGGTCGGCTCCGACAGGCCGAGCCCATCCCATTTCCAACTGACCAGCAGCACCGTGATGTTGGCGACGACGGCCACCGTCGTCCAGCCGAAGTACACGCTGAACGGCACACCGATGAACCATCGCCGGCGTCCGCTGAGATTCGCCCGCCGCAGCGTGGTGGAGATCAGCGCAAGACACACAAGGATCACCACGATCAGCACCGCAGAGACCGGGATGCGGTCATAGTGCCAGGCGAAGACCCACGCCGTGTTAGCCAGCGATGAAACCGCGAACAGAATGCCCACCCGGTTGAGCAGAGCGGTCTGCTCGGCGGTGTCGGGGCCGTCGCGGAACAGTCCGAGTTGATAGAGAATGTGCGCCCCGAGAAGGAGGTAGATCACCCCCCAGACAGAGAACGTCACGCCGGCCGGCGTGAAGAGGTTCGGATAGGCGTCGGACACGTCACCGGTGCGCCGGCCGTTCAATGGCAGCGCGTTAGCCAGAACATTCGTCGCAATCATGGCCAAATAGGTCAGAAGCACCACGACCTTGATCGGGCCTCGGGCGGTGTCCGCACTCATGGGTGATTCCCCTAGAGCCGATCTTTGACCGCCGCGGAGAGTCTGGAGCCGTCGGCCTTACCCGCCGCGATCGCGGCGGCAGCCTTCATCACCAGACCCATCTGCTTGACTGACGGGCGCTCACCGAGCTCCTCGGCCACTTGCGCCATGGCCGTATCGACCACGTCGGCCACCTCCGCATCGCTGAGTTGTGTCGGCAGATATTCGTCGATGATCCGGCCCTCGGCGTGCTCCTCAGCGGCAAGCTCGCCGCGGCCGTTCTGGGTGTAGATCTCGGCGGATTCGCTGCGCTTCTTGGCCTCCCGGGCCAAAACCTTGAGGACTTCATCGTCGGAGAGTTCGCGGGCCTGCTTGCCGGAGACCTCTTCGGTCTGGATCGCCGCCAGCAGCATGCGCACGGTGTTGGTACGCAGTTTGTCCTGACTCTTCATCGCGGCGGTGAGGTCGGACCGCAGCCGTGCTTTCAGTTCAGACATGGAAACTCACACTACGCGAGACGATTACCCGGCGCCGGAATCGGCGGCAGAGGTTAATGCGATTGACCCGTCCATTCCATCAAATCGGCCCACATCGGCGCCCAGCCTTTGTACCGTCGCGTTTCCACACTTGTCGTGACCAAGGTTTGGCCAAGGTGCCCGCGGAATTCGGGATAACGTCGGTCCAGACTGCTCAGCGATTCCCGATAGGTGCGGATCGTGAAGAGAACTGCACCGGATTTCGGGAGTTTCCATAGCGTTTGACGCTCGGTTCGGAAATACATGGCCGCACCGAATTCCTCGGCGGTCCACCGTCGATGCGTACGCGCTTTACGTCCTGTTGCCGACGGCTGAAACAACTCCGGACTGTCCAGAACTGTCCAGTTGATCCGCCAGACCGGGCGGTCGGGAGTCAACTTGTCAAACATGGAATCCGTGGCTTTACCGATCCGCTCCTCATAGTGCGGCACGGGTTCGTGGATGCCATGCATGTTCGCACCGATCTTTGCGGACAACTCCCAGCGACTCGGGAAACAGACCGCGGCCGCGGTGAGTACCCACTGCCCGTCCTGCGGACTCATGATCGCCAAATCCTCCTGCACCAACAGGCTTGCCGCTTCGAGGGGATGCGCCGAATCATCGATCTCGATCGGTGCGGAGTATCTCTGCGGAAACTGCTCCGGCAAGTAGTCGACTAACTTCTCCAGGACTTCCGTTGACGCGAGCAAGCCCTGGGGCAACGCACCGAAAACCTCGGCTCGTCTGGTCTGGAGTAACTGCCGCTTCTGCGCCAATTCCGTCTCGAAGTGTTCGTCGATCTCAATCCACTGATCGGCGGCCATGGTTCGAAGGCCCATGGATACCGTGAACGGTTGTCCTTTAACGGGAACATGAGTCATACGTTCGCTTCTCCCACAGTCGACATCACCATTCAACCGCAGGTCGTTCCTAACGACCGCAACCCCAGCGCCCGCAACACCAGCAGTTTGAGAAATACCCGCACCCCCGACAAGATGATCCGATGAGCAACCGCACCGGAAATACTGCCCGGTGACCACACCCCTGCCCGGCCCGCCACCGAACTGGCCTGGCCAACCACCGCTCGGACCCCCCGGCTATCCGCCCGCATACCCGGCGGGCTATTCCGCGCCGGGGTATGCGGCCTACCCTCCGCCGGGTTACGGGGGCTACCCGCCACCGGCATATCCCCCGCCCGGTTATGCGCCACCCGGTTATGGCCCGCCCGGCAACACCGTCGGCTGGGGTTGGAAGCCCGGGGTGATCCCGCTCGGTCCGCTGTCGTTGAGTGAAGTATTCAACGGGGCCATCGGGTACATCCGGGCCAACCCGAAGGCGACCCTGGGGCTGACCGCCGTCATCGTCGCGATCACCTCGACCCTGGCTCTGCTGCTGCAGTTCGTGGCGCCGTCTGACGGTGACAACGTTGGCGCGTTGGTTGGCGCCCTCATCGGGTCGGTCCCGACGGCCTTGGCGACGATCCTGCTGTCCGGGATGCTGACCGTTGTCGTGGCCCGCGCAGTATTCGGCTCCGCCATCACCATCGGCGAGGCCTGGGGCAAGGTTCGTGGCCGACTGCCAGCCCTGATCGGACTGGGCGTGCTGCAGGTCACCGCGGTGGTACTGCTCACCGGCGGCGCGGTGCTGACGATCGTCGGGGTGGCCAGGGCCGCGAACGGCGTTGTCGCCGCCCTGGTCGGGATTCCACTGGTGCTGCTACTGATCGCCGCACTGGCCTACCTGTTCACCGTTCTGGCGTTCGCTCCGGTAGCGATCGTTTTGGAACGCAAGCCGATACTGGCAGCGATAGAACGATCGTTTTCCCTTGTGCGCCATCGGTTTTGGCGAATCCTCGGTATCCGTGTCCTGGCCGGCCTGATCACAGCGATCCTGGCCGGGTTGGTCTCAGTGCCATTCAGCATCATCGGAGGAGTTTTTTCGCTGGGGACCACCGACCCGACCATCCTGGGCGCTATTGTTGCGGCCGCCGGAGATGCGATCGGCCAGATGATCACCGCACCATTCGCTGCCGGCGTGGTGGTGTTGCTTTACGTCGACGCGCGAATCAGATCCGAGGCCTTCGATGTGGCCTTGCGCAGCGGTGCGGCCCGGGGTCCGGCCGCCGCGGCGTTCACCGACGATGTCTGGTTGACTCCCGACCGGTGAGATTCCTCAGGCGCTGATCCAGTTTCCGTGGAACCCGTATGGCACCCGGCGCGGCAGCCGGATCCGCGCCACTGGTTCAGCGGCGAAATCGGAGGCGTCCAGAATTACCAGTTCGCTGGCGTCGTCGGCCGGGTCATAGACGTAGCCCAGATACCAGCCATTGCTTTCGTCGGCGGGCCCCGATGGTGACGGCACAAAGACAGCCTCGCCGGGCCCACCCGGAGCATCCGGCGTACCGAAGCTGTGCGTGACGGCGGCGCCGGTCTGCAGGTCGTAACGCACCAGGCTGGCGTCACCCACCGAGACCGCGTAACGCGCCGGAAGGCCGGCCAGCCGGTCGTCGATGCGCGGGAACTCCACCGCCCGGTCATCAAGTTGGCGTTCGCTCACGGTGCCGTGCTCGAGGTCGATCGTCCATTTCCACAGGACGGCGCGGTCGCCGAATCCACCATCGTTGCGCCACAGCTCGGGATAGCGAACCGCTTGCACGACAATGGATTTGCCGTCATCGTAGGCATTCGCAACATGGAACACGTAACACGGATCGATGTCGAACCAGCGCACCGTGCCGAACGGATCATCGCGGCGCAACACCCCCAACCGGGCACCGTAGTCGTCCTCCCAGCGGAACGGCATGTCACCGCGGCCACTGATCGCGATATCCATGTTGAACACGATGGGCAGGTCCATGAAGATGACGTACTCAGCGGTCATCGCGAAGTCGTGCATCATCGTCAGCGCATCGACGTCGATCGGGCGACTGACGGTCAGCACGCCATCCGCGTCGGCACGGTGATAGGTGACGTGCGGGCCGAAGAGATTGCCGTACCCGAAGAAGTGCAACTCGCCGGTCGTGGGGCAGATCTTCGGGTGGGCGGTCATCGCATCATTGAGCTTGCCGTCGAAGTCGTAGCACCCGACGGTCTCCAGGTCCTTGGTGACCTCATAGGGCAGCGAGGACTCCACCAGGGCCAACGTCTTGCCGGCGTGGTTGACGATGTGGGTGTTGGCCACGGCCGAGCGCAGGTTGCGGCTGCCGTCGCCGTTGTAAATCGGAAAGGGATCGTCGAAACTCTCGGTGCGCACCCAACGGTTGCGATACCACTTTGCGGCGCCGTCCTGGATTCGGATGCCGTGCACCATTCCGTCGCCGGTGAACCAGTGGCCGTTGGGCTGGCGAGGGTTGGGGCCGTTGCGCAGGTACCAGCCATCGAGTTCGGGCGGGATCGCACCCACAACCGGCAGGTCATACTCGGTGAGTTCATCGGGCACGGGCGCATAGTTCCCGCGCTGGAAGAACTGGCCGGTGTCGGGCAGGTTGGCGGAGTCCGCGGCGGTATCGGTCATAGGGAACACTGTGTCACTTTTCGGCCGCGGTTTCCTGCAGTCTGTGAACCAAACCGCGTCGGGTCAGCTAGACCTCGACCCAGTCCAGAGTGCGCTGTACCGCTTTGCGCCAGCCGGCATATCCCGTCTCGCGCTGTTCTGCACTCCACGAGGGCTTCCACCGGCGATCCTCCTGCCAGTTGGCCCGGAGATCTTCGGGGTCCGACCAGTAACCGACGGCCAGGCCCGCGCCGTAGGCCGCGCCCAGCGCCGTGGTCTCCGGCACCTTCGGGCGCACAACGTCCACCCCGAGCACGTCCGCCTGGATCTGCATACACAGTTCGTTGAGGGTGACACCGCCGTCGACTTTGAGCACCTCCAGCGGAACTCCAGAGTCGGCGGCCATGGCATCCACCACGTCGCGGCTCTGATAGCAGATCGCCTCCAAAGTGGCCCTGGCGATGTGAGCGTTCGAGTTGAACCGCGACAGCCCGACGATCGCACCCCGCGCATCCGAGCGCCAGTACGGTGCGAATAAGCCTGAGAAGGCCGGCACGAAGTAGATCCCGCCGTTGTCCTCGACCTGTGAGGCCAGCGTCTCGCTGTCCGAGGCGCCGCTGATGATGCCGAGTTGATCACGCAGCCACTGCACCGCCGATCCGGTCACGGCGATCGAACCTTCCAGGGCATAAACGGGTTTGGCGTCCCCGAACTGGTAGCAGACGGTAGTCAACAGACCGTTTTTACTGCGGACGATCTTCTCTCCGGTGTTGAGCAGCAGGAAGTTTCCGGTGCCGTAGGTGTTCTTGGCCTCACCGGGCTTCAGGCAGACCTGGCCCACCATGGCGGCCTGTTGGTCGCCGAGGATGGCGGTTACCGGAACTTCCCCGCCCATCGGACCATTCGCTGTGGTCAGTCCATACGGCTGGGGTGAGGACGACGGTCGGATCGCGGGCAGCATCTGGCGCGGGATCCCGAAGAACGACAGCAGTTCTTCGTCCCAATCCAAAGTCTCGAGATCCATCAGCATGGTGCGACTGGCGTTGGTGGGGTCGGTGACGTGCACGCCGCCGGCAGGACCGCCGGTCATGTTCCACAGCACCCAGACGTCCGGCGTGCCGAACAACGCATCGCCACGTTCGGCGTCGGCGCGGACTCCCTCAACGTTCTCCAGAATCCACTGCAGTTTGCCGCCGGAGAAATAGGTGGCCGGCGGCAGGCCCGCCTTACGCCGGATGACGTCACCGCGGCCGTCACGGTCTAGTGCGGCCGCAATCTGGTCGGTGCGGGTGTCCTGCCAGACGATCGCGTTGTAGTAGGGCTGGCCGGTCTTGCGGTTCCACACGATCGTGGTCTCACGCTGATTGGTGATGCCGAGGGCGACAAGATCGCCTGCCTTCAGGTTGGTGTTGTTGAGGGCTGACGTCACCACCGTCTGGGTTCGCCCCCAGATCTCGGTCGGGTTGTGTTCGACCCAGCCGGCCCGCGGCAGGATCTGTTCGTGTTCGAGTTGGTGACGTCCGACCTCCAGACCGTTGTGGTCGAAGATCATGCAGCGGGTGCTGGTGGTTCCCTGGTCGATGCTGGCGACGAACTCGGCCACGGTGCTCCTTCGAGGGTCGGCACGCTAGAACTGTGTTGGGAGTCTGCCACCGTCGATCAGGGTTCATGGGGAAAAGCGACGTCCGGCCGGGATTTACTTGCGCCGCTGCACCGGAGCCTGTTGCATCGTCGGAGTGGGAGAAGACGTATCGCACGCTGCCTACAGCCGCCAACAGCGGCAGGAATACCGGCAGAAGGTTCAACTCTGCCTGGACGTGTTCGAAACCATGCTGGCGGAATCAAGCTTCGACTTCGACCGTCCGCTGACCGGTATGGAGATCGAGTGCAACCTGGTCGATGCCGACTACCAGCCGGCGATGTCGAACCAGGAGGTGCTCGCCGCCATCGCCGACCCCGCATATCAGACCGAATTGGGCGCCTACAACATCGAATTCAACGTCCCACCCCGGCCGCTGCCGGGCCGGGCCGCGTTGGAGTTGGAGTCAGTGGTCCGGGCCAGTCTCAATGCCGCAGAGACCAAGGCCGGTGCCGACGGGTCGCACATCGTCATGATCGGGATCCTGCCGACCCTCATGCCTGAGGACCTGACCGGGAGCTGGATGAGCCCGTCTTTGCGCTACCAGGCCCTCAACGACTCCATCTTCACTGCCCGGGGCGAGGACATCGTCATCGATATCGCCGGGGCAGAGCGGTTGAGCATCCATGCCGAATCCATTGCTCCGGAATCGGCCTGCACCAGCATGCAGCTGCATCTGCAGGTCTCACCCGCCGACTTTGCCAATAACTGGAATGCCGCCCAGGTTCTGGCCGGACCGCAACTGGCGCTCGGGGCGAACTCGCCGTATTTCTTCGGCCACGAACTGTGGGCGGAGACCCGTATCGAGCTGTTCGCCCAAGCCACCGACACCCGGCCCGACGAACTCAAGGCTCAGGGCGTACGACCCCGCGTCTGGTTCGGCGAGCGGTGGATCGCCTCGATCTTCGATCTGTTCGAAGAGAACGTGCGGTACTTTCCCTCGCTGCTACCCGAATTGTCAGAGGAGGATCCGGTTTCCGAACTCGCCGCAGGAGGTACCCCACGGTTGTCAGAACTGCGCCTGCACAACGGCACTGTGTACCGCTGGAACCGGCCGGTCTACGACATCGCGAACGGCCGGCCGCATCTTCGGGTGGAGAATCGGGTGCTGCCCGCCGGACCGACCGTCGTCGACATGATGGCCAATTCGGCGTTCTACTACGGGCTGCTGCGCACCATTTCCGAAGAGGACCGTCCGTTGTGGACGAAGATGAGTTTCATTGCCGCACATGACAATTTCATCGCGGCCGCACGACACGGCATGTCGTCCCGGCTGTACTGGCCCGGCCTGGGCGAGGTGGCGCCCGACGAGTTGGTGCTGCGGCATCTGCTGCCGATGGCCGACGAGGGGTTGCGCCGCTGGCGGGTCGCTCCGGAGGTGCGGAACCGCTATCTCGGCGTGATTGAGGGACGCGCCAAGAACGGCCAGAACGGATCAGCCTGGCAGGTCGCAACGGTGCACGCGCTCCAGCGGCGAGGCCTGGACCGGCCGCGGGCGCTGGCCGAGATGCTGCGCCGGTACTGCGAACTGATGCACAGCAACGAACCTGTCCACACCTGGGAACTGATCCGGTGACGCCGGCTCATTGACCCGATCATGCCGGCCATAGCCAGGCCTGGCGGTTATGAACCCGCTGCGAAAAAACCGGGATCCGCGTCAGAGAGTTGCGGCCAGCAGTTCGGCGATTTGAATGGTGTTGAGCGCGGCGCCTTTTCGGAGATTGTCCCCGGAAATGAACAGGGCCAACCCGCGACCATCGGGTACCCCGGGATCTTGGCGGATGCGGCCAACAAGTGAGTCATCAGCACCAGCCGCAGCCAGCGGGGTCGGAACATCGACCACCGTGACGCCCGGTGCTGCAGCGAGTAATTCCCGTGCACGTTGCGGCGAGATCGGCCGGGCGAATTCGGCATTGATCGACAGTGAGTGTCCGGTGAACACCGGCACCCGCACGCAGGTGCCGCTGACGGCGAGGTCCGGGATGCCGAGGATCTTGCGGCTCTCATGGCGCAACTTCTGGTCCTCGTCGGTCTCGCCGGAACCATCATCGACCAGTGATCCGGCCAGCGGAATGACGTTGAAGGCAATCGGGGCCACATACTTATTCGGCGCCGGGAACGCCAGTGCGCCACCGTCGTTCACCAGTTCCTCGACACCGTCGATCACCGCACGGGCCTGGCTCGCCAATTCCTCCACGCCGGCCAGGCCACTACCGGAGACAGCCTGATAGGTCGAGACGACGATTCGCACCAGTTGCGCCTCATCGTGCAGTGCCTTGAGTACCGGCATGGCCGCCATCGTGGTGCAGTTCGGATTGGCGATGATGCCCTTGGCAAGTCGCATACCCCGTACATCGCGGTCGAAGTTCACCTCGCTGACAACGAGCGGAACGTCAGAATCCTTGCGCCAGGCCGAGGAGTTATCGATCACCGTGACGCCGGCTGCCGCGAATCGGGGTGCCTGCACCCGCGACATGGTGGCGCCTGCGGAGAACAGCGCGATATCCAACCCGGTGGGATCGGCGGTCTCGGCATCCTCGACCTCAATCTCCTGCCCACGATAGGTCAGCTTGCGACCCTGTGACCGCGCGGAGGCGAAAAACCGCACGCTGGAGGCCGGGAAGTGACGCTCCTCCAACAGGGTTCGCATCACCTGACC
>Ga0194041_10001383_pt1 | contig 10223 bp, 9 predicted proteins | sample JunL449m_MetaG_FD_160082 | JGI IMG/M metagenome (GOLD analysis project Ga0194041, IMG submission 160082) | Anoxic zone freshwater microbial communities from boreal shield lake in IISD Experimental Lakes Area, Ontario, Canada - Jun2016-L442-9m | ecosystem: Environmental > Aquatic > Freshwater >...
CCTCGTAACCGACGTATCCGGGTGGGGCACCGAACAGCCGCGAGGCGGTGAAGCGGTCGTGGAACTCGCCCATATCGATCTGGATGAGCGCATCGGAGTCACCGAACAGGAACTCGGCCAGCGCCTTGGACAGCTCCGTCTTACCCACACCGGACGGGCCGGCGAAGATGAACGAACCCGACGGACGCTTGGGGTCCTTCAGGCCGGCTCGGGTGCGGCGGATGGCCTTGGAGACGGCCTTGACGGCATCCTCCTGGCCGATGATCCGCTTGTGCAGTTCGTCCTCCATGCGCAGCAGCCGAGTGGTCTCCTCCTCGGTCAGCTTGAACACCGGGATGCCGGTCCAGTTGCCCAGCACCTCGGCGATCTGCTCGTCGTCGACCTCGGACACCACATCGAGATCACCTGAGCGCCATTGCTTCTCGCGCTCGGCGCGCTGAGCAACCAACGTCTTCTCCCGATCGCGTAAGGACGCCGCCTTCTCGAAGTCCTGCGCGTCGATCGCGGACTCCTTCTCCCGGCGGGCATCAGCGATCTTCTCGTCGAACTCACGCAGGTCCGGCGGAGCGGTCATCCGGCGGATCCGCATCCGGGCGCCGGCCTCGTCGATGAGGTCAATCGCCTTGTCCGGCAGGAACCGATCGTTGATGTAGCGATCGGCCAGGGTGGCCGCGGCCACCACTGCCGCATCGGTGATCGACACCCGGTGATGCGCCTCGTAGCGGTCCCGCAGACCCTTGAGGATCTCAATGGTGTGCGCCACGGTGGGCTCGCCCACCTGAACCGGCTGGAAGCGGCGCTCCAGTGCCGCATCCTTCTCGATGTACTTGCGGTACTCGTCGAGCGTGGTCGCACCGATGGTCTGCAATTCACCGCGAGCCAGCTTGGGCTTGAGGATCGAGGCCGCGTCGATCGCGCCCTCGGCCGCACCCGCCCCGACCAAGGTGTGCAGCTCGTCGATGAACAGGATGATGTCGCCGCGGGTGTTGATCTCCTTGAGCACCTTCTTCAGGCGCTCCTCGAAATCGCCGCGGTAACGGCTGCCGGCCACCAGCGATCCGAGATCGAGGGTGTAGAGCTGCTTATCTTTGAGCGTCTCCGGAACCTCGCCGTTGACGATGGCCTGCGCCAGACCTTCGACCACGGCAGTCTTGCCGACGCCGGGCTCACCGATCAAGACCGGGTTGTTCTTGGTGCGTCGGCTCAGCACCTGCATAACCCGCTCGATTTCCTTCTCGCGGCCGATGACCGGATCCAGCTTGCCCTCCATGGCGGCCGCGGTCAGATTGCGGCCGAACTGATCGAGTACCAGCGAGGTCGACGGACTGCCGGACTCGCCACCGCGGCCGCCGCTGCCGGCCTCCGCGGTCTCCTTGCCCTGGTAGCCACTGAGCAGCTGGATGACCTGCTGGCGCACCCGAGTCAGTTCGGCGCCCAGCTTGACCAGCACCTGGGCCGCGACACCCTCGCCCTCGCGGATGAGGCCGAGCAGGATGTGCTCGGTGCCGATGTAATTGTGGCCGAGTTGCAGAGCCTCGCGAAGGCTGAGTTCCAGAACCTTCTTGGCACGTGGGGTGAAGGGAATGTGACCCGACGGCGCCTGCTGGCCCTGGCCGATGATCTCCTCAACCTGCGAGCGCACGCCTTCCAGCGAGATGCCCAGTGATTCAAGGGACTTGGCTGCGACGCCTTCGCCTTCGTGGATCAGCCCCAGCAGAATGTGCTCGGTACCGATGTAGTTGTGGTTGAGCATCCGGGCTTCTTCTTGAGCCAGGACGACAACCCTGCGGGCGCGATCGGTAAATCTTTCGAACATCGCCTATTACCTCTCCATCACCTGGCGCCAAAGTGGGCTCCGAGTACCTGCGTTCCACTCTAGTGGGCGGGGCCGGGGAGATGCTCCCACCCGGGGTTGTCTCCGGGGCTGTCCGCGGTGTTTTCCCGGGGTTCTCCCACATGGCCGTACCCACTAAAGCGGCGGACACAGCAGTCCAACGCCGTGGTCCGCCGATTGTTTCCCAGTGTCGGTGTTGGGCGCTTCGCGTCTAGCGAAACAGTTCTGACGAGGCGATGACGACTTGCTTGGGGGACGGCCGTCGGTCGGCCCAGATGCGCTTTTCGGGGGCTAGGTAGCCGCGTGGAAAGCGTCGATGATTTCGGCCGGAATTCGCCCACGGGTGGAAACCTTGTGACCACTGCGGCGGGCCCATTCCCGAATTGCGGCGCTCTGTTCGCGGTCAATCGACGCGCGACCCCGACTTGAGCCACCCGAACGGCCGCGACGCCGTCCACCCACGCGCCGTCCGGCGTCAATCCACTGTTTTAAATCCTCTCGGAGTTTCTTTGCATTCTTTGCCGAGAGGTCGATCTCATAACTCGCACCGTCGATCGAGAATTCCACTGTTTCGTCGGCAGGTCCATCGCCGTCGAAATCATCAACAAGGGTGACAGTGACTTTCTTTGCCATGATTTCCGGGTTCCTTCTGTGTAAGAGAACGGCGGGCGGTTTACTTCACCTGCCGACAATGTGCCACAACTTTACACGCAATTACAACAGTCGTTTTCTACAGCACTAGCTGAGTTAGGAGTTGCGTCGCACAATCGGGAACAACACCGTCTCGCGAATGGACAAACCCGTCAGAGCCATCAACAAACGATCAATACCCATTCCGGTACCGGTCGTCGGCGGCATTGCATACTCCATTGCGGCCAGAAAATCCTCGTCGAGTGCCATCGCCTCGTCGTCGCCGGCTGCCGCGGCGCGGGCCTGGTCCTCGAATCTTTCCCGCTGAATTATCGGGTCGACCAGTTCGGAGTAGCCGGTTGCCAGTTCGAAGCCACGGATATAGAGATCCCATTTCTCGGTCACTCCGGCAATACTGCGGTGTTCACGGGTCAATGGCGTGGTCTCGACCGGAAAATCCCGGACGAAAGTAGGCGCCCACAAGGTGTCGCCCACGGAGTGTTCCCAGAGTTCCTCGACGAGTTTGCCGTGGCCGTATCCCCGGTCCGGTGGAATCTCCAGCCCCCGTCGGTCGGCAATGTTCAGCAGATATTCCAGCGGGGTCGCAGGGGTGATCTCTTCACCAAGCGCTGCCGATAAAGAGGGATACATCTGCAATGACGCCCATTCACCGTCGAGGTCGTAGACAGATCCGTCAGCAAGGGTTATCTGGCGGGTGCCCAACGCCTCGTCGGCAACCTCTTGAACAAGCTCGCGGGTCATCCGGGCCGAATCGTCGTAGGTGCCCCACGCCTGGTAGGTCTCCAACATCGCAAATTCCGGCGAGTGGGTGGAGTCGGCGCCCTCATTGCGGAAATTCCGGTTCAGCTCGAATACCTTCTCCAAACCACCGACCACGCACCGCTTCAAGAACAGTTCCGGCGCGATCCGCAGGTAGAGATCGGCGTCCAAGGCATTCGAATGCGTGACAAATGGCCGCGCCGCCGCACCCCCGGCGAGGGTTTGCAGCATCGGCGTCTCGACCTCGAGGAAACCGCGGCGCTCCAGGGCGTGCCGAACCGCACGCACCACAGCGATGCGCTGTCGGGCGACCGCACGGGCCTGGGGCCGCACGATCAGGTCCACGTAGCGCTGCCGGACCCGGGACTCCTCGCTCATCTCCCTGTGGGCCACCGGCAGCGGGCGCAACGCCTTGGCTGCCATCTGCCACGAGTCAGCCAGAACCGACAGCTCACCGCGACGCGAACTGATCACCTCACCGTGGACGAACACGATGTCGCCGAGGTCAACGTCGGCCTTCCAGTCGTCCAGCGCCTGCTCGCCCACCCCGGCCAGACTGACCATCGCCTGCAGTTGGGTACCGTCGCCCTCCTGCAGGGTGGCAAAGCACAGCTTGCCCGAGTTGCGGGCGAACACCACCCGGCCCGTGACGCCGACGCTGACACCCGTGGCCGCGTCCGCCGGCAGGTCGGGATAGGTCGAGCGGATTTCCGCCAGCGAGTGGGTGCGCGGAACCTCGACCGGGTAGGGCTCGCGGCCCTGATTGAGCAGGTTCTGGCGCTTATCCTGCCGGATCCGGAACTGCTCGGGAACGTCATCGGTCACCTGAGGTTCCACTTGGCCGGCGTCCGGCACCTCCGCATCGCTCACGGCGTGCCAGCTTAAACGCCTGGAGTCAGCGGGCCGGCTTCAGGCGTCCGCGCTGGGCCTCGGAGTTGCGCTCGAAAACCATGCGCAGCCCGTCGAGGGTGAGATGTTCGTCGTACTTATCGACGGTGCGAAGTTCGGGCAGCATCAGCGGGGCGGTATGTCCGGTGGCGACAACCGTCACGCTGGTGTCGCCGAAGCCGTCGATATCTTCGCGGATCCGCGAGACCAGCCCGTCGACCAGTCCTGCATAGCCGAAAACCGCCCCGGACTGCATGCATTCCACGGTGTTCTTGCCGACGACCGACCGCGGCCTGGTCAGCTCCACCTGGCGCAGCGCCGCGGAACGTGCTGCCGCCGCATCCGAGGACAGCTGTACACCGGGGGCTATCGCACCGCCTAGGAATTCGCCCCTGGCTGACACCACGTCGACGCAGATCGACGAACCGAAGTCGACGACGATCGCTGCACTCTTGAACTTTTCATGTGCCGCAAGACAGTTCACGATACGATCAGCGCCGACCTCTTTGGGATTGTCGACCAGCAGCGGAATGCCGGTGCGGATACCCGGCTCGATCAGCACGTGCGGGATGCCCGACCAGTAGTGATCGAGCATGCCGCGCACCTCGTGTAACACCGATGGCACCGTCGACAGCCCGGCCACTCCGGTAAGACGTTCGGAATCGTCGCCGATCAATCCCTCGATGGTGAGGGCCAGTTCGTCGGACGTGACTTCGGGCTCGGTTCGGATGCGCCAGTTGTGCAGAACCCTCGCGTGATCACCCGTTCCGGAGATCAAGCCCAGCACGGTATGGGTATTGCGGACGTCGATGGCCAGCAACATGACTAACGCTTCGCTGCCGTTGATCCGAACATCAGTTCCTCCAGGTGATTTCGTGACTATCAGTACCGGACGCCTCTGCCATGAATCCGCCGCCGGGCAATTCGATGGCGATGTTGTCCAACAACCGGGTACCGCCGAGGCGCGCGGCGACCAGCAGTCGGGCCGGACCGAACGGCGGCACCGGTTCCAGTGCCGCTCCGCGCAACTCAAGGTATTCGACGTCGAGGGCACCCACCTCGTCGAGAACAGCCCGAGCTGCATCCAGGATGGCTGCGGCACCGCCGGACGCAGCGTATGTTCCGGCTAGCAGAGCGGCGGACAGCGCTCCGGCGACCTCGCGTTGCTCCGCGTTGAGATACCGGTTCCGTGACGACATCGCCAATCCGTCGGCTTCGCGCGCCGTCGGGACTCCGACGATGCGGACGTCGACATTGAGGTCGGCAACCATCTGACGGATCAGCACCAACTGCTGGTAATCCTTCTCGCCGAAGAATGCGCGATCCGGTCGCACGATCTGCAACAACTTCAGCACGACAGTCAGCATTCCGGCGAAATGCGTTGGGCGCGAATCGCCTTCGAGTTCACTGCCAAGTGAACCGGGATGGACGGTAGTGCGAGGACCGGCGGGATACATCGCCGATGCCGTCGGCGTAAAGACCACCTCAACGTCCTCGGCAGCCAGTAATTCCAGATCGGCCTCCAGCGTGCGGGGGTAGGCGTCGAGATCTTCGCCCGCCCCGAACTGCAATGGATTGACGAAGATCGACACCACCACCACTGCGCCGGGCACCCGCTTGGCCGCGCGGATCAGTGTGGCGTGACCCTCGTGCAGAGCGCCCATCGTCGGCACCAGCATCACCCGACGACCGGTGTGGCGTAACGCCCCACACACCTGCGCGACAGCCTGCGGCGTGAGGTAGGTATTTAACTGTCCGGCACTGAACTGCGCGGCCCTGCCGGTCACCGGTTCGGCCCCGTCGGACGGGACCAGTCGGCCAACACGTCAAAGACCTCCTCTGGAGCCTTCGCTCGTTGAGCGGTACGCAATGAATCGGCGCAATAGGCCTGCGCCAGTTCAGGATCGACCTCGTCGAGGGCCGCCAGATGGGCGGCCACCGCCGCCGCGTCGCCTCGGGCAACGGGTCCGGTGAGGGCCGCCTGCCCACGCCTGAGCGTGTTCTCCAGCGCGGCCCGCGCGAGTGGCCCGATGATGCGCTCGGCTAGCCCGCCGGGCGAATCTCCGACAACTTCCTGGCCCAGTAATGCCTCTCCGGACAGTGCGGCCCGTAAAGCGGTGAGCGCATCGGCGATGAGGGTGACGACGTGGTTACTGCCGTGCGCCAGTGCAGCGTGGTAGAGCGTGCGAGCATCCTCGTCGACTCGGAAAGGCTCACCGCCGATCTCCAGCACCAACCCCTGAGCGATGGCGTATCCGATCTCGTCGGCGGCGGTGATCCCAAAGCATGTCTCCGACAGCCGAGATACGTCCTCGTCGGCTCCAGTGAACGTCATCGCGGGATGAATGGCCAGCGGTATACACCCCCGGGCGGTCAGTGGCGCGAGCAGTGCCACACCGTTGGCGCCCGAGGTATGGGCGACGATCGTGCCCCGGCGGACCGCGCCGGTTGCGGCCAGGCCATTGACCAGACCGAGTAACTCGGCATCGGGAACGGTCAGCAATAGCAGTTCGGCTCGGTCCGCGACATCGGGCACCGCCAGCACCGGGGTGTCGGGGAGTCGGCGTTCAGCGAAGCGTCGGGATGCGGCCGAGATGGCACTGCAGGCCACCACAACGTGATCGGCTCGTTCCAATGCCGCGCCCAACGCGGTGCCGACCCGGCCGGCCGAGATGACGCCCACCTTGAGCCGTGCCGGCCGCAAGCCGTTGGGGGTCCCCATGGAGACGACCTCGCTGACGTCGAAGAAATGTTCTGATACCGACGGTCCGGGTCCAGTCTAGTGCCGGCCCAGTCGGGTGTCGGGTCAGTCCTCACGCCGGCGACGCCCGCCGCCGCCGACCGGATTGTTGACCTGTAGCCGGGACATCAGGTCCGCCACCGACTGGCCGCCGGTGTGGGCACCCGCAGACTCCTCCTCCGCCGTCTGCTCCGCCGTCTGTTCCGGCGGCACCCAGTGCCGACCACGACCAGGGTCGGCATTGGAATCGGGTTCGGAGGTCTGCGCGGTTCCTGAATCGCCGGCCGACCAGTGCCGCCCTCGGCGAACCTCGGGTGGGCGCCACGGCGCTTCGGGCTGCTGCGGCGCCGGCTCAGTCGGCGGTGCGGGGTTGCGAACGACGATGGGCTCAGCGACCGGGGGCTCAGAGATCGGGGGCCGGGCGACGGGGACCGGTTGCGGCGCAACAGCATCGACAGGCCGCCGATGCGAGCCGCGGTATTGCACGGGTTCAGGCTCCGGCGGCGGGGCCAATGGCTCCTCATGCACGTCGATGATCGGACTCTCGAGTGCCGCGGTGACATCCTCGGCGAGCAAGGTGTCGTCCTCGACCGCGACCGGCGTGATCCGACTGCTCTCCACCCGTCCCGGCTGCTCCGGCATCGCTACAGCGATCCGCTCAGACTCCGGCATCGCTACGGCGATCCGCTCAGACTCCGGCATCGCTACGGCGATCCGCTCAGACTCCGGCATCGCCGGGGCGATCCGCTCCGACTCCGGCATCGCCGGGGCGATCCGCTCCGACTCCAGCGCGGGCCGCTCACCCAGGTCGGTTCCGAGCATCATCTCGAGGTTGGAACGCAATGACGCGAGTTCGGCGCGAAGCGCAGTCATCTCGTCAGCGGCTTGCGTCCGAAGTTCTCTGGCCAACTGCCGGCGCAGGTGGGCTTCAACGGCAAGTTCGTATTCCCGGCGGGCGGCCACCTCCCGATCCAGTTGTAGGTCGTAGACGAACTTCATATCCCGCGCCCGAGCCTGGTCGAGTTCGCTCTGCCGGCGGTAGGTCACCGATACGAAGGCCGCCATCACCGCGGCCCACAGCGACAGGATCACGGCCAGCCGCAGTAGGTCCACCCGGTTGGTGAAGACCAGGGTCGAACTCGCGAGGATGGCCAGAACAAGCAGTGCCGTCACGAGTAGCCAACCCGGCCTGCGGACGCTGCGCCTGCTGCGCACGCCGCGAGACGGAACGGTCATTGGCCGACTGTACCGCGTCGAAAGTCGTTGTCCGCCGCGACAAGCTGCGGCGATTCGACATTAATCAGAACCGAGTGCGCCTTCCGATGCGTCGCTCGCACCCGGCTCGCCGGGAGATTTGCAACAGTGCTGCAACCACAACGCTGCCACGACAAGTGCGAATGCGCTGATCGCGCAAGTCGCCACACCGGGGGTGTCAACCGCGGCAACCCGCAACTCCAAGCGCCGCGGAACCAGATAGGCGAGCACACCGATCCACCAGCCCAGCATCACCGCACCAACCCACGCCGATGCCTTGGCTACCGCAACAGATCGCGCCACCGCGAGCGGATGTAACCGCCCGGCCCCGACACCGATGCGGCCGTCGCGGATGCGACTGCGGACCGACATCGCCCACACCGCCTCACCCGCAGCGAGCGCCAGGAGCGAGAGACCGGTCCACAGCGTGATCTCCGGGAAGTAGCGGTACAGCGTCCGAACCACCAGATAGCCGATCACGGCGGCGACCACCACCGCAGTGGTCAGATCGCGCTTACGTGTCGGCCCCATCAGCGCCGCGATTCCTCGCCGAACGTCAACGTCAGCGCGGTGGGCCGCACGCCGTCGCGTTCGGCGGGCTCAAGGGCATCGAGTAACTCACGCACCGGGCGGTGCTGTCCGGCGACAGTCAGTTCGGCGGTCGGATCGATGGCGAGCCAGGGCAGCAGCACGAAGGCGCGTTCATGGGCAAACGGATGCGGCAGTGTCAGTTCTGAATCTCCGCTCACGACTTCGTCCGCACCATCGAAGCAACAGACAAGATCGACGTCGAGGGTCCGGGGTCCCCACTTCTGTGTGCGTACCCGCTCGTTATCGAGTTCGAGTGCCTGCGCACGCCGCAGCCAGCCAGGGGCGTCGAGAGCATCGTCATCGGCAATGACGATGGCGTTGAGGAACGGCCCCTGGGTCACACCACCCCAGGCGTCGGTCTCGAACACCGGCGATACCGCCACTACTGAATCCCCGATGCCATCGACGACGGCCTGAAGGCGTGCCAGACGGTCGCCGAGATTGGAACCGACGGACAGTACGACGCGGCTCACACCTGCGCCCCGGCCGCAATGTTCTGTCCGCGGCCGCCACGACGGGAGCGGCGGGCGACGACGGCCACGTCGGAGAAGGTCAGTGGGATCGGCGCCTGGGGTTTGTGCAGGACCACCTCGACGGCGTGCACCCGATCGTCGGCCATCACGTCCTCGGCGATTTCGGCCGCGACGGTCTCGATGAGATCGCGCGCCGGCCCGCCGATGACGTCGGCGGCCCGTTGCGCTAGGACGCCGTAGTCAAAGGTGTCATTGAGATCGTCACTGGCGGCCGCTGGAGCCAAATCGATCCAGACCGTGATGTCGACGATGAAATCCTGGCCGTCCCGGCGTTCGTGTTCGAACACACCGTGGTTGCCCCGAACTGCCAGGCCTCGCAACTCAATACGGTCAGTCATCGGTGTCCTCCGGATCGCCCTGCCACGCGCCGCCAACTTTAAGTGCATCGACGCTGGCGCGAACGTCGTGCACCCGAACACCCCAGGCGCCGTGCAGGCCGGCCAGGGCGGAAATCACCGCGGTAGCGGTCTCACGCCCGTCCGGGGGGCGCGGCGTGCCATCATCGGCAGCCAGCAATGACCCGAGGAAACGCTTGCGTGATGCTCCCACCAAAACGGGAATGCCGATTGCCACCAACTCGGGCAGGGCGCGCAACAGCGCCCAATTGTGTTGTGCGGTCTTGGCGAAACCCAGACCCGGGTCGATGATCAGTTGCCCGCGATCGACGCCGGCAGCCACCGCGACCTCGACGCCGGCGAGAAGTTCGTCACGGACCTCGGTCACCACATCACGGTAGTGCGGCACCTCATGCGGGTGGTTCTGCTGCACCGAACGCCAATGCATCAGCACCCAGGGAACTGCGGACCCCGCGATGAGGTTCGCCATTTCCGGATCTGCGCGACCGCCGCTGACATCGTTGACTATGCTGGCGCCGTTCTCCAGTGCGGCCCGCGCCACGGCAGCGTGCATAGTGTCGATACTGACGGTGATCCCCTGTGCGGCAACTTCTTTCACCACCGGAAGGATCCGGGCA